>Ga0209181_10003877_pt1 | contig 22692 bp, 18 predicted proteins | sample MAT05_FD_187208 | JGI IMG/M metagenome (GOLD analysis project Ga0209181, IMG submission 187208) | Freshwater microbial communities from Lake Fryxell liftoff mats and glacier meltwater in Antarctica - MAT-05 (SPAdes) (version 2) | ecosystem: Environmental > Aquatic > Freshwater > Ice > Liftoff...
GCCGTCAGTGCCGCATCCACCGCGGCTGCCCAGTGTGCCGGTGCGCCAATCTCGCGCCACGGCCCGCGGCCGCGGCCGAAGTGGGCGACTGCGAGGTAGCGCAGCAGGGCGTCGCGGGTCACCCGGGCGAGGGCTTCGTTGCCCCACGACACCACCGGTGCTTCGGTGCCGCGGATGCGGTTGACGCCGCGTGCGATGCCGGCCGCGCTCAGTGCACCGAGCACGCCGCCGACCAGCATGCCGGCGCCGAAACTCAGTCCGCCGGTGGCGATGTCGGCCTTAAGTCCGAGCGCTGCACCACCCAATGCGCCGCCTAGCAGGCCGGCGCGGGTCTCGCTCAGCGGCGCGCTGACGATCTGCAACTGGGCGACATCGGCGGCGATCTGTGCGACTGCCGAGCCTTCGAGTCCATGCAGTGCGACCAGTTTTGCGAGCGCCTCGGAGGCGGCAGCGTCGAGGCGTGCCGCGAGTCGTTCGCGTGCGCGCGTCTCCGCGTCGCTTTCGCCGCCGGTGACGGTGCTACGTACCCATTCGCGCAGGCGGCCGGCGAGTCCTGGGTCGTCTATCGGCTCGCGATCGGCTGCGGCTGCGGTGAGGAAGTCCGCGACCGTGCGCAGGCTGGCGTCGAACACCTGTTGGCGCTCGACGCGCCATGCACGATGCAGCATGTTCATGGTCAGTCGTTGCAATGGTTCGAGGGCGGTTTCGATTGCGCTCCACAGCACCGATTCCTGCACCCAGCAGCGCGCGAACGCATCCAGCGGCAATACCGCGCGCACCAGTGGTTGGCGCGCGAGCGCTGCGCGCCAGCGTGCCAGCTCGGCCGCTTCTTCTGCCGCCGCACGCGGCGCGCCCATCTGGTTGAGCGCCACCACCACCGGCTTGCCGATCCATCCGAGGATGCGCAGTTCCGCATCCAGATAGCCGGCGGCTTCCGGCGACTCGGAGGCGTTGACCAGATACAGCAGCGCATCGGCTTCATCGCGCGCGTTCCTGATCGCCTGCTGGCTGCACCAGAACGCACGCTCTGCAAACCGGTCCCAGGTGCCGCGCAGGAAACCCAGCAGCGGTTGCTCGGAGGTTTCGAGCCGCTTTGCAAGCCGCAGCGAATCGCCGAAACCTGGGGTGTCCCACAACATCAGTTCCGCGCCTTCGGCTGCGACCAGCACGTGGCCTTCGGCGAACTCGGTCACGTGGGCTGCATCGCGTACCTGGCCGATATCGCGCCCCAGCAGCGTGCGCATCAGGGTGGTCTTGCCCGCATTGGTGTGCGAGAGCAGGCTGATCGCGATGCGCTGCGGGGCTTTCATGCGCGCACCTTGAGGTCGGCAGCCGGTGTCAGGTCGATGAATCGCGGCGTCAATCCGTGGCCGGCAAGCAGCGCCTGCCATGCGGCGCGACGTTGTTCGGTACGCTGTGGGTCTGCAGCGAAGCGCAGGCGGAATCCGGACTCGTCGACCAGCACGCCGTGCATGCGCGCCGGCGCAAGTTTGCCGGCGATGTGGGACAGCAGCGCGCCGTGGTGCTCGTGTTCCGGCGTGGCCGCGAGCGCGAACAGTACGAACACCGTACTGCCGGCCGCCGCGATCGGCGCTGCCAGTGCGAATGAATCTTCGCTGCCGAAGGCAAGGCTCGGTGCAAGCTCAAGGCGTACCGGGCCACCCATTGCGGATTCAAGCGCGGCGAGCAGCGCTGGTTGCGCGGTGGCGTCGAGGTCGACGGCGTAGGGAATCACTGTCACCGGCACGGCCGCATGCGGATTGGCGCACTCGCGCGCGAGGCGCTGGAAGTAGGGCGCCGAGACATCGAGCGGCACATTGCCGGCCAGTTGCCGCACGCGCCAGCTGGCCGTCAGCGCCAGCAACGCACGTGGCACGATCACCACCAGCAACAGGGTCAGTGCGAACAGATGGATCCAGGTCGCGGCGGATGCAGATGTCGCGCTTGTTCCCGCCGGCCCGATGCGCAGGGCCGCGATGGTGTCGACATCGGGCACCTTCAGTCCGCTGAGCGCCGATGCCGGCGCCAGCACCACCGCGAGCAGAGCGTGCACCTGCGCTGCATCGAGGAAGGTGCTTTGCCATCCGGCCCGGTAGTCGAGCACCAGTCCGCGCGCATACAGTCCGATGCACAGGCCCAGTGCGAGCGTCAGCGCGCCGAGGTGCAGCATGCGCTTGAGGCGCTGTGCGTCCAATCTGCGTAGGGGATCGCGCAGCGCCGATCGCGGTCGCAGTGCGAGTACCAACAGCGCGCCGTAGGTCAGCAAGTTCCAGGCAACTACCGCCAGCCACGGCGGTGACAGCAGGTCGATGCGCTGGCCGGGGCCGGCGAAGTTGGCGGCAATCCCGGCGATCAGTGCCAGGGCAATCACCAGCAGCGGCAGCCCTGACCCCGCGAGGCGGCTGCGGGACGCCCGTTCGCCGCGCGCGGCGAGTTGCTCGCCTATGGCGCGGGCACGCGCGACGGTGAAGGATTCCGATGTAGCCGCGGCGCCCACCGTTCGCCGCGCCGCTTCGCTCGCGCGCAGGCGATCGTCGGCACCCCAGCTGGAACCGTCGGGGTCGCGCGATTCCAGCGCCTGCATCCGCCGCACGGCACGGGCATCAGCTTCGTTCATGGATGCGTTTGCGGGTCATCGTGTGCAAGGATGCCACGCCAAGCGCGCTTGACGCGCCCCGCCCGTGCGACTAGCTTGATCAGACCCTCCGGGGAGTAGCTCGCCCGCATCGCGGGATCCACGCGTCAACACACTTGGCAGCAGCCATGGTGCGTGGGATGGATCAACCGATCCGTCGGGCAAGACCGAAGGCAGTCCTCGTCGCCCCGCCGGGTTGCACGAGGACTGTCTTTGCGTCCACCCAGCAGCCCGGCCCGGAGTGTCCATGCAAGCGTTCCTCGTTTCCGCAGGCCTTGTCGCCGTCGCCGAGATTGGCGACAAGACCATGCTGCTGGCAATCCTGCTCGCCGCGCGCTGGCGCAAGCCGTGGCCGATCATCGCCGGAATTCTGGTTGCCACGTTGCTCAACCATGGTCTGGCCAGTGCGGTGGGCGTGCTCGCTGGTGAGTATCTCGACGGGCCGTGGATGCGCTGGGTGCTCGGCTTCGCCTTTCTCGCGTTCGCCGGCTGGGCATTGATTCCCGACAAGTTCGAAGACCACGAAGCGCCACGGCAGATCAGCGGCGGCAGCGTGTTTCTCGCCACCGCGATCGCGTTTTTCCTGGTCGAGATGGGCGACAAGACCCAGATCGCGACCATCGCGCTGGCCGCGCGTTTCCAGGACATCGCGATGGTCGCCGCCGGCACCACGCTGGGCATGATGCTCGCCAACGTGCCGGCGGTGTTCCTCGGCGAGGCGCTGTCCAAGCGCATTCCGCTGCGCTATGTGCGCTGGACGGCGGCAGCGTTGTTTGCGGCGATCGGCATCTGGATCCTGATTGCGGGTTGATCGAAAAACAATGTGGCCGGTCTAACCCCACAGGCGACATCGGTGCGTTGCACTCCGGGCATCCCCAACCTGGAGCTACGCCATGATCCTCAAACCCACCGTGCTTGCCCTCGCCATCGCCGTCACCCTCGCGATCGGGGGCTGCGCGGATCGCAGCACCGCGCGCCCTGAAACCGTCGCACCCGCCAAGCAGAGCGTCGGTGCGGCGGAGTCCGCCGCCGAAGACAAGCGTGAAAACGAGGTAAGCCAACAGCCGCTGGCGACACCGATGGACGACGCAACACGCGGTCGCCTGAGCCGCGCGGTTGCTGCAGCCGAAGTCCAGCGCGACGACGCAGACCAACAGGCGCAGGGTCTGGTGCAGCACGAGCCGCTCGAAAGCGCGCCACCCGCAACGCCGAGCGTGGCGATGGTGGCACCCGCGCCGATCGCAGCACCGCCCGCGAGCAGGACCGAGCGCTACCAGGATCGGGTCGACAACCCGATCCAGATCACCGCCGAGAATCCGGTATCGACCTTCTCGATCGACGTCGACACCGGCAGCTACACCAACGTGCGCCGCATGTTGGCCAGTGGCGAACTGCCGCCGCCCGATGCGGTGCGCGCCGAAGAGTTCCTCAACTATTTCGATTACGGCTACACCCCGCCGCGCGATCGCAGCACACCATTCAGCGTCACCACCGAAGCCGCGCCTGCGCCATGGAACGCCGAGCGCACCCTGCTGCTGGTCGGCATCAAGGGCTTCGAGGTGCCGCGCTCGGAGATACCGGCGAGCAATCTGGTGTTCCTGATCGACACTTCGGGTTCGATGAACGAGCCGGCCAAGCTGCCGCTGCTGATCGATGCGTTCAAACAACTGGTGCCGCAGCTGCGCGCGATCGACTCGGTGTCGATCGTGGTCTACGCCGGCAGTGCGGGACTGGTGCTTGAGCCGACGCCGGGTGACCAGCACGCGCGCATCAACGCCGCCCTGAACGGGCTTGCCGCGGGCGGTTCAACCGCTGGAGGCGCGGGTATCGAGCTGGCCTACGCGATGGCACGCGCGGCATACATCGATGGCGGCGTGAACCGCGTGATCCTCGCCACCGATGGCGACTTCAATGTCGGCACCACCGACACCGCAGCGCTCAAGAGCCTGGTCGAAGACCGCCGCCGTTCGGGCATCGCGCTGAGCACGCTGGGCTTTGGCGCTGGCAACTACAACGATGAACTGGCCGAGCAACTGGCCGATGTCGGCAACGGCAACCACGCCTACATCGACACAGCGCGCGAGGCGCGCAAGGTGCTGGTCGAGGAGATGTCGTCCACGCTGCTGACCATCGCCAGCGATGTCAAGGTGCAGGTCGAGTTCAATCCCGCCACGGTCGCCGAGTACCGCCTGATCGGCTACGAGAACCGCGCCTTGCGCCGCGCGGACTTCAACAACGACGCGGTGGATGCCGGCGAGATCGGTGCCGGGCACGATGTGACCGCGCTGTACGAGCTGACGCTTACCGGCTCGGCCGCGCGCGCCAGCGATCCGCTGCGCTATGCGACGGACAAATCACGCCCGCAGCGTGCCGCCAGCGAGCTGGGCTTTCTCAAGCTGCGCTACAAGCGCCCCGGTGAAGAGCGCAGCGTGCTGGTGGAAGCGCCGATCGCGCGCAGCCTCGTGCAGCTCGACGCGAGCCCGCGCCTGGGCTTTGCCGCATCGGTGGTGGCTTTCGCGGACCATTTGCGTGGCGCAACCAACATGGCTGGATTCGATCTCGCCCAGGTCGCCACGCTCGCCGACGATGCGGTCGGCGCCGACCCCGGCGGACAGCGCCGCGAGTTCGTCGACCTCGTGCGGCGCGCGCAGTCGCTGCAGACCCCGGCGCCGGAGCGGCACTTGAGCATCGCGGACTGATCGAGCGATCGTGCAAGCGCGCCAGCGGATCGCTGGCGCGCGCCCATGCACGATGCGCCACTTGCCGACCGCCAACAGCAGCCAGGCAGTGAGGACGCACGCATGCCAGCAACCCGAAGCCGTAGAGCGCCTGTCGATGAGCGTGCACACCGCGGTCGTGCAGGCCGTGCAGCGGTAGGTGGCAGCCATGGAGCATCAGAAATCGTTCGCGTACCACAACGAACCGGCTAACCTGCGCGAAGTTTCCTAGCCACCCGGACGCCCATGGTCGACTGGTCGCTGTGCCCGCGCACCACCGAGTGCGCAGTTGCCGATGCCGCGCAGTTTCACGCACAAGTGCAGGCCGGCGGCCGCCCCGCAGTATTGCGTGGCCTCGTCGCGCAATGGCCTGCGGTCGCTGCAGCGCGCGACGGCGATGCCGCGCTGTGCGCCTATCTGCGTGACTTCGGTGGCGCGCAACCGGTGGATGCGTTCTTTGGCGCGCCCGCGATGCGCGGTCGCTTCTTCTACACCGACGATTGCCTGAGCTTCAACTTCGCGCGGCGCAGCCTGCCGCTGGCCGAGTTGTTGGGCCTTCTGATCGAGTATCGCAACGCAGCCGAGCCGCCGTCGCTGTATGCCGGCGCGGTGCGCGCGCATACCGCGTTGCCGGGATTCAGCGCTGCCAATCCGGCGCCGCTGCTCGATGCCGCGACACAACGACTGGAGTCGCTGTGGGTCGGTAATCGCACCCGCATCGGCGCGCACTGGGACCTGCCGCAGAATCTGATCTGCGTGATCGGCGGTCGCCGCCGCTACACCCTGTTCCCGCCCGAACAGATCGGCAATCTGTATCCGGGTCCGGTCGAGAACTCGCCGGCGGGGCAGCCGATCAGCATGGTCGACTTCCATGCGCCGGATCTTGCGCGCTATCCGCGCTTCATCGACGCGCTGCAGTCCGCGCAAGTCGCAGAGCTCGCGCCCGGCGATGCGCTGTACCTGCCGAGCCTGTGGTGGCATCACGCGGAATCGCTCGATCCGGTCGGCGTGATGGCCAACTACTGGTGGCGCGACGCGCAGCCGTACATGACCACGCCCAGCTCCACGCTGCAGCATGCGCTGCTGACCCTGCGCGACCTGCCGCACGCCGAACGCATGGCGTGGCGGAGTTTTTTCGACTACTACATCTTCGCGGCCGATGGTGACACCATGGCCCACCTGCCGGCTGCAGCGCGCGGCGTGTTCGGATCGATGGACGAGGAGGTGGCGGCCCGTTTGCGCGCGCATCTGGCGCACACGTTGCAGTGGTAAGCACGCCGTAGCGGCCGCCCATGCCGCGCTGCCGCAGACGCCTTGCCTGCAGCACCGGGCGCAACGGGCGGGCGCTGCACGCATGATAAACTTCGAACTTCCCATGCCGGTCTGCCGGCGCATCCCGGATTCCTGAATGGACAGCTCCACCACCCCCGCCGAGCAGCTCAAGCAGCAGGCCCTCGAGTACCACCGCCAGCATCCGCCGGGCAAGATCAAGGTCGTCTCGACCAAGTCCGTGGTCACCCAGAAGGACCTCGCGCTGGCCTACTCGCCGGGCGTGGCCGCGCCCTGCCTGGAGATCGCGCGCGATCCGTCGACCGTGGCCGAGTACACCGCGCGCGGCAACCTGGTCGCGGTGATCAGCAACGGCACCGCAGTGCTGGGACTGGGCAACATCGGCCCGCTGGCTGCAAAGCCGGTGATGGAGGGCAAGGGCATCCTGTTCCAGAAGTTCGCCGGCATCGACGTGTTCGATATCGAGATCAACGAGACCGATCCGGACAAGCTGGTCGACATCATCTCCTCGCTGGAGCCGACCTTCGGCGGCATGAACCTCGAGGACATCAAGGCGCCCGAGTGTTTCTACATCGAGCGCAAGGTGCGCGAGCGGGTCAAGATCCCGGTGTTCCACGACGACCAGCACGGCACCGCGATCATCGTCGGTGCTGCAGTGCTCAACGCGCTGTCGGTCGTGGGCAAACAGATCCATCAGGTCAAGCTGGCCTGTTCGGGCGCCGGGGCTGCGGGCGTGGCCTGCCTGGACATGCTGGTCGCCCTCGGCCTGCCGATCGAGAACATCTTCGTGGCCGATCGCAAGGGCGTGCTGTATGTCGGCCGCCTGGAGGACATGGACGACAGCAAGTCGCGCTATGCGCGTCAGACCACGGCGCGCGATCTGGGCGAGATCGTCGCCGGCGCCGATATCTTCCTCGGGCTTTCGGCCGCCGGAGTGCTCAAGCCGGAAATGGTCAAGGCGATGGCGCGCGATCCGATCATCCTCGCGCTCGCCAATCCGAACCCCGAGATCCTGCCCGAGGACGCGCGCGCGGTGCGCCCGGACTGCATCATCGCCACCGGCCGTTCGGATTACCCGAACCAGGTCAACAACGCGCTGTGCTTTCCGTACATCTTCCGCGGTGCGCTCGACGTCGGTGCGACCACCATCAACGAGGCGATGAAGCTGGCCTGCGTCTACGCGATCGCCGAGCTTGCGCGCAAGGAGGCCTCGGATGTCGCCGCCGCCGCCTACGGCGGCAACAGCACCAGCTTCGGCCGCGATTGCCTGATTCCGCAGCCCTTCGATCCGCGCCTGCTGGTGCAGCTGGCACCGGCGGTGGCGCGTGCGGCGATGGATTCCGGCGTGGCCACGCGCCCGATCATGGATTTCGTCGCCTATCGCGAAAAGCTGACCCAGTTCGTGTTTCGCACCGGCCTGGTGATGAAGCCGATCTTCGATCGCGCGCGCGCGGACTTGAAGCGCGTGGCCTACGCCGAAGGCGAAGAAGAGAACGTGCTGCGCGCGGTGCAGACGGTGGTCGACGAGGGCTTGGCCAAGCCCGTTCTGATCGGGCGTCCGGCGGTGATCGCGATGCGCATCGAGCGTGCCGGGCTGCGCATCCGGCCGGGCGTCGATGTCGAGATCACCAATGTCGACGACGACCCGCGCTTTCCCGAGTACTGGCAACACTACCTGCGCAAGAACGAACGCCGCGGCGTGACGCCGTCGATGGCCAAGGCCATCGTGCGCTCGCGTGCGACCGTGATCGGCTCGATCATGCTCGACCGCGGTGAGGTCGACGCGATGATCTGCGGCACGGTCGGGCGTTATCACTCCAAGCTCAAGCACGTGCTCAGCGTCATCGAGCTCGACAGCGTGGTGTCGAGTCCCGCAGCGATGACTGCGGTTGCCAACGACAGGGGCGTGTTCTTCTTCCTCGACACCCATGTGCAATACGACCCGACCGCCGCGCAGATCGCCGAGGCGACCCTGCAGGCGAGCTACCGCCTGAAGCTGTTCGGCATCGTGCCCAAGGTCGCTCTGCTGTCGCACTCGAACTTCGGCAGCCACGAGAACCGCTCGGCGCAGAAGATGCGCGAGGCGCTGGCGATCATCCGCGCACAGGCTCCGAAGCTGGAAATCGACGGCGAAATGCACGCCGACGCAGCACTCGACGAGGGCATCCGCGAGCGTATCTTCCCCAACTCCCTGCTCAAGGGCCGCGCGAACCTGTTCGTGATGCCCAACCTCGATGCGGCCAACATCGCCTACAACATGCTGCGGGTGATGACCGAGGGCGTGGCCATCGGCCCGATCCTGATGGGCGTATCAAAGCCCGTGCACGTGCTTACACCGTCAGCGACCGTGCGGCGCATGGTCAACATGACCGCGCTGTCGGCCGTCGAGGCGCAGATTCGCGCGCAACTAGGCGACAAGATCGCCACGGGGTGAGTCAGGACTTGTCGGCGCACAGCGCCGACCTGGCGAACGCACGGCCATGGACGGCCGGGCAGGAGGACAACACCAAGGACGGTTACTTGCCTTACCCCCATCGCGCCCCAGGCGCGATCCGCCCGTAGAGCCGCGGGTCGAGACGACCCGCGCTACGACTGGCGCGATCCGCCGAACGCACGGCCATCGATGGCCGGGCAGCGGGGCAACACCAAGGACGGTTACTTGCCTTACCCTCGCTACTCAAACCCATCCATCAGAAACCCATCCGCAGCCATCACCGTCGCATTGACCACCCGTGCTGCCCCCAGCGCACCGCCGCCGATGTTGCCCTGATCGTTGACCGCCAGCGTCAGCGGCACGATGCCGCTCACGGCTGCGGATGCGGTGTATTGCACCGGCACGCTGGCCACCAGACTGTTGATCGCCGACAGCGTGCCGCTGAGCGTCAGCGATGGCGTACCGCTGCCGGACACGGTAACGCCGCCGGCGCTGTTGGCGCTGAATGTGCCGCTGCCCGCGCCATAGGTGGCGGATGCATTGATTGCGCCGCCCGGTGCATCCGGATCGGCGTAGATCACTCCGGACACTCCGACGCTTTGACCCGCCGTCACCGCGACCGCTGCCGGTGCCGTCACGCTCGGTGGATCGTTGATCGCGGCGATCTGCAGGGTGATGGTGCGCTGGATTTCCTGCGCGCCGCCGCCGCCGCTGTTGCCCAGATCATTGACGCTCAAGGACAGGGTCACACTGCCGTTGGCATTGGCCGCACCGGTATAGGTCACGCCACCAATCGCGATGAAGTCGTTGAGATTGCCGGGCGTGCCGGTGATGGTGCGCGCAGTGGCGGAACCGCCGAGCGTGATCAGCGGGTTGCCGGTTGCAGCGATACTGCCGGCGGGAACGCCAAAGCTCAGGCGCAGGTTGCCAGCACCCACATCGACATCCGCGACGTTGATGCCTGCAATCGAACTAGGCTGGTCTTCCGTAAGGGCGACCGACGCCGGTGCGGTGGCTGTCGGCGGATCGTTGACCGCGGACACGGTCACCGTGCGGTTGCCAGTGGCGGTCGCATTGGCCCCATCGCGCAGGGTGAAGGCAGCGCTGCGGTTCGCGGTGCTCGGATTGTCGGACACGCTGGCGTACTGGATTGCGCGCACCAACGCCTGCACCCGGACGTTCGTCGCGCTCGCGGTGAAGCTCGCGGTGAGCGTGGCGCCGCCCGAGACCTGGCCGCCGTTCGCGTTGAGGTTGGCGAAGGCCGTGCCGCCCTGGCTGAGCGTGGTGCCGGAGACCGTTAGACCGGTCGAGGTGTTGATCGCCAGTCGGTCGTCAGCGCTGGCGCCGGCGCCGATCGCAACCGACAGGCTGCCGCCGCTCCAGTTGCCATCGGTGTCGCTGGCGGTGGCGCCCGGCGATATCGGCAGCGGCGCGGCGTTCTCTGTGTAGGCCGCGCTACCCGATTCGATCGTCATCGATGGCGCGGTATTGCTCCCGATGGGCGCCACACAGCTGGTCGGTTGGCTCGCCAGTCGTGCAATGAGCTGGGTGACATGAGTCGGATGGAACTCGGTACTGACGCCGCAGCTGAGTCCGTTGAGATGGCAATAGCTCATCAACGAGCCTTGCGGCGATGTCGGCGATTCCTGCGCTGTCGGACACGACTGCGGGCCGGCGTAGCAGCCGAAGCTCGATTCGCCATTGAAGCAGCGATCGATCGTGTTGGTTGACGCCTGGGCCCCTGTGGTGCTGTTGGCGCAATGGGTGTGGTCGGCGCCGAGGTTGTGGCCAAGTTCGTGGGCTACCAGATAGGCGTCCTGCGATGCGCTGAGGTTAGGATTCCAGAACACCTGATTGACGCTGTAGTGGCCGAAATTCTGGCCACCGCTGCCGGTGGAGGTGCAGTAGACCTGACTGGGCAGGAGCCAGGCGATGCCCGAGGCACTGTTTTGGCTGGACGATTTGCCCGAAAGCAGTAGCGCGAATGCGCGGGAGATTCCGGACTGATTGTTGCGCCACCAGCCACCGAACTCGGTCAGTGCAGCGCCGCTGGCGTTGGTTTCGCTGTTGTTGAATGGATCCGACGTGGTCGACGGACGCAGGATCACCGTGCCTTGCAGCAGTCGCAGTTGGAGCCCATAGGCGGCGGGATCGTCCTCGTAGATCGCATTCAGGGCAGTGAACAGCGCGGCGAGGTAGCTGGTTGCGTTGCTGGTGTTGTTGGCGAACTTGCGCAGGAGAAACTCGTTGTCGGTATCGACCGCGACGGTGACCTGCCGGGTTGCAACCTTGGGTGCGAACGAGCGCGCGCTCACTGCGCGAGGCGCCGACAGCGGGGCGGCGGCGTCGGCAGCAGACAGTGCGCTCGGGGTCGCCTTGGGCCCGCTCGGGGTCTCCCGTTGATTGCCCGAGCATGACGATACCGCTACATCGCCATCCGCCAACGGCGCATCGAGGTCGCGCGCGGACAACAGCAGTCCGTTGGCAGTGGCCTGTCCGTCAAGGCCGAACATACGCCCGTCGCGCATCAGCAAGCCCTCGGCGGCGCCGCTGGTCGCGTCCAGGCTCAGCCCCAGCCGCTGGCCGACAGCGCCGATCGCGACGAAGTGCAGTCGCATGTCGCGCGGCAGTTCGCGATATCCATCAGCGGTCGCCTCAAACACTCGCGCATCGGCCGCGTAGACGTCGATCCGACGCAGGGTCGTCGCAACCTCCAGCGGCGCGGCGACGCGGCCGGGGGGCGCGGTCGAGTGCCAGTGCAACATGACTCGGGTTTCGGCGCCGGGTGCGGCACCACGCAAGGCGTCAAGCGCTGAACGATCGAGTCGCGCAGTGGGCGCGGATGCTTGGGCGCAGAACGCAAGTGCGAACAGTGCGAGCGCCGACACACTGCGAGCAATACTGATCATGCGGATTTCGGACACCGACAGTGCAATTCGAGAGCGAAAGTATAGGCAGGCGAGTGCGCACTTGTCGGGTCGCCCGTCCGCTCCGCGATACCCATCGTCGGTTACACACGGCTGCAGCGACGTGCCACCGACGGCGTGTCGGCGATCCCCTACCGAAACGCCTCCTCAAAAAACTTCAACAAGCTCTCGCGCAACCGCGGCGGCACCTTGCGACCGATCCGCAGCAGTCGCTCCTCGTAGATGTTCTGCGCATAGTCGGACATCGCCACTGCCGGGGTGGTGTCCGAGCGCAGGCCTGCATCCTTGATCCCGCGGCCGGTGGCCAGCCACTCGAAGGCGACCTGGGTGATGGTGGCGATCCGCGACATGCTCTCGACCGTCGGCGTGGTGCCGTGCTCGGCCTCCCACTGGACGGCCGCGCTGGGTCGCACGCCGACCTGGCGGGCCAGTTCCGCGCAGCTGAAGTTGGCCTGTTCGCGCGCCATGCGCACGCGTTCGGAGATGCTCAGCAGGGTAGGATCCTGTGCGGTTCGACGGCGCATGCGGCGGGCTTGAGGGCAGTGGCGAGGCACGCAGCCTAACGCGCCGATCGCCGACCTGCACGGGTCCGGCTGCATACGATTTCGAGCGCGCGCTGCCGGGCCCGGCCGATGGCTACAATAGGCGCTGGCCGCGGGCCGCTCTCGAGCGCGCGAACCCAACCGGGAGGGACGCGATGAACATGCTGCAGGACATCCTCGACCAGGACCTCGATCCGGCCGAAACGCGCGAGTGGGTCGAAGCGCTCACCGCGGTGATCGACGCCGACGGCCCGGAGCGCGCGCACTATCTGCTCGAACGCATGGTCGATCAGACCCGCCGTGCGGGTGGCCATATCCCGTTCCAGCCGACCACGGCCTACGTCAACACGATCCCGCCGCAGATGGAGGTGCGTTCGCCGGGCGATGCAGCGCTGGAGTGGAAGCTGCGCTCGATCCTGCGCTGGAACGCGATGGCGATGGTGGTGCGCGCCAATCGCAAGGCCGGCGATCTGGGCGGGCATATCGCCAGCTTCGCGTCCTCGGCCACGCTGTACGACGTCGGCTTCAATCACTTCTGGCGCGCGCCCTCGGCGGAACATCCGGGCGACCTTTTGTACATCCAGGGCCACAGTTCGCCGGGCATCTATGCGCGCGCGTTCCTGGAAGGCCGGCTCACCGAGACGCAGCTGGATCATTTCCGCATGGAGGTCGATGGTCGCGGCATTTCTTCCTACCCGCATCCGTGGCTGATGCCCGATTTCTGGCAGACCCCGACGGTGTCGATGGGTCTGGGTCCGATCACCGCGATCTATCAGGCGCGGTTCTGGAAGTACCTCGAACACCGCGGCCTGATGCCGGAAACCGATCGCAAGATCTGGCTGTTCATGGGCGATGGCGAGTCCGACGAGCCCGAGTCGCTGGGTGCGATTTCGCTGGCCGGCCGCGAGCGGCTGGACAACCTGGTGTTCGTGATCAACTGCAACCTGCAGCGACTCGATGGTCCGGTGCGCGGCAACGGCAAGATCGTGCAGGAACTCGAGGGCAATTTCCGTGGCGCGGGCTGGAACGTGATCAAGCTGCTGTGGGGCAGCTATTGGGATCCGCTGCTCGCGCGCGACACCAGCGGCAAGCTGCGCGAGCTGATGATGGAAACCGTCGACGGCGAATACCAGAACTTCAAGGCCTTCGGCGGCGCCTACACGCGCGAGAAGTTCTTCGGTAAATACCCGGAGACCCGCGAGCTGGTGGCCAGCCTTTCCGACGAGGACATCTGGCACCTCAATCGCGGCGGCCACGATCCGCACAAGGTGTATGCGGCCTATCACGCGGCATCCGCGCAGAAGGGCCAGCCCACCGTGATCCTGGCCAAGACCGTCAAGGGCTACGGGCTGGGCAGCGCCGGCGAGTCGATGAACATCACCCATCAGCAGAAGAAGATGGAGACCTCGGCGATCAAGGCGTTTCGCGATCGCTTCAAGCTGCCGATTCCCGATGCGCAGCTCGAAGAGGTGCCGTTCTACATGCCGGCAGCAGACTCCGAAGAGCTCAAGTACATGAAGTCCCGCCGGGCAGCGCTGGGTGGTTCGCTGCCGCAGCGCCGCCGGCGCGCGGACGAGTCGATCGCCACGCCGGAACTGGCGGTGTTCGAGCGCATGCTGAAATCCTCCGGCGAGCGCGAGATCTCGACCACCATGGCCTTCGTGCAGGTGCTCAACCTGATCCTGCGCGACAAGGCGGTAGGTCCGCGCGTGGTGCCGATCGTCGCCGACGAGGCGCGCACCTTCGGCATGGAAGGGTTGTTCCGCCAGATCGGCATCTATGCGCCGTTCGGGCAGTTGTACAAGCCGGTCGATGCCGATCAGTTGATGTACTACCGCGAGGATGCCGCCGGCCAGGTGCTGCAGGAGGGCATCACCGAGGCCGGTGCGATGTCGAGCTGGATCGCAGCGGCCACCAGCTACAGCACCAACAATCTGGCGATGCTGCCGTTCTTCATCTTCTACTCGATGTTCGGCATGCAGCGGGTCGGCGATCTGGCCTGGCTTGCCGGCGACATGCGCGCGCGCGGTTTCCTGCTCGGCGCGACCGCGGGGCGGACCACGCTCAACGGCGAGGGCCTGCAGCACGAGGACGGCCAGTCGCACCTGTTCTCCGGCGCGATTCCCAATTGCCTGAGCTACGACCCCACGTTCGCGTTCGAGGTGGCGGTGATCGTGCAGGAGGGCATGCGTCGGATGCTCGCCGAGCAGCAGGATGTGTACTACTACATCACCCTGATGAACGAGAATTACACCCACCCGGAAATGCCCGAGGGTGCGGCCGAGGGCATCGTCAAGGGCATGTACCTGCTCACCGATGCCGGCAAGACCAAGAAGGGCACGCCGCGCGTGCAGCTGCTCGGCTCGGGTACCATCCTGCGCGAGGTGATCGCGGCCGCCGCGCTGCTGGAGAAGGACTTCGGCGTGCTCAGCGACATCTGGAGCTGCCCCAGCTTCGTCGAGCTGCGCCGCGACGGGGTCGATGCCGAACGCTGGAATCGTCTCAATCCCGAGGCCAAGACCGCGCGCAAGCCTTGGCTCACGCAGTGCCTGGACGGCCGCGGGTCGAGCGTGGCGGTAGCCGCCACCGACTACGTGCGCGCGTTCAGCGAGCAGGTGCGCGCCTACATGCCCAAGGGCATGCACTACACAGCGCTCGGCACCGACGGTTTCGGCCGCTCGGACACCCGCGACAACCTGCGCCGCTTCTTCGAGGTCGACCGCTTCCATATCGCGCACGCGACGGTGGCAGCGCTGGCCGAAGAAGGACACCTGATGAAGGCGCATGTGAGCAAGGCGATGCAGCTGTACGGCATCGACGCGGGCAAGCCGAACCCCGCGACCGTGTGAGCCATGCCCCGCGTGACGGGACCGGCGTTGCGCGGGACGGGTCTTGCCGGAACCTCGCGCGCGATTGCCGGTCGATCTCGATGTCCATTCGATGCCCTTCCATTGCCCTGAGGTCGCCCATGTCGCTTGTGCGTTCCGTACTTGGTCTTGCCGTTCTCCTCGTTGCGTTGGCGTGCGGGCCGGTGGCCGCGCAGCCCGCAGCGTTCGTCGAGGGCAAGGATTACTTCCGGATCGAGCCCGCCCAGCCCACCGCGACGCCGGGCAAGGTCGAGGTGCTGGAAGTGTTCAGCTACACCTGCGGCGCCTGCGCGCTGGTGCAGCCACAGGTCGACGCCTGGAAGCCGCGCATGTCGTCCTCGGCGGCCTTCAGCTACGTGCCGGTGACCTTCAACAGCGAAGCCGAACAACTGGCGCGCGGTTTCTACGCGGCCGAAGCGCTGCAAGCGCCTGCTTCGGTCCATGCATCGATGTTCGCCGCCGTGAGCCGCAAGGGTCGCATCGGCAGTCAGGACGATGTCGCCGATCTGTATGCGGGCCTCGGTCTTGCGCGCCCGGACGTGCTGGCGGCGATGGACTCGTTCGCGGTCAAGGCGCGGGTCAAGCGGGTTACGCAATCGCTGCCGCGCTGGGGTGTCGATGCCACGCCAACCTTCATCGTGGCCGGCAAGTACCGTCTTACCGGACCCGCCGCCGGCAGTTACGAGCGGTTGTTCCAGATACTCGATTTCCTGATCGCGCGCGAGGCTGCCGCGGCCGCCGCGCGCCGCTGATCGCATGCGCGCTGCGATTTGCAGCAACTTGGACCCGCCACGTAATCGATGAGATCGCACAGCCAGCGCGCCCTGCCGCATCCGACGCGGTGGCTGTGCGATCGATGTGGGTGCCATCGCGTGGCGCGGGGCTTGGCTGGCACTGGCCTACGTCGCGATGGCGCTGGGCATCATCGGGATCGTGGTGCCGGGCCTGCCGACCACGCCATTCATTCTGCTGGCCGCATTCGCCGCCGCGCGCAGCTCGGGTCGGCTGCACGACGGGCTGCTTGCGCACCCGGTGTTCGGGCCGATGATCACCACCTGGGAGCGCGAGGGCGCGATCAGCCGGCGCGCCAAGTCGACCGCCACGATCGCGATGGCCGCGTGCGCGGTGGTGATGTTCCTCGTCTCGCCGAAGCCGTGGTTGGCCGCACTCGGCACCGCCACCATGGTAAGCGTCGCGGCATGGATGTGGCTGCGCCCCGAGCCGCGATCCGACCCGCCGCACACCCCCCCTGTAGGAGCGCACCCTGTGCGCGACCGACGTCGCAGCAGGATCAGATGTGCCGGTCGCACACACGGTGCGCTCCTACACCCGCCCAATAGCCACGCGTTTCTGCAGCAGCCCACCCTGTGGGCGACCGATGACGCTGCAAGAATCGGATGTGCCGGTCGCGCACACGGTGCGCTCCTACAGTGGCGTGGCGATCATTCGTGCGGCAGCGTGCGACAGCAGGGCGCTGAACGCCCGCTGCAGCTTGCGCGCCACCAGCGGCTCGATCAGCAGCGGACCCAGCAGCGGAATGGTGGCGTGCACACGCGAATGCCAGTCGACCCGGGTGCCGTTGGCATCGCGCGTGAAGTCCAGCCAGCCACGCTCATGCCGCAGTGGCAATGCTGCACCGTTGCTGCGGGCGAGCGAGCGGATTACATACTCGTAGTGACGCGGCGCATCGAAGGCGGTGATGTGCTCGACGAAGCGCAGTCCGTCGCCCTCGACCTGACGCACCGCGCCGATTCCGTTGCGCTCGGGCGTGCCCTCGCGCTGCAGGCGGCAGCGTATGCTGCCCATGGTCAGGAAGCGCTCATGGTCGGCGATCGCGGCGAACACTGTCTCCGGTGGCGCGGCGAAGTGATGGCTGACGTGGATCTCGCGCATGTCCCGTTTTCCCCGATTTGGCGTTGCAGATGGTAGCGCTGGCCACTGCGGTGACGATTGCGCCCGTGCCCGCAACGGGCGAGGATGCGCGCTGTCGCGTACAGCGCCGGAACCAGCATGACTCGCATACGCCTGCAGCTCGCTTGCTTCGCCGCCGTGCTCGCGCTCGCCGCATGCGGCCCGGCCGCACCGCCGCCAGCACCCGCGCCAGCAGCCAGCTCGGCGCAAGCACAAAAAGACTACGACGCCTTCCAGCAGTTGATCGCCGCCGGTAGCGACGAGTTTGCGCTGACCATGGGTGCTGAGGTGTTGCGCAAGCATCCTCGCAGTCCCGCAGCCGCTGAGGTCGCCCGCCAGCTGCCCGAGGTCGAAGCGCGCGCCAAAGCCAAGGCTGGCGCCAAGCGGCTGGCCGCAATGTGGACCTACCTGACCAACGATCTGCGTGGCCAGCGCCAGCACACGGCATCGATCTACTCCAGCGTGCCCGGCAGCGAGGCCGAGCGCGTGCGCCTGATCCTGCGCCGCCACGCCGAATGGGGTCAGAGCGTGTACCTGTTCGATGGCGACGGTGGCACTGCAGGGCGCAAGGGTTTTGTCTGTGGCGCGGCTTGCCGGCTACCGGCGCGGGTCGACGGCGTTGCCGTCGCACTTGCCGCGCATTCACCTCAGACCGGCGAGCCGGCGCTGTTCATCGACGACGATGCGGGCTTCATCCAGCGCCTTGCCGGGGGCGCGCAGAAGATCGAGATCGATCTGCAGCACGCAACCCGCGGACCGCTGACCGCGGTGTTCGAAGTCGGCGGCTACGTCGACGCGCGCTTCGAATCCAATCCCTGATTCGTCTGGCTGCACGGCCTGCGTGACCTCTGGCAGGGGACGCTAGTACGAACTTCGCTCTAGCATGGACTCATGGCTAGAGTGAGCTGATGGATACCGACCCCCACATCCGCAAGTTTCAGAAGGAACTGGCCGCTGGCACGGTGGCTTTGGTCCTTCTGAGCGTGCTCGGGCGCTCGGATCGGCCGCTCTACGGCTACGAAATAGCCAAACAGCTCGAGCGCGACGGCGAGAGCCCGGTGGCCGGCAAACAGAGCGCGCTCTACCCGGTGCTGCGCAATCTGCATTCGGCCGGTCTGCTCGACTCGCGTGTCGAGCCCTCGGTCACCGGGCCACCGCGTCGCTACTACCAGGCCACCTCGCTCGGCCGTGCTGTGCTGGCCGACTGGCAGCAGGCCTGGCGTTCGACCCGCGACTTCGTCGACGACACCCTTGCCGGATGAATCCCATGAACGCTCCAATTCCCCAGACCATCGCGCAGTACCTGCAACAGGTGCGTTTTGCGCTCGCCGGCGCCGATCGCGCGGTGGTGCAGGATGCGTTGTACGACGCAGAAGAGCATCTGCGCGCCGAACTCGCCGCCAATCCCGACGTCAGCGAGGCCGACATGTTGCGCCGGATCGCCACCAGCTACGGCTCGCCGGAGGAAGTCGCGGACATCTATCGCGATACCGAAGTCACCGTCAGCCGTGCGCTGCGTGCGCCGCTGCCGACCGCACGGAGTACGGCGGCGGGCCGATTCTTCGGCGTTGCGGCCGATCCGCGCACTTATGGCGCACTGTTCTACATGCTGCTCGCGCTGGCCACGGGCGTGTTCTTCTTCACCTGGAGCGTGACCGGCGTGGCGTTGTCGGTCGGGTTTTCGATCCTCATCATCGGCGTGCCCTTCGTGGTGCTGTTCATCAGCACGATCCGCGTGCTGTCGCTGGTCGAGGGCCGCATCGTCGAGACCCTGCTCGGCGTGCGGATGCCGCGCCGACCCGCCTACGTGCAGCGCGGTGTGCCGTTGCTGACCCGTATCGGCCACATGTTCTCCGATCCGCGCACCTGGTCGACCCTGCTGTACTTCGTGCTGATGCTGCCGCTGGGAACGTTGTACTTCTCGCTGGCGGTCACCGGGTTGTCGCTGTCGCTGGGACTGATCTTCGCGCCGGTGGCAAGCGCGTTCATCGATGGCGCGCAAAGCGGCATCTTTTTCGATGGCGAGCGCGTTATCCCGGCCGCCGTGGTCTTGCCGGTCGCCCTCGCGGTCGGCATCCTGGTGCTGTTCCTGACCCTGCATATGGCGCGCGCCGTGGGCCAGCTGCACGGCCGTATTGCGCACCACCTGCTGGTCAAGAGTGCCGCGGGCGGCAGCGATCCGCAGCCGGTGCCGACACAGGAGCCCGCGCCGATCCCGGCAACCTGAGCCGCGTTACAGCCGCCCACGCTGCCGACAGCACCGAAATCGCGCTGGGAAGCCACACCCACGGCTGTTGGCATGCCAACTGCATCACAGTTCCCAACCACCCATCAGGGTCGGGATTCTGAACGAGCAGGGGAATCATCATGTGGATCGCCGCTTTCCCGAAACTGGTGTTCTGGCCGCTGCTGGACTGGAGCGTTGCCCTGCTCGATACCCTGCGTGTCGCCGCCGGCGTCGGGATTCCGGCGTTCGGCCTCGATACCGACGACTGATCTTGCGCCATCCCGAGGTGACGCGACGCGTCACCTGATGACCCAGTTTGCCGCGTGCGTCGCCGCAACCGGGCAGCGAGATTCCCGGCTGTCGCTCCTGACAGCGACCCCACGGGCCCGATCGAACCCTCTGCCCGATCGTGCCCGGCTTGGCAACCGGATCATGCCCCACAGCGCCGGCACACCACTTGCTGCAATCCCGCTGTCATCCGCGACTGCGAGGTATGCGATGCGAACCCTGCGTTTGCGCTTTCCCGCGCTGGCCAGTAGTGGCGCGGTACAGATCCTGTGCGCGAGCTTCCTGCTCCTCGACATCGACGACTTCGATGCGCCGTTCGGCGACGATCCGATGCCGGTATCGATCACCAGCGACGGGTGTCAGTTCGAACCGACCGAGGACGGCACCTACCGCGCCCGCGGTGGTGGCCCGGTACTGCGCGCCTGCGACCCGCGCTATCGCTGGCCGCAGTTGCAGCGTCTGGCGCAACTGGCATTGGGCAGCACCACGCATTGAGCATGGCGGGCTGAATCATCGACTAGCACTCGATCTCGCTGCAATTGCGCCCCGCGGCCTTGGCGCGATACAGCGCGGTATCCGCGCGCTTGATCCATTCTTCCCAGCCATGATCGGGACGCAAGCTGGCGCCGCCCGCGCATACCGTGATCGGACCACTCGGCGTTTGCAGCTCGGCGGCGACCTGCGCGCGCAGCTTCTCGATGAAGGGTTTGAGCGCCTGGTCGGTCATGCCGGGCAGCAGGATCAGGAATTCCTCGCCGCCGAAGCGGAAGATCACGTCCGCCGCGCGCACATTCCGGCGCATTACTTCGCAGAAGTCGATCAATACCTTGTCGCCGGCGGCGTGACCGTGCCAGTCGTTGATGCGCTTGAAATGGTCGATGTCGAGTAGTACCAGCGAACTATCCAGGCCGCCGCGCCGACGCAACTCGACGGCGCGCGCGAGCTCTTCGGCCATCGCGCGCCGATTGAGAACACCGGTCAGGGGATCGTGCGATGCCAACTGCTCGAGCTGCACGCGTTGCGCCTCGGTGCGGTTGGCCAGGATGAACGAAAGGAAGCTCACCAGCAGAGCAGTCGCGACAAACGAACTTGTCAGCTCCAGACGCTCCGCGCCTTCCGGATGGGTCGCAAGCACCGCGATGGCGACCAGCGTGATCAGCCATGCGATGCGGCGCCCGACCAGGAAAAAATTCGCCACCGCGACCGGGTAGATCCAGATAGCACCAACGATGCCGAGCATCTCCGAGCTTGCGATCACGCCGCACGAATACACCACCGACATCACGATGCCGACCATCCGCGTCTCGCCGGTACGCCAGGCCCAGGCGCATGCAGCAATGATCGCCAGCACCAGCGTGAAGTCCAGCGCCGCGACCGTCCACTCGGCCGACAGCGCGCGATAGATCGCGAAAGGCGCAATCACCAGCACCGAGCACAACCCGAACAGGGTGATGATCGACAGCTGGAAATTTCCACGCAACCGCTGCGCCAAAATCTGACGCAACGAAGGCCTGGCTTTTCCACCGGAATCCATATGCTGCACTTCAGCATGGACGGGACCAAACCTCAACGCGGTGAGGGTAGCGCGGAAACGCTTGTTCACCGCGTATTTCGGTGCAATTCCGCGCGGCTACCGTTCACGCAACCAGAGTAACCGCAGGCCGGATTCGATGCTGAAGTCTAGATTCGCAGCCGGGTTTCAAAACCTCGTTCGCAGCCATCGATCGGATCGACGAAAGTCAGCGACTGGGCGAGCAGCTTGAGCGGGCGCGCATGGTCGTCGGGTGCAACCGGGTGCGCATGCGGGTACCACAGGTCGTTGACGATCGGCGCGCCGAGCGCGGCCATGTGCACCCGCAGCTGATGCATCTTGCCGCTGTGCGGGTACAGCGCGTAGCGCCAGCATTCAGCGCCGCGTTCGAGCACTTCGATGCGGGTCAGGGCATTCGGCTCGCCGTCGACTTCATGCATGCGGAATCCATCGCTGGCGCGAACCAGACGCGTATTGCGCAGCAGCGGAAAATCGCCCTGCGGCAGCGGCGCGGCCAACGCCTGATAGCGCTTGTAAATAGCGCGATCGCGGAATAACGCATGGTATGCGCCGCGGCTGGCGCGATCGGCGGAGAACATCACCAATCCCGCAGTTCCGCGATCGATACGGTGCAGGGGCGTGAGGTGTGGATTGCCGGTGCGTGCGATCAAGCGTGCGATGAGCGTTTCGCGACGGTATTTGCCGGCCGGGATGACCGGCAGAAAGTGCGGCTTGTCCACGACCAGGAGACGGGCGTCGACGTGCAGGATCGACTCGACGACCGGAATCGGCTCTTCGCTGAACTCGCGGTAGTAGTACACCTCGATTCCGGCGCGAAACGGGTCGTTCGCGGCGATCCGCGTACCGTTGCCCTGCAGAACATGGCCGCGGGCCATTCGTGCGAGCCACTCCTCGCTGCGAACCTTCGCGAAGCGCGCACACAATGCCTCGATCATCGTGTGCCACGCGCCTTGCAGAAGTACCACCCGGCACGCGAGCAGGCCGTCGATCGGCGGTGGCGGAATGGATCGGGCTGGGGTCATGCGCGTCCAAGGGTAGCGTGGTGGCAAGGCGGTGCAGCGAAACCCATGCAACGCTGGCACGCGCATTTGCATCGTACGCTGGCCGATCCTGCCATTGCATTGCCGCACGGAGAATGATGCAGTCGCAAACAGATGCCACCACTGCGCTACGGCGCGCCCGGCGAGATCCAAGATCGGCTGGATGGAGTACCTGATCGGCGGCGCTGCGGCGCTGATCTCGGCGGTCTCGCTGCAGATCGGGATGAGCTCGAATGCCACGCAGGAACGCTTGCTGGCGGCC
>Ga0209181_10003878_pt1 | contig 22691 bp, 19 predicted proteins | sample MAT05_FD_187208 | JGI IMG/M metagenome (GOLD analysis project Ga0209181, IMG submission 187208) | Freshwater microbial communities from Lake Fryxell liftoff mats and glacier meltwater in Antarctica - MAT-05 (SPAdes) (version 2) | ecosystem: Environmental > Aquatic > Freshwater > Ice > Liftoff...
TTCAGGCAAACATGGATCCAAAACACCGCGATCGCGTTGCCTTTGTGCGAGTCTGTTCTGGCAAATTTGAAAAAGATATGACCGTGAATCATGCGCGGACTGGAAAGCTGGTGCGCCTATCTCGTCCCCAAAAGCTATTCGCCCAAGATCGAGAAGTGATTGAAACTGCCTACCCCGGCGATGTGATTGGCTTGAACAATCCTGGCGTATTTGCGATCGGCGATACCATTTACGTCGGACAAAAGCTGGAATACGAAGGCATTCCCTCCTTTTCACCGGAACTGTTCGCCTACCTGAAAAATCCGAATCCATCCAAATTTAAGCAATTTCAAAAAGGGGTGCAGGAACTGCGAGAAGAAGGTGCCGTGCAAATTATGCACTCTGCCGATGAGTCGAAGCGAGAACCGATCTTGGCAGCAGTGGGGCAATTGCAGTTTGAAGTCGTGCAGTTTCGGATGCAAAGTGAATATGGCGTGGAAACGACCCTAGAACTGTTGCCCTATTCCGTAGCGCGGTGGGTAGTAGGCGGCTGGGAAGCCCTGGAAAAAGCAGGGCGGCTGTTTAACACGGTCACGGTGAAAGATAGCTGGAACCGCCCGGTGCTGCTGTTTCGCAATGAATGGAATGTGGGGCAAGTGGAAGCTGATCACCCTGAGTTACAACTGAACGCGATCGCCCCCGTAGTTTCTGGGAGAGAACCTGCCTCACTGTAGCGGTATCCTTAAAAGGTTCCAAAAAAGGTTCCAAGTGGGAGTCCACACCTATGACTTCTCCTCAGTCGTCTACCAATTCTGCCAATCTGACCGATCTAGAAGCGGGGTTAGCCGCATTCAAGCAAGAGGATTATTCCACCGCCGCTTTGCTGCTAGAAAATTCGCTTTCAATGCCTACTGAGCAGCCTTTGGTTGCACGGGCGCAAATGGCGATCGCGATCGCCTATGAACGATTGGGCGAAACCGATCAAGCGGCTCATGTTTGTCAACTATTACAGAATAGTTCCAGTGAGCAGGTGCAAACTTGGGCAATCCGCACGCTACACACCTTGATCAAACGCCATCCTCATTTGGCACACCTACACAACATCCCTAGCGCATCAGAAGAGCCAAAGTCTTCAGCAGCAATCTCAGACTCCTCAATGGATCTCAGCGGCTTTGTGCCGTTGTCATCGCCAACTCCGACCCAATCATCCAGCCAAACGGGATTTATCCCGCTAAATACCGCATCCGAGCAATCTGATCCAGCTTCACCCCCCATCAGGTCAGCTTCTGCGGTGGTTCCGCCCATTGCGACATCCAATAAAGCAGCCGTTGAACCCGTTGAACCGTCAGTTAATCTTTATCAACCCACTTGGCGCAATGCGGGACGGGCAAAAAACTGGAAGCCCTTAGGTCAGGTAAAACGGCTTCAGTTAGCGGCGATTCAACTTGTGACGGCGATCGCCCTTTTTGTCGGCATTCAGCAGATACTTTACTGGGTGTTTGCGTCTTACGAAACGATGCTGGTTAGGCTGTTGCCCCGCTTGGGATTTAGCATTGTGCAATCGGGTGAGCCTAGATGGACAGCCTCTTTTACAGCAGTTTTGCTGCTGGTTATATTGGCAGGCTCCCGCTGGATTTTGGATGGCTTGTTGACTATCCTCTACGGTTTGCAGCCCTTAACCTTGCCAAAACTGGCAGGCTATAGCCCCGAAACGACTCAACTCTTGCCGCGCTTTTGTCGTCAACATGGAATTTCGTCACCCGCTTTAGGAATTTTGCCAACTCAGGCACCGATCGCGTTTACCTATGGTGCAATGCCTGCGATCGCCCGAATTGTCGTCAGCCAAGGATTGCTCGACCAACTTACAGACGACGAAATTGCTGCCATTTATGCCAATGAATTAGGGCATCTTGCCAATTGGGATGTACCGCTGATGTCTGTGGCAATGGTGATTCTGCAAATTCCCTACACGCTGTATCGAGTCGTGGCAGATTGGGGCAGCCAAAAAACAGCCGCCGTTTCACGCGCCTCTGCTTCGTTGATTGCAGCCTTCAGCTATGGATTGTATTGGCTGTTGCATTGGATTCCACTCTGGCTATCTCGGCAGCGAGTTTATTACAGCGATCGCGTAGCGACTGATCTCACGGGTAATCCTAACGGCTATACTCGCGCTCTGCTGAAAATTGCGATCGGCACTGCGAAAGAGGTACAGCACCAACAGCAAACCAGCTATTTGCTGGAAGGGTTCGATTTGCTGATGCCCCTAAGTCACCGCGCCGCGATTTCTTTAGGAAGTTTGTATCCTCACCTGCCGATTGAGCCAGTGTTGCAAGGGGAGATCAATCCTTATCGCCAGTGGCTAGCCATCAATAATTCCCATCCATCGACGGGCGATCGCCTGCAACTACTCTCACTCTACGCTCGTCATTGGCAGCTTGATCCCGAAATAAATTGGCAATCGATGCCAAATCAAAAATTACGACAATCGGCTTTAACTGGACAACAATGGCGCAGTTTGCTCTTTCAAGGCGCACCCTACTTTGGCATAGTCTTAGGGCTATTGATTGCCTGCTTGCTCTTCCTGCTGGGTGGCGTAGGCAAGCAGCTTAACCTAGAAGCGATTAGCTGGATGGCAGGCGATCGCACACTTTTACGCGGCTTACCATTCGTTGGATTCTGTGTAGGCACAATCATCCGCCTCAATCCCTTTTTCCCAGAGATTCGTTCATCCTCTTTGAGAGCATCCGCCCCCGATATTTCTTTAGCTGATACGCTTCAACAAGCATTACCTTTGCCAATCAACAGCCAAATGATTCGTCTAGAAGGACGTGTGCTGGGTCGCACTGAAATTAGTAATCATCTGAATCAAGACTTGCTTTTAGAAACTGCAACCGGAATGGTTAGACTTCATTGCACCTCGCGCTTTGGGTTTCTTGGAGATCTGTTTCCCAAAACGACTCGTCCAGCAGACTTAGTCAATCAAACCGTTGTGGCAACGGGATGGTTCCGACGAGGCACAACGGCTTGGCTAGATGTAGACACGTTACGAAGTTCGAGCGGACGTGTCAGTCAAAGCGCTCATCCGGTTTGGTCTGTTGTTGCAGGCGCGATCGCGGCAGTCATCGGCATCTTGACCATTCTAAATATCTAGCTATGAATCCGTATTTCTAGCCCTTGCTCAACATTGAATCTGTCGGAATACAAATCAAATTATCACCTTGGGTGCAAATCATCCCCTTTTGCCGCAACTTGCCCATTAAACGAGTCACGGTAACGCGGGTAGAACCAATTGCGCTACCAATTTGTGCATGAGTCAGGGGAAAAGGTAAGCAATAGCCATTTTCGGCAGGTTCCCCAAACTCTTCAATCAGCAGGGTTAGAAAGCCCAACAGGCGATCTATTGTTCGTCGTTGCCCTAAAGTGCTAAGCCAAAGCAGCTTACGTTGATGTTGATAGCGGAAAGCATCCAACACTTCTCTACGAAAGTGAGGCCAATTGTCTAAGTCGTGCCAATACATCCACAGAACAGAAGTTTGGTCAACGTGAGCATAGCTTTGTAGCGTGAATGGGGACTGCGCCACAATTTCAAAAGGCTGACCCGCGCCCACAAATCCTAGAAATGCCTCTTCAGGAGTCACGTTTACGGTTCGTGCTATGTTGCTTGTCGCATTCACTTGAGCGCTACCGACTAAGCGCACGGCACCCCGCTGAACAAGATAGAGCAATCCCGGTCTCGCTGGAATCTTTTCATCCTTGGCAAACGATCGCACCCGATAATGCTCCTGTGACCAGTCGATAATGCGCTGCCACGTTAAAAATGGACGGGATACCTCTGAGGTATTAGGAGATACTGAGTACATAGGTGTGAGACTAAAATGAACAGTAGAAGTTCAAAAATATTTTTTAGCTAGTTTTGGGCAGCTTTCGAGCAAAATAAAGCGCTATAGAAGAAAAATTAATCTTTTGCTATTCAGTGTAACTTTACCTCTCTCTTGTAACCTTTTAGAACTACAAAATGTGTATTTAGGTAGACGAGAAGAGGAAGTTTTTAAAGGAATGTTACCCAAATAACAAACAGATAGAAACTTTATGTTCGCTCAGGGGCACGACTAAACACTAAATTACAACCGACGATCACTGCAAAAGCTAGCTTTCAACTTAGGATAACTCTTAGAAAGAAAAATTCGTGCAATTTGATCAGTCCTGTGTTGCAAGTTACACTTTGCTTTTCTAAACAATTGTTGCAAACAATACTACAAGATGCTTTGGTATGCAATGAAAATTTTTTGGAAAAATCATTTTCTTGCATGTCTAATAGCCATCTTTGTCTGTTAAGAAGTAAGTTTCAACACTCAAAAAGCTTACTAAAACGCATTCACAAAACAACTCAGTTAACTTATTTATCAGCGGTTCCTCATCAAATATGTGCTTACGCAGATACGAGTGCTACGAAAGTGGCACATAGTTTGGCAGCGCATCTGTCTACCTACCGCTACGATCGCCCTTCTTTTCACAGCCCTATCGGCTTATCGCCTGCGTTGCTAAACCATCTTCATATTCAAGCCACTCCGTCTGGCTATCTAGAATTTAAGATTGATGATTGGGCGATCGCCCACTGGCTCAATCACCTCACCCAACCCGTCGCTTCAGTTTTTGGGTTTTCTACTCCTCAATTCCCTACAAATGAATGCTCACGTCAAAATCTCTTTTCCATTCAACATGCCCATGCCCGCTGCTGTTCCTTGTTGCGTCTTGCAGTTCACCAGCAGAGGATCGGCATACACTTGCTTGATGCGCCTTCACAATGGCAATGGACTCAGCCAGACCCAATTTCTTGGTTAACAACGGCACATCGGCTTCGCACTTGGCATCTTTCAGAGCGCCAGTTGATTAACCAATGCTTTACTGTGTTGGATGAACTTCCCTGGCAATTGGATAATTCGCATCAAAACACCTCAGCCTCATCGCTTTCTCCATCTCAAATCATGACTCTTGCTCAAGATCTAGCTCAAGCGTTCAGTACCATGCATCAGCAGTGTCAGATTTGGGGTGTTTTGCAGACCGAGGGCAGCGATCGCCTAACTGCCCACTTAGCCCTTATTTTGGTAACTCAAAGATTGCTGTACGGACTTTTACAGATTGGGCTGGGCGTTGTCGCTCCTGAAGACTTGTAGAAAAGCTGAAGTCCCTATTTTTTGCTTTTTGAGCGATTGCATCAAGTTCTTTCTAAAGATTCTTCATTTCTATGGCTTTAGCAGGATGTGTTGAGAGCCTCAGACAGCGGAAAATGAAGAGAACGACTTACGGTTATCCGTACCTGTCCGTACCTGACAGTCTCATAATCTTTCTTTATACATATCGGTAATCCCTTCCTTAAAAAACTTTCTTCCAGGAACGTTTAGCAACATTTTTCTGGGAATTTTCTCACCTTAAAAGATTGAGCCACTATACATCGGAGGTTTCTATGAAAATCGCACAAATCGCACCCCTTTGGGAGCAAGTTCCACCCGCCACTTATGGTGGCTCGGAATTAGTCGTCAGCCTTCTAACTGAAGAATTGGTGCGGCGTGGGCATGAAGTAACTCTGTTTGCCTCTGGCGACTCAACTACTACCGCCAAACTAGAATCAGTCCACCCAAAAGCATTACGGCTCGACCCAACCGTTAGAGAAGTGGGCATTTATGAAATGCTTCAGTTGAGTCAAGTGTATGAACGGGCGAATGAGTTTGATGTAATCCACTCGCATATGGGTTGTGCTGGACTGCCCTACGCCAATTTGGTGAAAACCCCTACTGTGTATACATTACACGGCATTTTTACGCCCGACAATGAAAAGATGTTTGTTCATGCCCGTCGTCAGCCTTTCATTAGCATTTCTAACTCTCAACGGGAACCCAGACTAAATCTGAACTGTGTGGCAACGGTTTACAACGGAGTCGATACTTCGGCGTATCGCTTCTATCCTCAACCCAGTGATCCTCCTTATTTAGCCTTTTTGGGTCGAATGTCACCCGAAAAAGGAACGCACATCGCGATCGCGATCGCCCAAGCAACGGGCTGGAACCTTAAAATCGCCGGTAAAATCGATCCGGTTGATGTAGAGTACTTTGAACAAGAAATCAAACCTCACATCGACGGTACGCAGATACAATTTTTGGGCGAAGCAAATCACGCTCAGAAAAATGTCCTTTTAGGAAACGCAGTGGCGACTTTGTTTCCCATTACCTGGAGAGAACCCTTTGGCTTAGTCATGGCTGAGTCGATGGCAGCAGGAACGCCCGTGATTGCAATGAATTTGGGATCTGCGCCTGAAGTGATTGCTCATGGCAAAACCGGCTTCTTGTGCCAAACCGTGGAAGACTGCATCCAAGCATTAAGCAAGATTGACACTATTGATCGACAAGCCTGTCGTCAGCATGTGGAAACCAATTTTAGCGCTCAGCGGATGACTGATGGCTATGAGGCAGTCTACCAAAAAGTTTTGGCAGAACGCTTTTCTCATAACGGGCGCTCCTTAGTTAATGCTTTGAAATAACTCAGCGCTAACAAAAAGCAGTGGACGAAATCGCTCACTGCTTTTTACTTTAAAACAACAAATTGTAGTTTTTAGATGAAACTACTCTGCCGCGACCAGTTCAGGCGCAACTGGTTCAGACGCGATCGCTGCGGCGACTGGATAAACGCTAACTTTTTTGCGCGTTTTTCCAAGTCGCTCAAAGGTCACAACGCCTGCAATCAGGGCAAACAGAGTATCATCACTGCCGATGCCTACGTTATTCCCAGGGTGATGTTTGGTGCCTCGTTGACGCACCAAAATGTTGCCAGCCTTAACCACCTGACCACCGTAACGCTTAACACCCAAACGCTGAGCGTTAGAATCGCGACCGTTACGTGTACTGCCTGTCCCTTTCTTATGAGCCATACTGCCTCTCTTCTTTTCCTAACGCTTAAATTTACAGATTGAGCCATCTCAAAATTTTATTCGGCAGCTTCGGCTGCTTCAGCCTCTTCAAAATCGACAGAGCGAGTAGGAATTTCAACAACAGCGCTACCCAGCGATCGCCCAGAAATGTTAATGCTGTTAATCATCAATCGCGTTAGCTCTTGACGGTGACCCTGTTTCTTACGAGTCTTCTTTTTGGGTTGCATCTTGTAAACAATGATTTTTCGACCCCGCATATGTCTGATTACGGTGCCTTCAACCATTGCCCCATCGACAAAAGGCTGCCCAACATGAATATCGCTATCGTTTTGGATGTAGAACACCTTATCGATACTAACCTTGTCATCAAGTTCAACGGCAAGTCGCTCTACATCATAAAAGCGACCCGGCTCAACCCGAAGTTGCTTGCCACCCGTCTCAATAATTGCGTAAACCATGAGTTCTCACCTTAAGTGCGCCGTACAGGTAGCTGAAAAGCATCGCGCACTTCAACTTTTTAAATGTGACCTGATCCGAGCAAAAATACAACAGTCCCCAATTGTCACGAATTGCAATCGCTTTTGTCAAGAATATTTTGAGGTAAAGTTAGGCGAAAGACCCACTTCAAAAATATTTTGGTGATAGACACCTCAATTACTGACGTTTGGCAGATTTTCAGCCATGATCATTGATAGCTTTGGCTAAATTCTAGCTATTTTTTAGTATCAAGAAGATAACAGTTACTTTTGAAAGTGGAGGAAATCAGTGTGGGTTGGCGAATTCGAGCTATTCGTGGTGCAACAACGGTTACAGACAACTCTATTGATGCGATTCGAGAAGCAGTGCATGAGCTGCTCAATGAGCTTGAAGCCCGCAACCATTTAGAAATGGAAGAAATTGTCAGCGTTACTTTTTCGGTGACTAAAGATTTGGATGCAATCTTTCCGGCGGCGATCGCCCGTGAACGCCCTCATTGGTCACAGGTTCCCCTGTTGGATGTGCAGCAGATGCATGTGAAAGGTAGCCTGCCCAGATGTATTCGCTTTTTGATCCATTTCAATACGCCTAATCCCAACGTCGAAATTCATCATCCTTACCTGCGCCATGCAAAAAACCTTCGTCCTGATTGGACATTCGCTGAAGCGGCACTCATATCCCAGTAAAGCTGTCCTTTCTGGTAACGTCTCAGAACTGCCCTATGCTCCTGCAACTGCTCATGGTTCTGATAACTTCCGCCCATTGCGATAAATAAGGAACTAAAATGGCTCCTGAAATAAAGGCGAAACTAAGATCCTCATACGATACGGACTACCAACTTTGGCTAGATAAAACCGTGAATCAGTTGCGATCCCATGATTTCGGCAATATTGACCTTGAGAATTTGATTGAGGAGATAGAAAGTTTGGGTAGAAGTGACAAACGAGCGATTTCCAGCTATCTCATGCGACTGTGCAAACATCTCCTCAAGATTAAATATTGGGAAGTTGAACGAGACCTATGCTTTAGGGGATGGAACTTAGAAATTACTAACTTTCGGATTCAAATTCAAGAGCAACTGGACACTAGCCCTAGTCTAAAATTATTTTTAGATGATAATTTCTCTAAACAATATAATAACGCCAGAAAGCTCTTGCTCAAAGCCACCGAACTGGATGCCAGCATAATTCCCCAAGAGCCAGACTTTACCCTAGAAAAAGCTCTAGACGAGGACTGGCTACCCTGGCAACCCGAATAATTGTTCGTAGTCACCGCTAAGCAATGGTACTCATATACCTATATACGCCAACTCACCTGATGTGCAACCAAAGTCAGCTCCCATCCCCCAGCCCCTGCTTCGCACGCCCTTTGGTCTACTCCCAGCTTGGGAGAAGGGGAGCAAGAATAGGTCAAAGTCCCTCTCCCGCTCTGGGAGCCTGATTTAGGGTGTAGCTTGCTTCCCGCAGGGTGGGCGATCGGGAACGTCGCACATCAGGTATGGAATGTATCTGCCAAGCGGGATCATCAACTATTCAATTCATCGATCGCCGCTGCTTGCCGCTAAAATGGAAGCCTATTGTTGTGCAAGAAAGTTTCCATGACCGCATCGGCTCCCGCAAAAACGCAGTATGAGGCAGTGATTGGGTTGGAAACTCACTGCCAACTTAACACGAACACCAAGATTTTCTCGCCTAGCTCGACTCAGTTTGGCGAACCTCCCAATACGTTAATCGACCCGGTATGCATGGGTTTACCCGGAACACTGCCCGTATTGAATCAGGCGGTGTTGGAATCTTCGGTGAAAATGGGGCTTGCCTTGAACTGTCAAATTGCACCCTATAGTAAATTCGATCGCAAACAATATTTTTATCCCGATTTGCCGAAGAACTACCAAATTTCTCAATTTGATCTGCCGATCGCAGAACACGGCTTTTTGAACATTGAGCTTTACGACAAAGAAACGGGAACTGCCACCCATAAGCGAATTGGCGTAACCCGCTTGCACATGGAAGAAGATGCCGGGAAACTCGTGCATGGCGGCGGTGAAAGGCTTTCGGGGTCTACCTACTCGCTGGTTGACTATAACCGAGCAGGGGTTCCGCTGATGGAAATTGTCTCTGAACCGGATATTCGCACAGGGCAGGAGGCGGCTGAATATGCCCAAGAGATTCGCCGGATTGTGCGCTATTTGGGTGTTGGTGATGGCAATATGCAAGAAGGCTCTCTGCGCTGTGATGTGAATATTTCCGTGCGTCCGGTGGGGCAAAAAGAGTTTGGCACGAAGGTAGAGATCAAAAACATGAACTCCTTCAGCGCAATTCAGCGGGCGATCGAATATGAAATCGAGCGTCAGATTGCAGCGGTTGAAGCGGGTGAAACGCTGGTACAAGAGACGCGTCTCTGGGAAGAAGGCTCTCAGCGCACAATTAGTATGCGGAAGAAAGAAGGGTCTAGCGATTATCGCTACTTTCCAGAACCCGATTTGGGACCGATTGAAGTCTCTGCCGCACAGTTGGCAGACTGGCGATCGCAACTTCCAGAGCTACCTGCTCAAAAGCGCCAGCGCTACACCACCGATTTGGGCTTGTCGGTTTACGATGCTCGCGTGCTGACCAACGACCATGCCACAACGACCTACTTTGAATCGGCGATCGCGGCGGGGGCTTCGGCAAAACTGGCAGCAAACTGGATTATGGGCGACCTGAGCGCCTACCTCAACAGCAATGCCCATCTCAGCATTGGTGAGTTGCCCTTAAAACCAGAGAGTTTGGCAGAACTGATTGGGTTAATTGACGATCGCACCATTAGCAATGCAGCGGCTAAAACCATTTTGCAAGAACTGCTGACTCAAGGTGGTTCTGCAACAGCGATCGTAGCGCGAGATGGACTAGGACAAATCTCTGATACGGGCGCGTTGGAAAGCGCGATCGACGAAGTATTGATCGAAAACCCAAAGGAACTGGAACAATATCGAGGAGGCAAAACGAAGCTCCTAGGCTTTTTTGTGGGTCAAGTGATGAAAAAAACTGGAGGCCGCGCCGATCCTAAGTTAACGAATCAGTTGGTCAGCAAAAAACTGAATACTTAACCAGAAGCATTTGCTAGCAAAGCTTCTAGGCTAAAGGCATTCTATGAAACGGCTTCCGCTCTGACCCTGAAGAGCAAAAGAGAGATTTCTTTACGAAAAAAACATCAATAGGGGGTGACACCCCCCACCCTTAAAGTGGCATACTGTGAAAAGTAGATGCACCCTGATAATAGGGAGAGACGCTTAGCGCCTCTCCCTTTTTTGTTGGCTATTGCCGTATCGAGCAATGAACGGCGGCAAAAACTCATTTAACCCTCAAGAGGTAAGCGAGTGAAATAAATGTGCAATGCAGAGTGCAAACTCTAACTTGAGACACAAATGCTGTAATTCAAAACCTGCCACCCGACTCCTGCCACCTAATTTGTCTCTGCCAATACTTCCTGTAAGCGACTTCTAAACTCTCCTTTGGGATGCCCTCCTTTCACTTCACCCAGAATTTTGAATTTCTCTGATTCTGGCGAATCGCAAATCAGGTAAGTGGGCCACCCCATCTCAGCTTTATCAGGGTATTGGGTTAACAAAATCTTGCGGTATTTACGATAATTAGCAAGATCTTGCATCTTGCAGTCAATGAACTGCAATCCTAATTCTTCCGCCACCTTTTGGTCATAAAACGCCATCTTGTGGCAAATTCCGCAGTCTTCTGAAGAGAACTTAATTACAGCTCGGCTCATTAGTGGATCACTCCTAGGTCATACTTGCTGACTACTATCCACTTATAAACCTAGCTAAGATAGATACACACTAAATAAGTTTTTTAGCCGCTTGTAAAAGCAATGGGTTAAAAAAAAGACCTCAACCCTGCAATGGGTTGAGATCCTAAATCAGGGTGCATCTACCAATCCATCATTCTTAGTGCGGAGGGATAAGTCCGGATATTTTCTAAAAAAGTCGTTAAAGTCTAAGAAATAGCTTGAAAGTTTCAAGGGCGATCGCCGCAATTCATGAGGTGATCCTTAGGGAATCATACTTAGCAAACTGACACAGCAACAATTGAAGTTTACATGGACTTTATAATAAAGTTTATGAGTTTGTCGGATGATATCTTTTTGAGCCACAGTAAGAAAAGTTAGAGATGGTTTTGGCTAGCGCTTTCTGGCTAGCAGTTTTCTTTCTAACTCCCCAAATGAACCTCTTTAAACCCCATGCGTTGGGTGTAAAAAACTGTGAAGAGTTGGTTCAAATTGCGTTTCTGCCTGATGAATGCGGTCAGTAGTTGTTTACTAAAGATGAGCGCGATCGCACTAATTGCAGCGGCAACGCCTATAGTCTTCTGGGAGGATAGTTGTGACCCAGGAATTTCACCTTTCTGTCACGCCAATTCGAGAAAATGAATATTTAGTGCGAACTGAAGACGTTGCACCTGGTGTGCCGTTAGCAGAAGAACAAGTTATTTGGACTGTTGAGGATTGGTTGACTGAAGCCAGTCAACTGATGGGTGATCCTCTGCTTAGCTTGTTGCGGCATCAAAATATGCCGAGTGGGTTCAATCCTGCACCCGTGCGATCGCCCACAGGCAGAAATTTATCTAATAACTTGGCAACCTTTGGGCAGCGGCTTTATGGTGCTGTATTTCAAGGCACCATTCGAGATAGCTGGATGACTGCTCAAGGCATTGCTCAACATCGGCGAGAACGGCTGCGCTTTCGGCTGGGCTTGAAAGGAACTCGGCTGCATCGATTGCCCTGGGAAGTGCTGTATGCGGGCGATCGCCCCCTAGCGACGGGAACTGATGTGGTCTTCTCCCGCTATCACTCCAGCTTCTCTATCGTCAAATCTCACCTTTCTGACCAAAAGAACTTTTTCAATGAATCGCCCTCCACCCTCAAAATTCTCATGGTGTTGGCGGTTCCAGCCGATCAAGATGCATTGGCTTTGAAGCAGGAAGCCGAACAGCTAAAACAAGAATTGCAAGGCTCCTCCAGCAGTAATAGTCATCCTAGTATTGATCTAACCATTTTGGAGCAACCCGGTCGGGAGCAATTGACCCAAGCCCTAGAACATAACCACTACCACGTCTTACACTACGCTGGACACAGCAACCTCAGCGCGGCGGGGGGCAGCATTTATCTAGTCAATCACCGTACTGGATTAAGCGAGCCGCTTAGCGGTGATGACTTGGCAGGATTATTGGTGAATAACGGCATTCGCATGGCAGTGTTTAATTCTTGTCGGGGTGGATATTCGGCAACAGCATCTAGCAGTGAAGCGGAAGGTAATCTGGCTGAGGCGCTGATCAAACGAGGAATCCCGGCAGTTTTGGCAATGGCAGAGCGCATTCCCGATGAGGTGGCGCTCAATTTGAGTCGGCTGTTCTATCGCAACTTGAAGCAAGGATATCCGGTGGATCTCAGCTTGAGTCGATCGCGCCAAGGGTTAATTTCTTCCTATGGCTCAGATCAGCTTTATTGGGCGCTGCCAATCTTATATTTACATCCTAAATTTGATGGCTATCTCCAACCTATTCCAGTCACCACGGTGAATCATGGCATGTCTTTGGATACCCCAGCCGGTGGATTATATGATGAGAGTGATGCAGAAATGCCCTCACTGTCGCCGCCTGAGCCGCTTGTCCCCAGGCGATCGCTACCTATAAGTCCCCTCGAACCCTCTCCAAATATTCTCTCATCCTCTCCACATCCAGTTGAAATCAGCGAAACAGATGACCTTCTAGATTTTAATGAGTTGGAGTTTGAAGACCTAGAGTTTTCAGTTGAAGAAGACGATGTGATCAAACTGGTCAATGCGTTAGAAAAAGCCAAAGAGCAAGAACGCGCCGCAGAGGAAGATCTGTCACTCGATTGGATGTATGAGGTTTCCCACAGTCCGACGGTCATAGAACCGGAAGAACCGGAAGCTTTGTTGCCTGCTGTGCCTAGCGAAAATTTGCTTTCTGATGGGGATGCAGACACAAAGCTAGACGACTATTGGACATTGCCAGACAGTCCCTCCCCACCACCTTTTGGCAAATCGGGCTGTTACTCCAATCGTGCGTCTGCATCCTTCTCTAGTGGCACTGCCACAGCAACGATCGCCCAACCTGTGGATGTGAAAGTCTATTCGGAACTGGCAACCGTGCTGGCGGAGATGGGCACTTTGACCTCCGCGATCGCCGCAGGCAGCCGTGCCGTGCAGTTGAATCCAACGAGTGCTGAAGCCTACATTAACCTGGGATGGGCGCTTTATCAGCAAGGCTTTCTAGCCGAGGCGATCGCGGCTTACCAGCAAGCACTGCAACTCAATTCCAATTCGCCGCTGACTTACAATCGGCTTGGGTTGGCACTGTACCAGCAAGGTAACCTCAGCGAAGCTGTGCAGGCATATACCCATGCGGTCGAGCTAGATCCGCACTACACCGATGCCAGCAATAATCTAAAAGCGTTGTTATATCGCCCTTGTGTGTCTTCTTCCCCATCAGCGATATTGCCAGAGGTATTGCCAGAGATATTGCCAGAGGTATTGCCAGAGGTATTGACTACCGCTACACCATTTGCACCCATTTGCCCCCACCTCGATAGAGCTGCAAAAAACCATCCTGCAAAAGCCTCAACAACCAAGCCTCAGCGATCGCTGTTTTGGCTAGGGTCTGGCATTTTTGCTTTATCCGCTGTATTGAGTGGCTGGGCGTTTCATGCCCAAATTTTAGATGCGATTCCCAGCCTTTCTTTGCCGACAGGAATTTTCCCAGGTGCTAATTCATCGGGCAACGGAAATGACCTAAGTCGAGTCAGTTCTGCGGCTTTGGTCACTCTAGCCATCGACAAAATTAATCAAGGCAATATTGACCAGGCAAGCCCCGCGATCGAAGCGCTTCTAGATCGACCCTCCTACAAAGAACCAGAAGCCATTCTTAATGCGGTTTCTGGCAAAGATATGGCAAATCCAACCATCAATTTTCTTAAGGGCAGGCTGGCGTGGAAACGTTGGCTAGAAGGCGATCGCAACTACAGCGTTGAAAAAGCGCGTCAATTTTGGGATGCTGGATTAAAGGTTCAACCGAATCCCCGCTACCAAAACGCTTTAGGGTTTGCTTATTATGCTGAAGGTCGGTTTGATCTAGCTGAGCAAGCTTGGCTGCAAGCGCTGAATCTATCTGGAGAAAATCCAAATTCTGCTAGTGCGAATCCTGCGGTGAATCCTCCCCCCAATTGGGAAACCTTACAATCCTATGCCGGTCTAGCGCTGGCATCGCTCAAATTGGCAGAGAAACAACCGTTAGAAAAGCAAGCCGCCGCCCGTAGCGTTGCAATGAAACTACGGCAAAGAATTATTACGGCTGACCCTGTAAACTTTGCTTCCCCAGCACTGCGGCTCAATTGGATGTGGTCTGAAAAAACGATTCAAGATTGGGACTTATTGTTAGCGATCAAATGAAGCGGATACCGTCGCCGTAGATCCATTGCATCTGCCAATCGTGCCTCTCCCCAATCGAGCGGCTGAGTTGCTTCCATAGGAATCTTAGTCACGGAAACTGGCTCTGACACCCCGCCTATTGGAAGATAAGCAGAATCTACAAGTTGCTGGGTTGCGGCGACCCACTCTAGAGCCAATGGTTGAATTTGCTGCGATCGCTCCGGCTGCATGAAAGGCAATGCTTCCGTTAGTTCATAGGGCTTAAGTCGCTTTAAGGACTGCTTAGAAGAGTTTATCTGATGCTGCGATCGTTCCTCTACCGAGCGCTGGCTGAGTGGAATTAGTTCTTCAACACTAATCTCACCGTCAACCTCCGCTTCAAAAATGTCCGTTTCAACGGGTTTGATGTGCTGAGCAAGGATGAAGCAACTTGCAGTACAGCCCACTGCGATCGCGCCAAACACCCAGAGTGGCAGTTGCCCTGACTCTGTAGCAAGCTGTGACGCTGGTTTAACAGCTTTGCTATCTAAATTTTGGGCGATTGCTACCACCGTTGGCGAACTCTCGCTATCTGGGTTGATTAAGCTGCCGATCGCAAAACCAGAGGGCAACGCAATAGATGACCAAATAATCCCCCAGAATATTATTGGATGTCGTCTCAAGCGATCGTTCAAATTAAGCAACGGCTGGAAACGCTGCACCCGACGTTGATTAAACGACTTGGAGTTAAAGGCTGTAGCATCCTTCACAGTCTCGTAATTGTGTCGTTTTGCCATAGGACTCAAACAGACGATTAGTGCAAGAATCGCTTAGTACATCTACTCTAACATTCAATAACAAGACTACTGACAGGAACCTCAAACGGTAAAGATTTAACCCAGAACCCACGGTTTATTCATAGACTGGAAAGGGAGATTCTCAAAATCGGGTTTGGCTATCCAATGGAATTTTCGCTTGCTGACGTGACCAATTTTCGTGCCAACGCCCTACGTCAAACTCCCTTGGGTAGATTGTGTGGCACAAAGCAACGGTTTCGCGATCGCTATGAAATCTTAAAAATTTTAGGACGAGGTGGCTTTGGAGTCACTTTTTTAGTCCGAGATGTCGCTCTTCCGGGGGAGCCGCTGTGTGTGATCAAACAGCTATGCCCCAAAGTGAGTGATCCCACAGCCTTGCAGCGCGCCCGTCAGCGATTTCAGCAAGAAGCCAAAACCCTTGCTAATCTCGGCAATCATGCCCAAATTCCACTATTGCTGGACTACTTTGAAGCAGAAGGCGAATTTTATTTGGTTCAAGAATTTATTCGGGGTAACACCTTAGCCAGAGAAGTCCGGCGATCGGGACCCTTTACCGAAGCTGCCGTTAAACAGTTTTTGCGTGAGCTTTTACCGCTGCTGCAATACATTCATGCTAATAACGTGATTCATCGAGATATTAAGCCGCCCAACCTGATTCGCTGTAAAGATGACGGTCGGCTGGTGCTAATCGATTTTGGTGCCGTTAAAGAACACATCGCTCAAGCAGAAGAATCAAGTCTCCGTCACTCTACAACTCAGTTTGTCGGGACTGTCGGGTTTGCGCCACCAGAGCAGTTAGCATCCCGTCCAGTCTATTCCAGTGACCTCTACGCCGTAGGAATTACCTGTTTATATTTATTGTCTGGCAAATCACCGTTGGACTTTGACTATGAGTTCGTTACTGGCGAAGTGCGATGGCGAGACTATGCAGATGTGAGCGATCATTTAGCGCGAGTGCTGAGCAGAATGCTGAAAATTTCTGCCCATGAACGCTATCACTCAGCTACCGATGTCATGAAAGCATTGCAGTTAGAGCAGGACTGGAATAGTTTACGTACCTGCATGACCGATGTTTCAAGCGGTCTTCATGTTCAGCCCGAATTGGAGCCGCCAGAGCTTTATCTAGACGGTTATGTACCTCCCTTAATCCGCCAAGCTCATGCAATTCGAGAGCGCAGGGCGAAGTTCCAGGCTAGGCGCGCCCGTAGCGATCGCGCTCATCTTAAGCTTTACAGCAGCACTGGTTTTTAAAACAAATGCCTTAGACGATTTATATCTAGGGCATTTATTCAAGCGTATTAAAAGGGGGCTGAGCCGCGATCGCGTCGCTTAGCACTTACTTCATTGCCACAGCATTCACATCTACAAACGTGCCTTCAGCCGCCGTAGCATTTGCCGCAACTTCTGCATCAACCGGATCAACTGGGTTGCCCTCTTTCTTGCCCTTCAGTCGGGTTAGTAATACTTGAGAAAGTTCTGTTACCAATAAAGTTGCAATTACGCCATCATCAATCCAGCCAATGATTGGAAAGACATCGGGTGAAATATCCAGTGGGCTAATCAAATACAGTAGCGAGCCACCGATTACCCACCAGCGATATTTTGGGTTACGAATCACATCGCGATACCATTTATACAAAGACTCAATTGAAAAGTTCATTTGCTTAACCTTTGACTACACTATTGATCCTGCCAGATTCGATTTGAAAGATCTGGTGTGGATACCTTCTAGTTTTGTCGTAGTAGCATCACCATTGCCTCTGCAATGAGGCAGATTGTTGCAACTCTGCTAGGGTTGTATTTCCAGTACACAGCATCGTGATGGCAATCTCTGCCTGCAAAATTTCCACCAGTTGATTGACTGCTGCTTCAGACTCGTTTGCTGCCTGTAAGAACGGCATCGCCATCCCAGCAAGATCGGCACCCAGGGCGATCGCTTTTGCCGCATCCAGCCCATTTCGCAGCCCTCCAGAGGCAATCAGCGGCACGGTTGGCGCAACTGCCCGAATGGAGGTAATGCACTCCGCTGTGGGAATACCCCAATCCGTAAAGGTCGCTCCCAAGCGTTGCTGTCGTGCATCTTGTGCCCGTTCGCTTTCCACCTTTGCCCAAGAAGTGCCGCCTGCGCCTGCCACATCGATCGCGCTCACGCCTGCTGCGATCAATTTTTGCGCCATTGCGGCTGAAATGCCATTGCCTACCTCTTTGGCAATCACTGGCACAGGCAGCTCTTCACACAGGGTCGCAATCTTGTCGAGCAATCCGCGAAAGTTCGTATCGCCCCTAGTCTGCACACATTCCTGCACTGGATTGAGGTGCAAAATCAGCGCGTCCGCTTCCAATAAATCCACCACTTTGAGGCATTCATCCAAACCATAGCGATAGTTCAGTTGCACCGCACCTAAATTAGCAAACAGCAAAATATCTGGAGCCAGCGATCGCACCGTAAACGTGGATGCTAGGTCTGGATTTTCCACCGCTATCCGCTGAGAACCCACTCCCATCGCCAATCCATAGCGCTGAGCAACGGCAGCCAACCGAAAGTTAATGGTCTTTGCCAAATCTGTGCCGCCCGTCATGGAGGAAATCAGCAACGGGCTGGAAAGCGGCTTACCCAAAAAAGTGGTCGTTTGGTCAACGTCTTGAAGGTCTAGTTCAGGCAGGCAGCAATGAAGAAAGTGATAGCGCTCTAAGCCACTGCTAGTTTGCCGAAATTGCACATCCTCCTCCAAACAAACTCGGAGATGATCTGCCTTGCGACCTTGAGTTTCTGCTGAAAGATCCATAGTAGAAATGGCGAATTACGAATTGCGAGGGACGAATGAAATAGGCGATCGCAGGTATGGCGGGTTGATCTTTGCAAAATAGACCAAAAAATTAAGGTTTGATCAGTTCCACGCTGTCTTTTCCATCCAAGTCTTGCACATACACTTTAATAGCTTCTTCACGAGCAGTCGGCAATAGCTTGCCCGTAAAATCGGGGTGAATTGGCAATTGACGATGACCGCGATCGACCAAAACTGCCAAGCGCACCACCTCCGGTCTGCCATAGTCTTTCACCGCTTCCAAAGCCGCTCGTGCAGTGCGCCCCTTAAAAATGACATCATCCACCAACACCACCGTCTTACCCGATAAATCAAACGGAATTTCAGTCTTAGCGGGAGTGCGAATGCTGATCACATCCAAGTCGTCTCGATAAAACGTGATGTCGATCGCCCCCAGAGGCACTGTCACTTTCTCCAGCATCTCAATCTGTCGAGCAAGCAATTGAGCCAACGGCACACCGCGTGTATACACTCCCAACAACACCAGTTTTGAAAGATCTCCCGATCGCTCAATCACCTCCGAAGCAAGGCGCGTCATCGTGCGACGAATATCTTCGGCAGACAAAATTTCAATCACTTCACTGGTCATACGCTGCATTTACCCTAGCGTTGAATAGTTTCTCTACGGGTTAACTCTATTCTCTATCACTCAAAACTCAATTCCTGGCTGAGCCTTCACCCCTTGTTCTCGAAACGGATGTTTCACCAAGGTCATTTCGGTTACCAGATCAGCGCGATCGATTAATCCTTGAGTCGCACCGCGCCCAGTCAGAATGATGTGGGACTGCTCTAGCTTCTGGTCTAGCCCCGCCAGCACTTGCGATTCGGATAAATAGCCTAGTTTTAGGGCAATATTCACTTCATCTAAAAAGATCAGCCTGAAATCAGGGTTTTTAATATAAGTAAGAGCTTTTTCCCAAGCTTGCTGCGCTAGTTGAGTATCTCGCTCTCGATCTTGAGTTTCCCAAGTAAACCCTTCACCCATCGCATGAAACTCCAGTTGAGCCGGATTATTTTCGATCGCCACAGTCCAATGGTTAAAAGCGGCTTTTTCCGCAGGCTCCCAGGCTCCTTTGATGAACTGAACGATCGCCACTCGATAGCCATGACCCAGCGATCGCAGCACCATTCCCAAAGCGGCTGTGGTCTTACCTTTGCCATTTCCCGTATGAACAATCACTAATCCTTGTTCGGTGACCATCCCCGCCAATCGCTGATCTTGCACCTCCTTACGGCGCTCCATCTTCCGTTTATATTGCTCAGTCGTCAGATCAGTAGATTGGGAGGTTTCCATAAAATGATTCGCAGTCGTTCGCATGGATTTCACTTTGCTTTACCCATCCTACAAATAATTCAGCCTATCAACTGAAACCTGGCACCGTTCGGCTGAGCGCTCACGTCGAAGCCCGAAACCCGGCACCTGTCCTAAAATCATCCTTCTGAAACAAGAGAGCCTAAAATATTGGTGTTAAAATGACAAAGCCGATACAACAAGGTAAACGAAAAGCGTTGAAGTTCTTTTCTTTAACCGGATACCGACTGCTTTGGTATCTGGAAATGAAACTTAAACGGAAGCGGCAGTGTGATCCAGCCCTATCTTGGGTCGATCGCTGTGAAGCGCCCAGTATGACCTGATCGACCTGTTAAGTTAAAGTTCGTCTGCTGTTGAGTTGATGTGGTAAGCCGTCTGCTTATTTACCGATCTCCAGCTTAATGAACTAGGTCGATCATGGCTTTTGCAGAGAATTCTGACTGAATTCGTGGATTAAGCATTCGCTAGATTGTGCTGATCCAAAGCCGATATTTAGCCGACGACTGTTTACTTGCAAAGCGAGTTAGACGGTCATGGGTGAAACGATTTGTGGCAGAGAGCCTACTAAAGTGCTGCTTCGCTGCTGTAAGTTTGCGCTGTGTCTCCGGTGCTACATCAGGAAATTAACTAGAGCATGGGCAACGCTTGGATGCCCTCTTGTGTGCAATGACCAGTCAGCGCTTCACTATCGCGTTCAGTCAAATTGGCACTGTGGCTTGCAAAGGTCACGAATGTCGATATATTTCTCTGTGAGGTTATCAGCACCATTGAGTGCTGTTTATTCATTTACTTGCTTTTTTATGCCGTTCACACCGTTTGGAGTTCAAAAATGTCAAAATTGCTCAGCCATAAAATTACACCCTCCCCCATGCCAGCGGAGATTAGTGTTGTCGATTTAATTGATGGCTACTTTACGGCTTATAACTCGGCTCGTCTGCGCGAAATCTGTCAACTGCTGACTCGTGAAGTGATGAAGGAGGGTGTTACGGTCGCGCTCAGCCTGTCAGGTGCTATGACTCCCGCTGGATTTGGAGTGTCGGTTTTAGCGCCCCTGATGCGCCATGGTTTTATCGATTGGATCATTAGCACTGGAGCGAACCTTTACCATGACATTCACTATGGGTTGGGGCTTGATCTGTTTGCAAGCAGTCCATTTTTAGATGATGTGAAGCTGCGCCAAGAGGGACGCATTCGGATTTACGATATTGTGTTTGACTACGATGTCTTGCTGGAAACGGATGCCTTTATCCGGGAAATTTTGTGGGCTGAGCCATTTCAACGGCGGATGAGTACCGCAGAATTTCATTACCTATTGGGCAAATACCTGCACGAAGTGGAGCAGCAAGTCGGTGTAAAAAACTCTTGCCTATTGGCGACTGCCTATGAATGTGGCGTGCCGATCTACACCTCTTCACCCGGCGATAGCTCGATTGGGATGAATGTTGCGGCGATCGCCTTAGAAGGCTCTAAGCTGATGATCGATCCATCGCTGGATGTGAATGAAACCGCCGCGATCGCCTATGCTGCTCGTGATACGGGCAATCCTAGTCTGGAAGGTAAAAGCGCTGCACTCATCATTGGCGGTGGTAGCCCCAAAAACTTCTTGCTGCAAACTCAACCCCAAATTCATGAGGTATTGGGTTTAGCGGAGCGGGGACACGATTACTTTATCCAAGTGACTGATGCGCGTCCTGATACGGGTGGCTTGTCGGGTGCCACGCCGAATGAAGCAGTGAGTTGGGGCAAAGTTGATCCCGAAGAATTACCCAACACGGTTGTTTGCTATACCGACAGCACGATCGCCTTACCAATCATCACAGCGTATGTGGTGAATCAATGTGCACCTCGTCCATTGAAGCGACTGTATGATCGGCGTGAGGAAATGGTGGCAACTCTCCAGCGCGACTATCTAGCAGCGAAGGCAGATCCCGATCGCTTTGTCGCTTCTCCAGTTGTAATGACGAATCTGGAAGAAACGCCAGTCCGAAAACCCGTTGTAGCAACCTATCCCTGCGGCACTCCTATCGGCAATGGTCACCGTTGATCTGGTTTTATTAGACAGCCTAAATTTGCGTAGAGAGGTTATTAACTGCCTCTCTACGGCTGCTTAATATTTCTGAACCGTTCTTTGGCAGTGGCAAAAGATTCTTTCATCACCTGCTGAATCCGTTTTGGATCAGGCTTTTTGCCGCCAATCAAGTCGCCAAAATACGCGCAGGTGGCTTCCCCAAGTGCCCATGTGTAGGCGGCTGCCCAAGATGCCGCAATCACAGTGCCAAAACCAGGAATAAACTTAATCAGTTCACGCGCGATCGCCTGAGCTGCAAAGCCACCCGCGATCGCGCTGACGATGCCCCCCGCTTGGGCAGGTGATAGGGTTTGTCCATACAGTTGTCCCAACAGCACCACCATTGAGCCTTGCAGGGCAGTCAGTACGGGCATGGTGGCAAAGGGCAGTGGAACTGCCGCAACGGTGGCTGCCATCACTGAAAACGGTAAAATATATCGCCTGCCAGCATCACGATAAAGGTTGCCTAGTTTCTTGCCTGCTTCATCGTCGATTAGTTGATGGATGGTGCGAGATTCTGCTTCAGGTAATAGCTCGGTTAAGGCATCCCGCAGCGCTTCCATTCCATAAAAAACTGGCGTGTAGCCATCTTCTTCTAAGGTGAAGTCGAGCAAAATTGCGCGATCGCATAATCCTGTAAAGGCTTGCTGAATGGCAGCAAATGCCCGATTTACGGCTTCAAAGGTGGGTGGGTGGTCGGGATGATTTTCCGTTCCCGGTGGATAGACCTCATGCAAACAGGTGACCGCAAGGAGACAGGGCACTTCAGGATGCGCCTGCCGCAACTGCTGGGCAATTTGCTTGAGGCTATCGATCGCAAAATCGGTGATTTTAACCGTTAAAATCAGCACCCGCGCGCGACGGCGATCG
>Ga0209181_10003881_pt1 | contig 22686 bp, 15 predicted proteins | sample MAT05_FD_187208 | JGI IMG/M metagenome (GOLD analysis project Ga0209181, IMG submission 187208) | Freshwater microbial communities from Lake Fryxell liftoff mats and glacier meltwater in Antarctica - MAT-05 (SPAdes) (version 2) | ecosystem: Environmental > Aquatic > Freshwater > Ice > Liftoff...
AATTTTGACGTATAAATACGTTATTTAGCCAAAAAAATAGTTGCACAGCCAAAAAATGCGCCATACTTTTGTGTCAGTCTTTTCATAACAATGGTTTGTGAAGAAATTAGTTCTTAGGAACACGGCACCAATAACTTAGTCATTTTAGGTCAACCATTTTTTCATCAGACAACACTATTTTTCTGCGAATAGTGGGGCTATTTAAAGAAAAATAGGGGCCGTATGATGGAACAAAGGGTGGCACTGAATAAAGAACTCAATACCATGCAAAAACTCACCAAAGCAGAAGAAGACGTGATGCACCTCCTCTGGGACACCGGGCGCGGCACCGTCAGCGACCTGCTGGACAAGTGTCAGGAGCCGAAACCGCCGCACAGCACGGTATCGAGCGTGGTGCGCATCCTGGAAAAAAAGGGCTTCGTAGATCACAAAGCCTATGGCAAAACCCACGAGTATTTCCCGATCGTCAGTAAGGAAGATTATGGCCGTCGCTCGCTGGGCGATGTGCTGCGCAATTATTTCGACGGCTCGGTCTCTCGCCTCGTATCGCACCTTGCAGAAGAGGAAAAACTGGACAAAGAAGACTTGGAAGATCTGATGCGACTGCTGGAGGAACGTGGATAAATGGCGAATGACTCAATGACCTTCAATGACGACTAACGACCCAATGACAAATGACGCAATAAACTCCAATGACGACTAACGACCCAATGACGATCAACAATGACGATTTTCCTGCTCAAACTCACGATCTGCTGGGGATTTTTCGCCCTGCTCTATACACTCTTGCTCCGGCAAGAGACCTTTTTCCGGCTCAATCGCGGCTATCTGCTTGGCACGGCCGCACTGGGCATTGCACTGGCTTGGGCCAGCGAATACTTGTTGCCAGTAATGACAGATAACACGGGAACCGCAGTAGTTGTATTGCCCGCGTTTACCGTTGGTCTGCAACAAGCCGAGGAGGCAGCACGGCACTGGAAGACCGTTGATTATCTGTGGATTGCCTACGGAACTGGGGTAATCCTGACCACTGCACGGATGCTTTGGGGGCTTGCCCGGCTGGTCGGCATGGCGGCTCGAGGGCACCAGCAGCAACTGCCAGATGGCTGTGTGCTGATCCGAACGATGGAAACGGAGGCGCCATTCTCCTTCTTTCGGTGGGTGTTTGTGCCGGAGTCCCAGGATGCAACCCCAAACTCCGATCTCATGCTAGCCCACGAACGCGCACATGCACAGGGTTGGCACAGCGCAGATGTGGTAGGAATAGAGCTGCTGTGCATTGTGTTTTGGTTCCACCCGCTGGCGTATTGGTATCGGCGGGCATTGCGCACCATACATGAATATCTGGCGGATGCCGAGGCGGCCCGCCAGGTCAATAAAAAACAATACGGCCTGTTGTTGATCTGGCAGGCGCAGTCCGGACCTGCGCTTGCCCTTGTTCACCATTTTTTTCAATCACCACTCAAACAACGACTTATTATGTTGATGAAACAACATTCCGCGCCTGTCCGGATGCTCAAATAGTTGCCCGTGAAATTCCGGTTGGACGCTGCGCCCAAAGTAGGAGACGATGCGCCCGCGCAATTTCCCGGCGGACAAGAGGCTTTGATGAAATATTTGGTTGACAACGTGAAATATCCGGAAGCCTCTCGAAAAGCCAACGCCGAAGGCATGGCTGTAGTAGAATTCATGATTGACAAAGAAGGCTCGATCCTGGAGGTCTCCAGTTTAAAAGACAATATTGCTAAAGAATTGCAAGACGAAGCGGTACGGGTCGTGAAGTCTATGCCGAAATGGGTTCCGGCGGTGAAAGATGGCAAGATCGTACAGGCAAAAATGACACTGCCGATCCGGTTCAAGTTATGAGCACGTGAGCAAAGATTGATACATTAGAAACGGCATCGCCGCCTGGGTTTCCCGAGGCGGCGATGCCGTTTCTAATGTATCCCGAAACTCCGTTTCGGTGTATCCCGAAACTCTGTTTCGGGACAGAAGAGCGGGCGAAACTGGAGTTTCGCCCCACATTTTATCGCACCACAACCAAGTGCTCGGTCTTCATCGCAATTCCAGCCTGAATTTGTACAAAATACATCCCGGCTGGCAAGTCGCTCAAGTTTAAGCCGAATGTATGTTTTCCCACAGCGGCCCGCTGGCTGACTGGTGTGCTATAATATTCACCTGCCGTGCTGTAAATGCGCACGGCCAAGACAACGCTTTCGTCCAAATCAAGGTGCAAGTTGGTGAAGTCGGCAGCGATGGTTGGCGTGAGGCTTATGGACGCTATGGGCGTATCCTTCGCTGTGGTAGATACGCTGCCGCTGGTGGAGACCATATACATAAATGCCGCCCAGCCGTCCGTCCAGTCGCTCGTAGCGGTAGTATCGAAAGCGCCCACATACGTCACCGGATCAAAAAACGGATCGCTCAGGCGGTTGGCTGCAAAAGACGCAGCGCCGACTGCTGGCGAGGTCGGCAACAGCAAGGCGTTTACACTGTCGAGGTTGAAAGGATCGCGCAGTTGTACTTCGTTGAAGGCGGGAAACGTACGGTTGCCCCAGCCGGGAGATTGAAACCAAGTAATGGCATTGAAAGAAGGTACATTGGTTTTCACGGGGGCCGACGCGACCAAAGTATTTTTTACCTCCAAACGCCCAACAACAGCATGGTTGGCGCAGGAGTCGCCGTCAATAAGAATTGTCTGTATCAAAATCATCGTCTTGTGCAAACATGGAGATCAAGTGCTTGCAGTTGACCGTACCGCCGAACCACTCGAAAGAATCATCGCCAGCGTGAAGCACCTGGATGATGCGAATGACTCTAAACAGTACGAGCCGCCCTAATCAAATGGGGCGGCTCGCAACTATTGTTATTTACTACGAAACTTGTATTTCACTAAAATTACCGCACGATGATCAGCTTCTCCGTTTTCACCGCAGCACCTGCTTGTACGCGGAAGAAGTAGAATCCAGCCGTCAGGTTAGCCACGTTGATGCGGTAAGCCTGTTCGCCAGCCGGTGCTTTCTCGTTCACGACTTGGCCGAAGTATTGGCCGTTGATGCCGTACACATCCACGCGAAGATCAGCCGAGTTGACCAAATTGAGTTCCAGCGTGACCTGGTCGTTGGCAACGGTCGGGTACAGGCGGAGCTCGGTGATGGACTTGTCTGCATCCTGCGTACCACTGGTGAAGAAGCAGTTGGTGTTCAATGTTTTGAACTTCGCCCAGCCGCAAGTCCAGTCACCTGCTTTTGAGCCATTGAAGGCGCCTGCGTAGGTTACCTTGTCGAAGAAGGGCTTATTCACACGTGCCGAAGTGAATGATGCTGCGCTCGGCAGCACAGCAGGCGAAGTAAGTGTTGGTTGCGCATTCGGGGCATCCAAGTTAAACGCATCCTGCAAGTTGCCGCTGGTCACGACGGTGCTGGTCGCATTCGAGAAGCCTGCCGTGCCGAACCAGGTAGCAATGTTGAACGAAGCCACAGTAGTTTTCAGCGGGGTGGGCGAGGTGATGTAGGTGTTCTTCACTTCCAATCGGCCAGCGGTGGCGTTATTGGTGCACGAGTCGCCATCAATCAGGAGACCTGCATCCGGCCAGTTGCCGAGGATCAGCGAGTTGAAAAGCCCCAGCTCGGTGTTGCGGCGCAGGTGCGCACCACGCTTGTAGTTGGCGTTGAACGTTAGGCTGTTCACGCCGACCACCGTCACGTTAGAGAATGTGGGGCGGGTTTTCGGCTTAGCGCCGGTGCCCGTTGCGTTGTTGTCGCTCTCGAAACTGTTGGAGCCGCTCACGTCAGCCACTTGTGGGTCGCGGACGGCGAGGGCAAACTGGATGTCGCCAGCATAGCCGTTGTCCGTATCGAAATCGTCGTCAAGGCCACGGTAAGCGATCAAGTGCTTGCAGTTCACCGTACCGCCAAAAAACTCGTAGGAGTCATCGGCGCAATACGAAACTTGCACATAATCCACTACAGTTTTGTTGCCCACACTACCGAACGTGATGCCGTTGATCTCGTTGTTCGGTTGGAAAGCGATGCCGGAATATTCCACCCGCACATAGCGCAGGATACCAGAGTTGTCTTCGGCTTTTGCGCCGCCAGGTTGGTCACCACCACCGTAGAGACCTTTCACAGGGTCAAGCCCGCCTTCGATGAGACCCAGGCCAGCAGTACCGTTGTACACTTGGTTGGTCGGTGCATAGCCCAGAATGATCAGGCCGCCCCAGTCGCCGTAGCTCGGTGTAGCTTCTGCACTGGTGAACACGATCGGTGCAGCAGCCGTACCATCAGCCAAAATTTGCGCGCAGCGCGTCACGATCAGCGCACCTTTCGAACCTTTATCACCTTTGATGACGGTGCCCGGTTCGATGGTCAGTTTCGCACAGTTGGTTACATAAATAAAACCTTGCAGAGTGTAAGTTTTGTCAGCCGTCCACTTCGTGTCCGTTGTGATATCGCTCGAGATGATTGCCTCGGTCGGTGTAACAGGCGGCAGGCAGCCTGCTGTTGCGAACTTCGACCATGGGCAAGTCCAGTCGTCGCCAAAGGCGAATGCTCCTGCATAAGTAACGGGTACAAAGAAAGCGTCTTTGATACGCGCGTCGCTCGTAAAGTTAGCAGCACTCAGCACCGGCGAGCCGCTCAACGGGCGGGCGTTGGGCAGGTTGAGGTTGAATGGATCGGTCAATTTTGCATCAGCCACGTTGGCCGAAGAAGTGATATTCTTGTCAGCAGCCCAGTTGTTGATGTTAAATGAAGCCACCGTAGTTTTCAACGCAGTCGGTGCACCGTAGATGAACGAGTTGCGCACCACGAGTTTGCCGTTGGTGGCGTTGTTGGCAGAAGAGTCGCCGTCAATCAGCAAACCAGCATCCGGCCAAACGCCGATTGTCAGCGAGTTGTAGATGCCTTGCTCTGTGTTGCGGCGCAAGTGCGCACCGCGCTTGTAATTGGCGTTGGCTGTCGCTGTAGGCGGACCTACCACCGTTACGTTGGAGAACGTTGGTTTGGTCTTAGGACCTGCGCCCGTTCCCGTAGCATTGTTGTCGCTTTCAAAACCGTTCGAGCCGCTCACGTCGGCCACTTGTGGGTCGCGTACTGAAAGAGCGAACTGGATGTTGCCAGCATAGCCGTTGTCTGTATCAAAATCGTCGTCGAGGCCGCGGTATGCTACCAGGTGACGGCAGTTCACCGTGCCGCCGAACCACTCATAAGAGTCGTCGCCAGCATAGGAGACTTGCACATAGTCCACGAGGGTTTTATTGCCCACGCCACCAAATGTAATACCGTTGATCTCGTTGTTCGGCTGAAAAGCGATACCGGGGTATTCTACCCGCACATAGCGCAGGATGCCAGAGTTGTCGTCGGCTTTTGCGCCGCCAGGTTGGTCGCCACCACCGTAGAGACCTTTCACAGGGTCAATGCCACCTTCTATCAGGCCGAGTCCATTCGTACCGTTATAGATCTGGTTGGTTGGTGCGTAGCCCAAAATGATCAGCCCGCCCCAGTCGCCGTAGCTCGGCGTGGCTTCTCCACTGGTGAACACGATCGGCTTGGAAGGTGTACCGTCCGCGATGATTTGTGCGCAGCGCGTCACGATCAATGCACCTTTCGAGCCTTTGTCGCCTTTAATAACGGTACCAGGTTCGATGGTCAGTTTTGCACAGCTGGTCACATACACAAATCCTTGCAGGGTATAAGTATTGTCAGCCGTCCACTTCGTGTCCGTCGTGATGTCACTCGACACAAGCACCTCTTTAGGAGCGACCGGGGGCAGGCAGCCTGCAGACGGGAATTTCGTCCAAGGACAAGTCCAGTCGTCGTTCTGACCGAAAGCGCCAGCGTAGCTAACCGGTGTGAAGAACAAGTCTTTGATCCGTGCATCACTGCTGAAATTAGCCGCACCCAACGCTGGCGAACCCGTCAAAGGACGTACGTTGGGCTGGTTCAAGTTGAACGGGTCGGTCAGTTTCGCGTCAGCGGAGTTGGTCGAGGTCGTGAGGTTTTTGTCAGCAGCCCAGTTGGCGATGTTGAAGGTCGCCACGGTGCTTTTCAATGGAGAAGGCGAGCCGTAGAAGAACGAGTTGCGCACCACGAGTTTGCCGTTGTTTGCATTGTTGACGGTAGAGTCGCCGTCAATCAGCAAACCAGCGTCTGGATAGTTGCCGATTACCACCGAGTTGAAAATGCCCTGCTCCACGTTGCGGCGCAGGTGTGCACCGCGCTTGTAGTTGGCGTTGGCCGGGCCGGCAGGCGGGCCTACTATGGTCACGTTGGAGAATGTAGGGCGGGTTTTAGGCGTAGCCGCCGTTCCGTTGGCGTTGTTGTCGCTTTCCCAGCCGTTGGAGCCGCTCACGTCAGCCACCTGTGGGTCGCGTACTGAAAGAGCGAACTGGATGTTGCCCGCATAGCCATTGTCCGTGTCGAAATCGTCGTCGAGGCCGCGATAAGCTACCAGGTGTTTGCAGTTCACCGTACCACCAAAGAACTCATAGGAGTCGTCGGCGCAGTACGAAACCTGCACATAATCCACCAAAGTTTTATTGCCCACGCCACCAAATGTAATGCCGTTGATCTCGTTGTTCGGCTGGAAAGCGATACCGGGGTATTCTACCCGCACATAGCGCAGGATACCAGAGTTGTCGTCTGCTTTTGCGCCGCCTGTCTGGTCGCCGCCGCCGTAAAGGCCTTTTACGGCGTCAATGCCGCCTTCAATGAGGCCGAGACCCGACGTGCCGCTGTACACTTGGTTGGTAGGTGCATAGCCCAAAATGATCAGGCCGCCCCAGTCGCCGTAGCTCGGCGTAGCTTCGTTGCTGGTGAACACGATCGGCTCCGAAGGTGTGCCATCGGCCCGAATCTGCGAACCACGTGTGATAATCAGGGTGCCTTTCGAGCTTTTGTCGCCTTTAATGACGGTGCCCGGCTCGATAGTAAGCACGGCGCTGTTGGTGACATAGACGAACCCGCTGAGCAGGTAGGTGTTGTTTTTAGTCCAAGTAGTGTTGGTGGTGATGTCGCCTGACACCACGACCTGCGCCATAACGCTCATGCACACGCCCAGAAGGAGTGCGAACAATAGGAGTGTTTTTTTCATTGCAGGAAATTATTTGAATGGAAATTGTGTGCGCCGCAAAGGTCGGGCAAGAGATTCCAGCGGCTGGATCGAGGGGGTTAAGTTTGGTTTAAGTATGTATGAAGCCAATGTTAAGTCAAGGGAATGGGTGCAAATGAGCAGCGGAATGGTACTTATTTATGAACCAGCAAGCCCAAAATCTGTTTATGGCCGCATGAAACACCTGGCCTACCTCAACAAATTTTTCTGGAAATACCGCTACCGCTTTCTACTCGGCATTTTCTTCGTAGGCATCGCCAACTGGTTCCGCGTATGGCAGCCGAACCTGATCGGAAAAGCACTGGATACGGTTGTTAAAGAGGTGAAACACTACAATGAACTGGGCGGTATTTCCGCCCACCCGGAAGCATTCGAGGTCTTGGGCTCCCAGATTATGTGGTTCAGCCTGCAAGTCATCGGCCTGGCCCTGCTCATGGGACTTTCGATGTTTTTTATGCGGCAGAGGCTGATCGTGATGAGCCGCCTGATCGAGTACGATATGCGCAAGGAGATTTTCGCGCACTACGAAAAACTCGACCTCGCTTTTTACAAACGCAACGCTACTGGCGACCTGATGTCGCGTATCTCTGAAGACGTCTCGAAAGTGCGGATGTACCTCGGCCCGGCAGTCCTGTACGGCCTTGACCTGGTGTTCATGTTTGTTCTGGCCATTACATTCATGCTCCGCGTGAGTGTGCCGCTCACCCTCTGGTCGCTGTTGCCACTGCCGTTTCTGAGCATTTCGATTTATTGGGTCAGTACGCTGATCAATAAACGCAGCGAAAAAATTCAACAACAACTGGCGGTGCTTACCGGCACCGCGCAGGAAGTTTACTCGGGCATGCGGGTGGTCAAAAGTTATGCCCAGGAAAAAGCCATGGGCCGCTGGTTTGCTACCCAAAGCGAGGAATACCGCCAACGTTCGCTGAAACTCATCCGGGTAGACGCCTTCTTTTTTCCCCTCATGGCCCTGCTCATCGGTGCGAGCATCATTATTACGGTGTATGTCGGTGGTTTGCTGGTTGTTCAGACCGCCGGACTGCCCGAAGGTGCACCAGGCAAAATCACACCGGGCACCATCGCAGCATTCGTGATCTACATCAATATGCTTACCTGGCCGGTGACAGCCATCGGCTGGATCGCATCGCTTACGCAACAGGCTGCTGCTTCGCAAAAGCGGATCAACGAGTTTCTGGCGACCCAACCGACCGTAGACAATCGACGCTGGACGATGGACGCCCGACATCCAATGTCCAACGTCCAACGTCCTCCATCCAGCGCTCTTCCTCCAACGTCCAACGTCCTTCAAGGCCACATTCAGTTCGAAAACGTGACCTTCGTTTATCCAGACACAGGCATCAAAGCACTTGACAATGTGTCGTTTGAAGTGCTACCCGGCCAGAAAATGGCACTCATCGGACGCACCGGAAGTGGCAAAACCACCATTGCCGATTTGCTGGTCCGGATGTACGATGTGACGGAAGGCCGTATTCTGATTGACGGCAAAGACATCCGCGACCACGATCTTTTCCACCTGCGCCGACGTATGGGCTATGTGCCGCAGGATGTGTTCCTGTTTTCAGATACCGTGTACGGCAATATTGCCTTCGGCAAAGATGGCATCAGTCGCGAGCAAGCAGCGTTCTATGCCCGAAGTGCAGCCATCCACGACGAGATTCTGGGCCTGCCCAAAGGCTACGATACCGTAGTGGGCGAACGCGGCGTAACCCTGTCAGGCGGACAAAAACAGCGCGTAAGTATTGCACGCGCTTTTGCCAAACAACCCGATATCCTGTTGCTCGACGATTGCCTTTCCGCCGTCGACAGCAACACGGAAAGCCGAATCCTGGGTTATCTGGATGGCGCTCTGGCCGACAAAACGGCGCTTATCATCACCCACCGCATTTATGGGATGTTGCAGTTCGACAAGATCATTGTACTTGAAAATCACCACATCGTGGAAGAAGGTACCCATGAAGAATTGCTGACTTCCGGTGGCTATTACGCGGAATTGTTCGAGCGGCAACTGGCGGGCGAGACGCGTGGGAATGAGTTTGTTTGAAAGTTTGAAGTATCTTTGTCGCCCTTTTAGCATTTACACCTATTTTTTGATGAAAAATCTCTCCCTTATCCTGAATGGCGTCCTCTTGCTGGCGGTCGCGCATTTATACTATTTGAACTTCAAAAAAAGTCAACCTGCTGCACAAGCCATCGTTGCACCAGCCAGTGCACAAAATGGCGTGAAGATCGCGTATGTCAGCGCTGATACCCTGGACGCAAAATACGAATGGCTGAAGAAACAAAAGGATGCCATCGAGCAGCGTGTTCAGAACGCAGAGAACACACTCGGCGCTAAAAAAGACGCTCTGCAACGCGAACTGGCTAATTTTCAGAAGAAATACGAAGCCGGCAACACACCGCCCGCCGAACTTGAGAAAGAATATGCTGCCCTTCAACAGCGGGGCCAAAAACTCCAGGAAGAGGAAGCTCGCATGAGTAAAGCACTGGCCGACGAGCAAAAAAAGGCATTTAATGAACTTTACGCCAACATGGAGACGCAACTCAAAACGTTATCTGCTCAGATCGGCTACGATTATATTTTCTCTTATCAGCGGGGCGGCCAAATCCTGCTCGCCAATGATAGCCTGGATATCACCAAAGAAGTATTAGAACTGCTGAATGCTAAAGAACAGAAATAACATGCTAAATCGCGGTAAACAAACCCTGCAACGTTGCTCTTTCTGTGGACGCAATGAAGAAGAAGTCATGATTCTGGTCTCCGGGATGGACGGCCAGATCTGTGAACTTTGTACTGAAAAAGCGCAGGAAATCATTGATCAGGAGCTTCGGAAAGCGGGAGTACAGCCATCCGGCAAGAGCAAGCAGCAGGAAGAACAACCCAGCGGCAAAAGCGAACGATACAGCGGCCCGCTCAATCTCATTCCGCCGCGCGAACTCAAAACCTTTCTCGATCAGTATGTGATTGGTCAGGACGAGGCTAAAAAAGTGCTCTCCGTAGCGGTATACAACCACTACAAACGCCTGCAACAAGCCAAAGAAGAAGGCGACGACGTGGAGATCGAGAAGTCCAATATCCTGTTCGTCGGGCAGACCGGCACAGGAAAGACCCTGATGGCCAAGTCCATTGCCAAGCTACTGAACGTACCGTTTGCCATTGTGGACGCGACCATATTCACCGAAGCCGGCTATGTGGGCGAAGACGTGGAGAGCATCCTCTCCCGCCTGCTGCAAGTCTGCGACTATGATGTGGAAGCAGCCGAGCGCGGGATCGTGTACATTGACGAGATTGATAAAATCGCCCGCAAACAGGACAACCCGTCCATCACGCGCGATGTGTCGGGCGAAGGTGTACAGCAGGGGATGCTGAAAATGCTGGAAGGTGCCGAAGTACTGGTGCCGCCCCAGGGCGGACGCAAGCATCCAGAACAGAAGTTGGTGAAAATCAACACCCAAAACATCCTGTTCGTGTGCGGCGGCGCCTTCGACGGCATTGAAAAGGTTATTGCCCGGCGCATCAACACCCAGGTCATCGGCTACAATAAAAAGCACACCGACCGGATTGACAAGGAAAATCTGTTGCAATACGTCAGCCCGCAGGACGTGAAAAACTTCGGTTTGATTCCCGAACTGGTCGGTCGCCTCCCCATCGTAGTGCACCTCGAACCGCTCGATCTCCCGGCCCTGCGCCGCATCCTGACCGAACCGCGCAATGCGCTCTTCCGCCAATACCAGAAACTGTTCGCTTATGAAGGCATCTCCCTCGAGCTGGAAGCGAGTGCCGTGGATTATATCGCTGAAAAAGCACTCGAATTCAAACTGGGCGCACGCGGCCTTCGCTCGCTGTGCGAAGCCATCCTGAACGACGCGATGTTCGATCTACCGCTCGTGGTTGGTAAAGGCGATAAAAAAACGCTGGTCATTGACCGCGAATACGCAGAAGACAAGATGGAACGCTCGCGTATGGCAAGGTTGAAAGCAGCGTGAGAAGCGATGGTCTGCAAAGAGGCAAAGTTATAGAAATCATAACTTTGCCTCTTTGCAAACATCCTGAGACGTCCAATGTTATAGTGTCGTGTTACTTACGACAAAGGAAGCAGGATTAAACATCTGCATCGAAAAAATATTCCCTTCTATTTGGCGGCAATTAAAAAACCTGTACCCTTGCAGTACGGGCTTTGTGGTATTCCCGTGCCACTGTATTCTGTAACCTGCCCACTGACGCATGACTGCTCAAAGTTTAATCGCCCACGACATTCCCGCACTGAAAATTGATCAGACGGGACGCGACGCATTCCACATGCTGAGCGACTACCACATCAAGCACCTGCCGGTGGTTGATGAAGGTCGCTTGGTCGGACTCCTGTCGGAAGAAGATATTTTCAACCACAAACTCTACGAGCCCATCAGCGAGTACGATTTCTCGATGATGCGGCGCTTCGCCGTGCGCGACTCGGAACATATTTTTGAGGTGATGCGCATCATGGGCAACAACCGCCTGACGGCATTGCCAGTCATAGACGGGGAAGGTCAATACCTCGGCCTGATTTCACAAAATGATCTGCTGCGCTACTTTGCCAACACCGCCTCGTTTACCGAAACAGGCGCAGTACTGGTGCTTGAAATGCCGCACCGCGACTATTCGCTCGCAACCCTGGCGCGCATTATTGAGGATGAAAACATGAAAATTCTGAGCAGTTTTGTCACTTCCGCCCCCGATCCGGAATACCTGGAAGTGACCCTCAAACTCAACCGCCATGACCTGAGCCGCGTGACGGCTTCGCTCCAGCGCCACGACTACGAGGTCAAAGAAACGTTCAGCGAAATTGAGTACGCAGACGGGATGCAGGAACGGTATGAGTCCTTTATGCACTACCTGAATATGTGAAACGAGTGAGGAGGGAGCAGGGAGGGGTTATGCGTCTTGCAGTTCGTTCAGGATTTTGATCAGGTTTCTTTTGGCCGAATATTTTCCCCGCAATGCTTTTATCGCCAGAGGCATAAAATGTTCACTGCTTTCAGTGGTATTCATTTCCTGAAGCATAATTCCGATCATCATATATTCTGGGTAGTAATTGTTTTTCAAGTCATGCTCGATGACTTGTAAAGCGCCCCGCAGATATTCGGCGGGATAGGCGGTTTTGAAATGCTCGCCGTAGGCTACCCAGGTGGTGGGGGAAAGGCTGCGCACCAGCGCATCACGGAGTTGTTCGGTAAGGCCCTCCCGGACAAGAATATTCAGATAAGGAGCGGATTCGACCAGTAACCGATGATTTTTTACAGCGGTTTCTTTCAAATAATACGCCACGCGGGCGGACCATTTTTCCGGCGGAGCATGTTTCTTCTCCAGATCATAAAACTCAAACAAGGTGTAGTTGGAGTCTTTGAACATCTGCGCCGCTTGTTTGGCAATTTTTGTATTGTCCCCTGATTTTTGATGAATACTGAGCGACAAGGCTCCGAGTACGCGCTCCAGTTCCCAGCGACTGGATTGATCATCGTATTGCTTTCGGTTGCTTTGCAGGTCCTTTACGTAGTGCTCGGCGGTAGCAAGTTCTCCGGTTTCTATTTTTTTATTGATCAACCGCAGGTAAAACCTGATGTGACTCTTGTTTTGCTCCAAGGTCGCCAACACCTTGGCGTCATCCTTCATTTCCTTTTCATACAGATGGATCAAACGCTCCGTAGCGGCCAATTGGCTATAGTACTTCTCGCTCCAGAAGGGCAATTTTCCCAGCGACTGATAATATTGAATGATGGTCTGAAGTAATCCGGCTACATCATTCAGCCGCTTGGTAGCGCGGCCCGCTTCGATCAGCGACTCGTAAGCCTTGTCTTTGATCTCGCCCGCATATTTTTTTTCCAGCGCCTCGTATTCCTTCGCAAGCAGGTCAAATACCTCATTGCGAAGTTCAAAGGGGGTAGCCGCGTTCCTGACAATCAGGGAAATCACTTCAAAAGTATTCACCATCAGCGTATCCAACTTGGCTGAAGGCGTTTCCATACTGGCGAATACCGGGGGGAGGAATTGCAGGAATGACCGGCAGATTGCCAGCGCTTGCCGGAAAAAACCTTTGGCTTCGGCATTGGCGGCTTGCTTGTAGAGTGGAGAAAGTTGAGCGGCAATTTTAGCGCCGTCGGCACCTTTGAGGCGTTTGCGCCGACCCCGAACGGCAGCGATCGCGTTGGTCACGATGTGCTCGAATTGCTGGGCATCGCCCGCAGTTTTTTCCGAAAAATGAAGCAGGAACTGGCTTTTGAAATCCTTGTTTTTGAGCACCATCTGCCGCACAAACTCATAAATCTCGCGCGGATCCAATTCGCCCAGCAGCGCTTCGGCAGCATCCTTGGGTTTGACGGGTTTCTTTTCAGATGTTTTTTTGCCTTTTGCCTTGGCAGGCTGCTCCTGGGGTGCAGCAGGTGACGCAGGTTGGCGGCGATCGCCGTGCTTGCCCCCGATTTTTGCCTTCGGCCCTGCTTTCAAGGCATACAACAGGGCTGCCACATGGACGCACGGCTCTTCCGCCCAGTCTTCGTGGAAGTCGTCGCACGAACATTCTACCGTCTCGATGCGGGTGCCGTTCAGTTCCGCTCCAATCTCATGGTGGGCTCCCTTGAATTCAAACGCCGCGGCGGCAAACAATCCGTCGGTGAAACTGATTTTTTTCAGCCCGCCGGATTCAAAAAACGCACGTCCCTGATCGAGCATCTCAGGATCAAGTTGGTCCTCAAAATTGCGAAAAGTGAGAGAAGACATGGACAAAAACAGACTTTTTAAAATGACAAAGCACAGACAACAACAAAGTTCTGATACTCTGCGCTGTCTGTGCTTCTTATTTTAATTTGTAACTGGCTAGCACAGCCGCAGAGCGGCGAAAGATTTGTAGCGTTTATCAGGTATATCTTTGGAGGTGCCGCGCACCGAAATTTGTAGGGTCGGTGCCCGGCAACTCAAATCGCCGATACAACAGACTTACCACTTCTTTTTTCCGCCAAACTTGCCCCCGTCCTTTCCTTTGGGCACTTTCTGCCATTTGTCAAAAATGCGGTCTTCTTTCTGGGGCTTGCCGCCGCCGCCGCCGACTTGGGCAGGAGACGCATCATCCACGCGAATCCGACGGCCGTTGATGTTGAATTCCGACAGCCCTTGCCGCACGACACCTATGTAGGCTGCATCCAGATCAAAGTGCATATAAGCATGGCTGAGGTCTATTTGGCCTATAGCGGTGTTGGGTACGCCAAAGTTGCGGCTGAGCAATTTGATGAAATCTTTTTTGGTCACGCCGTCCATTTCACCGACGTTCATAAACAACCGGTGAATTTGGCCGCTGACACCTCCACCCTGCTGCGGGCGCGGTGAATTGCGTTTGTCGCCTTTCGGGTAAATATTGATGTCCGGGGCATTGCGGTAATAAGCCAGGAACCGGTTGAATTCCACGCTGGCAAACCGCTTGATGAGTTCTTCCTTGGTCAGGTCTTTCAACTCCTCGTTGATGCGCGTCATATACGGCTCTATCTCTTCGTAATGGACTTCCTGGGTATGGATGCCATTGACGATGTGGTAGAGCTGCTGCTCACAAACCTGTATGCCTGTCGGGATGGGCTTTTTGGTAAAGGCAGCCTTCGTTTTTCGCTCGATCTGGAAAATCCGTTCTTCAAATTTCGGCGTAATAATGCTGATACTCACCCCCGTTTTGCCCGCCCGCCCGGTACGTCCACTGCGGTGCGTATAGATTTCGATCTCGTCGGGCAAGCCATAGTTGATGACGTGGCTGATATTGCTCACATCGAGGCCGCGCGCCGCCACGTCGGTCGCAATCAGGAGTTGCAGGTTGGCTTCGCGGAAGCGCTGCATCACCCGGTCGCGGTCGCTTTGAGCCAGGTCGCCGTGCAATGCATCGGAGTTGTAGCCGTCGCGGATCATCTGTTCGGCGATCTCTTTGGTCTCGTTTTTGGTGCGGCAGAAAATGAGCGAATAGATGCCCGGATTGGCGTCTACGACCCGTTTGAGCGTAGCGTAGCGGTCATCAGCGCGGCAAATATAGTATTGGTGCTCGATGTTTTCATTGGCCTGGTTGCTTTTCCCGGTACTCAGTTCACGGGGTTTTTTCATGTAATTGGCTGCAATGGCACGCACTTCATTGGGCATGGTAGCCGAGAACAACCAAATCGTCTCGCGCTCCGAACAAGCGCTGAGGATGAAGTCAATGGCTTCCTTGAAGCCCATGTTGAGCATCTCGTCCGCTTCGTCGAGCACCACACGCTTCACCCCTTCGAGCCGGACGGCTTTGCGGGTGATGAGGTCCATCAGGCGACCCGGTGTAGCGATGATGATCTGTGCACCCGCCTTGATCTGGCGGATTTGCGTCTCGATGCTGGCACCGCCGTACACCGCCACAACTTTGTATTGGTCGGCAAACTGGGAGTAATTTTCCAGGTCGCTGGCAACCTGTACGCAGAGTTCGCGGGTTGGGCAAAGCACCAGCCCTTGCACCGTCCGTTCACGGGGATCAATGCGCTGGAGCAGGGGCAAGCCAAAAGCGGCCGTTTTACCAGTACCCGTATGCGCCAGTGCGATGATGTCTTCATCAGATTGGAGCGCAATGGGAATAACCAATTCCTGAACGGGGGTGGGGGTTTCGAAACCCAGGGCCTCCAGACCTTTAATCAGATCGTCGTCGAGGCCTAAATTTTTAAATGCTATCATTTTTTGTAAAAACGCCTGTATCGTGCTGAGTTGCCCCAGGCAAAGGAACCGCCCGAGGCGGCAAGTGAGTGATGAAAAACGACATCGGAAAAATCAGCCATCCGATTCGTCATTGCACTCAGCACAAGCAGAGGGGAAAAGAGTCGGCCGTTTTTTTCCGGCTTCTTGACGCGTCAAGAAGCGCAAAAGTTACCCCCTGAAAACAAGGGCTTTTGCAAAAACGCTGCAAGGTAGGAAGTTTTGGCGAATGTTTGGTTGTGTATTCATCCATCTATCCTTAATATTTAACCTTTGCTGGTTTTTGGTCACATGAGAAAAACACGCTTGATGCATTGTCAAAAAACGGTAGGTTCGCAATCGCAATCGATTTTGTAATCCGGTTCTCACTTTGTAACTATCCAGAAACGTAGCATTTCAATGTTTTCCTGACCTCGGAGAGGTCAAAGGTTTGTAGAAATGCATTGGGTTAACATTAATTCCCGACCTCGGAGAGGTCGAACGTTTGTTTCAACGCTATTTTCTGCAAACCTTCGACCTCTCCGAGGTCGTATGGCAAAAAGCATTTCAAAGCGGCTGTATAGTTACTTTTTAATTTTTATGCTACTCTCTTTGCCCCCGCCTGCCGTTACGCTACTTTTGTGCTTATTATGACACAACACGCCCTGCTCGACCGGCTGGAATCAGAATTGCGCGAAACACTGGAACAGGTGCGCACCTACATCACCCGCGCCCCGGATGAAGCACTTCGCCTGCGCCCCGATCCCACGCAGTGGACGGCACTGGAATGTTTTGCCCACCTCAATGCTTTCTCGGATGCTTATCTGGCGCGCATCGAACTGGCGATTCACAAAGCCAAGGCGCGCAAGTGGTTATCCGTGGAACCGCTTCTGTACACGGGCCGGGGCAACCGGGCCATCCAACGCGCCGGTCCTGCCAACGGTAAGCAGTACAAAACGGCCAAACGATACGATTTCAATCACTTGCCGATGGGCGCCGAGCAGGTGAAGTCGTTCTCTATCAATGCGGAGCGCCTGCTGCGCATCCTGAACCTTGCCCGGGAAGTAGACCTCAACCGCCCCCGGATCCGCAAAGCCCACAGCTGGATAGGCGAGTATACCCTAGGCAATTTGCTTGAATTTCTGGTAGCCCATACCCGTCGCCATGTCGCACAAGCCATGCGCACCATCGGTCAATAGGTTCGCATCGCATACTTCGAACTTCAAACCTCAAACCTCAAACTTCAAACTACCTTCGCCCCGGTTTTTGGTTCCTGATGTTGAATCAGGATGAAAAGGGAACCCGGTGCAAATCCGGGGCAGTCCCCGCTGCTGTAAGTCTTATCAAAAAGGTCGGAACAATCCGCCACTGGGCAACCGGGAAGGCATTCCGCACCCAGACGAGCCAGAAGACCTGCCAGGCACCATCTTTTCCACCGGGCTTCGGGTAGAAAGCCAGTTGGCAGTTGACGATGAGCAGTCAACGGCAGGGCATCGCATTCGTCCGGCCTCCGGCTGTCACCCATCGTCCCTTGCCTGCCTTTTCCCCTTGGTCTTTCATTTTCAACATTTTAACTAAAAAAATGAAGGTCAAATTTTCATTTCTTTTTCGCTCCCTCCTCCTCTTGCTGAGCCTCTCGCCCGGCTTTTCTGCTTGCAAAGACTACGACGGCGATCAGGACCGCGATATTCGGCCCGTTGGCAAATACGACCAGGGCGTTTTTGTGGTCAATGAAGGTCAGTTCGGCGGCACCGGGACCATTACCTGGCACAACCCGGCGACGGGAGAAACGGTGCAGGATGTTTTTGGGAAAGCCAACAATGGCATCGCACTCGGGCAATTCGTGCAGTCGCTGACGTTTCGCAATGAGAAGGGCTATATCGTGGTGAACGGCGCCAACCGCATCGTGGTGGTCAATGCCGGCACCTTCGAGTACGTAGACACCATCGGAGGACTGACATTACCACGCTATTTACTGGCCGTGGACGATACCTATGCCTGGGTGAGTCAATGGGGCGCAAACGGCTTGGCCGGCAGCATTGCCAAAGTAGACCTGAACACCCGCAAAATATTAAAAACCATTTCATTGCCAGGTCCCGAAAAAATGTATCTCCTGAATGCCACTACCCTGCTGGTTGCCAATTCGGGCGGATTTGGACTGGATTCTACGGTTTCAACCATTAACCTGAGCAGCGAGACGGAGACGAGCCGACAAGAAGTATCCGGCACTTCGCCAGGTGGTTTCGCACAGGCGCCGTTTCAGGCAAACGGTCCTTTGGTGCTGTGCAAAGGTGGATTCAGTGTGCCCAATTTCGATCCATTGCCGGGCTGGGCAGGCAGTATCGCCACCGGGACAGGTTTTGCAATACCCAATAGTTCGGATGATCTGTGCGATGCTCCCAACGGCAAAGAGGCTTACTTTTTCGGCGGCGGCAGCATCTGGGCCTTAGACGCCGCCGGACTGAGCAAACTGTTCGATCAGCCTGCTTACGGCCTTGGTTGTCATCCTGTGAGTGGTGAGTTGTACTGCGCGGATCCCAAAGACTTCAATTCAAATGGGCGCGTGTCCATTCGTCGCACAGATGGCACGGTACTCAGCCGGTTTGACTGTGGCATTGCACCGGGAGAGGTTGTATTTCGGTAACAAATTTCACACGACGACACGACGTATTAGACTTCACCAATCCCGTTGTGTCGTCGTGTGAAACTAAAAAACCCTAACAACTTACGTCGTCGGGTCTAGTAGTCAAATTCCTAACCTTTAAACTACTGAAATCTGTATCCGTAATGAGTATGACTAGAAAGTCAGCGACAAAGGTCAGATGTGCGGTTGAAAGGTTGGAAAGCAGGGTTTTAAGTTACTGTTAAGTTTGTTTTTATGGGTTCAGCGCAGCACGGTCACGCTGCCTTCATACAGTGCCTCCGTCTGATCCACAAAGCGCACCGTGGCGTAAAACGTGAACACGCCATGTAATTTTTCTCCTTTGTAGGTGCCGTCCCAGCCAAGTGCCGGCTCATTGAGTTCGATGTTGCTTGTTTCAAAAATCAGACTACCCCAACGGTCATAGATGCGCATCAGCAGGATATTTTGCGCGGCGGGACCACCGTACAATGTAAAACGGTCGTTCCGGAAATCATCCAGCTGGGCTTTATCGGGTGCGAAGATGTTGGGGACATAGATCGGGCGGTCTTTGTTGACCAGAATACGCACGGTGTCCCAGGCCATGCAGCCGTCCTCATCGGTTATTTTCACGACATACAATTGATTTTTAATGGCAGTTGCCGTCGGATCGGGACAAGCGATACAACTCAATCCGGTACCGGGTGTCCACTCGAACGTGACCGGACGACCGGGTGGCGTGGTGAGGGTTTTTAAATCTATGCTAAAGCCCAGGTCGAGGAGCGTATCGGCAGGTTCGGCAATGACCACGAGCGGGACTGGCTGGTTGATGGTAGCAAACACCGAATCCAGACAACCGCCTGCGTCTTTTATTTTTACCCAATAACTGCCCGCAGCCAGATTTTGAAGGGGAGAAGCCGGGAAGAAGGTCACCCCGTCGGCACTGAATGTATAGGGCTCCCGCCCGCCCGTCCCTTCTATGGAAATTTCGCCGGTCGGGATACCGTTGCATTTTAAATGCAGCACGTCGAGCAGGTTCACGCCCACGTCCAGCGGCTCGGTAATAAATACGCTGCCAGTAATCGAGCATTCGTTGCCATCACTCACCGTCACGGTGTACTGCCCGGGAGGCAGGTTATTGGCTTTGGAAGTAGTTTGGCCGTCTGACCAGATGTATTCGTAGTTGTTGCTCACGCCACCCGTGGGAATTGCCAGTGCCATGCCGTCGTCCGCACCAAAGCAGGAAACGTCTACGGTATCCACCGCCAGTTCAAGCAACGGGTTATCCGTTACGGTCACATTGAAACTACCTTTGCACAATACCGCGTCAATGGCCTGAATGGTGTAAACCCCGGCACCGAAGCCATTCTGGGGATTTTTAAGGATAAAATTGCCGTCGCCCCAGTTGAATTGTACCGGCGCCTTACCGTTGGTGACGTTTAACTGGACCACACCGTTGTCGTCGCCGAAACACAAGGGCTTGGTCACTTCGGGAATAGCCGTCAGCACCCGCTCTTTTACATCAATGGTCAGGTCGGTCTTGCAGTTGTTGGCATCTACAATGGCAAGTGTGTACACGCCGACCCCGAGGTTTTTGAGGGTATTATCCGGGCCAAACGGGCCGTTGTTCCAGCTGAACAGGTAAGGCGGCGTGCCGGATTTGATGTTTTTGATTTCGATCGCGCCGTTGGCCGTTCCGTTGCAGTCGGGGGCTGCCAATACCGTATCCACTTCTACATCCGGATAAATTTTAACTGCCTGAATATCCGTCACTTTACAACCCAGGTCGGTTTCCAACTGCAACACGATCGGCCGGTCGCCGGGTTGATTGAACTGAACCGTATGCGGTCCGGGGCCAATGGCCGTTTGTGGCACCGCATCTGCGCCGAAACTCCATTTCCACGAAGTGATATTGCCTAATGCAAAAGTAGAAGCATCCACCACCTGTACAGCAGTGCCGAGGCAGACAGCAGCAGGCATGGTTTCAAAAGCCACTTGGGGTCCGAGAAACTCTCCGGAACCGCCAAACTGGACCGAAAAGCCATTGCCGGTTGAGGTAAAGTTGTTGACGACCAGTGCATACGTTTCGCCCTGCACCATACTGAATGGACTCAACCAGGCATCGTCGCCCGCTTCCTGACAGCCGGCATCTTCACTAATGTCTGTATCGCCCGCCTTCAGGCCCGTCGGGCCCATGCAGGGACTTGGATATTTGTTGTCGCCTGACGCCATACAGCGCACAAGTTGTTTGCCCGTGCAGTTGCCGATGCCGTTGGGCAGGCGGTAGAGCGCAAAGTCAAGGTCATCGGTGACGTTCAGCGGCGTGAGGGTGAATTCGAGGGTACCGGATTTGGAGCAGGTCCAGACGTACCAGGTGGAATTGGTTTCAAAGTTGCCCGGCGCGCCATTGGAAAAGCAGAGTGCGTCGTTGAGTTCGCCGATATCGCTGCCTGCTCCCACTACGTTTTGCACCACAAAAGGCGATTTATCACAAAGGATGGACGATTTAGGGCAATCCGATTTGGGGTCTACCGGCGGGTTATAGTTGTTAATACAAATCTGGAAAGTCCCGGTTTGCCCGCTGGCACCCTGAATCCGGATCAGGTAGGTAGACCCCACAAACAAGCCGCCCTGATAGCCTTCGACAATATTGGTGCCGCCTGCATCTGACTGGCATTCCAACTGGTTAATGGTACCGCCACAAGAGCCGAAATAGAGCGACATCTGCGGAGCTTTCAGGGTGCCCCCGGGTGCCGTGCTCGTAGCGCCACGGACGATGATGGAGATATCTGTGGCTTCGGCGGTGAAGGCGAACCACACGTCATTTTGTGTGGTGCCAAAACAAGTGGCCGGTCCATAGGTAGAAGGGGTAGCGCCCACGTTGGTGTAGGCCCCCACCGGGCTGCAAAAGTTGATCACGTTGGGAAGCACGATGGGTGTGGTACACTCGTCGTTACTGGGTTGTGCAATGGCAGCCGTGAGGCCGACGAAGCACAGAATGGCCATCAGGGTAAAATGTCGTTTTTTCATAGTATGTCGGTGACGAATTGGAGGGTTGCAAGGTTTCATAATGGAATCCGAGATAAGAAACTGGTTTTTGTCAATAGTCAATGGCCAACGGTCAACAGTCAACGGTCAACAGTCAAAGGCCAACCGTCAACCGTCAAAGGCCAACCGCCAACCGTCAACCGTCAACCGTCACGCATTAGACGCAGAAAGGTAGCCGCATGTTGGTCCGTCACGATGTCAAATTTTTCTTAAAAAACAGGTATTGCAGCCATAACCGTGCTTTTGAGGTCACAAATAAAGCCGAAACGACGAAAATGGCAAAATGCCGCTCGGGTATGCTACCTTTGCGCCTCTCAGTCCTTACTCAAGTGCGTCACTTTCCCAATCTCCTCACCCTCGCCAACCTGTTCTGCGGCTGCTGTGCGCTGGTATTCACCTTCGCTGGCGATCCGGTTATTGCGGCGTGGTTCACGCTGGGTTCTTTCCTGTTCGATTATGGCGACGGGATGATGGCCCGGGCACTGGGTGTCAGTTCGCCGCTCGGTCAGGAACTGGATTCGCTGGCCGATGTGGTCAGTTTTGGTGTGGTGCCGGGGGCGATGATGTACCAATTGTTAACGGGTGGCGACGCGATCAGTGCCTTTGCAGGGGCAGAAGGGATCGGCCGGTCTGTCAACCTGATTGGTTTTCCCGCTTTTATCCTCTCGGCATTTTCCGGCCTGCGCCTCGCCCGCTTCAACCTCGATACCCGGCAGACGACTTATTTCATCGGTCTCAGCACACCTGCCTGCACCGTTTTTGTATTGGGATTGACTTTAGCGGCGCACCACAATGTTTTTGGCGCAGCCGATTTTATTCACAACACCTGGTTGCTGTATATGTTGGTGGCGGTATTATCGTGGCTGCTGAACTCCGAAATCCCGATGTTCGGCATGAAAGTTAAACAATTTGATCTGCGCAGCAACCGCTTCAACTTACTGTTCCTCGGTTTGTTTATTATGCTGGTTTTTCTGTTGAAAGAACTGGCCTTATCGGCTATCATTTTGATTTACATTGTTTTGTCGCTTTTTTTAAAAAATAAAATTGTCGCAGCGTAAGGAACGCGGCACCAATAACTTAGTCATTTGATGCCACCCTTTGTTCCATCATACGGCCGCTATTTTTCTTTAAATAGCCCCACTATTCGCAGAAAAATAGTGTTGTCTGATGAAAAAATGGTTGACCT
>Ga0209181_10003882_pt1 | contig 22671 bp, 17 predicted proteins | sample MAT05_FD_187208 | JGI IMG/M metagenome (GOLD analysis project Ga0209181, IMG submission 187208) | Freshwater microbial communities from Lake Fryxell liftoff mats and glacier meltwater in Antarctica - MAT-05 (SPAdes) (version 2) | ecosystem: Environmental > Aquatic > Freshwater > Ice > Liftoff...
GCCTGCAAGGCCCCGCGCCGTTTGCGGGGATCGACACCGCGCGATTCAGCGAAAATGCCCATGGCAAACGTTTATTAGTGAGGCCCACATGAACCTAATGCAAGTATTCCTCGAAGCTTTCCGCGCAGTGGGCATCGCTGAGAGCGCACTGGCGAGGGGCCCCGCGCCGTTTGCGGGGATCGACACCGCGCGATTCAGCGAAAATGCCCATGGCAAACGTTTATTAGTGAGGCACCCATGAACCTAATGCAAGTATTCCTCGAAGCTTTCCGCGCCATGGGCATGAACCGGCTGCGCGCCGGCCTGACCATGCTCGGCATCATCATCGGCGTGGGTGCGGTGGTACTGATGCTGGCCATCGGCGAATCGGTGCGCGAGGACATCAACAAGCGCATCTCGGCGATGGGTTCGAACGTGATGGTGATTTTCCCAGGCTCGTCCACCGCCAACGGTGTGCGTGCCGGGCGCGGCGTTGTGCAGACGCTGACCCTGGCCGACGCGCAAGCCATTGCACAATTGCCGAGCTTTAACGCCGTTGCGCCGATTGTGCAGCAGCCGTTTCAGGTCGCCAGCGGTACCACCAACTGGAACGCCAATGTCATGGGCGTCACCCCCGATTTCTTTACGGTGAAAGATTGGGAAGCCGACAAGGGTTCCCTGTTTGGCGACATTGAGATTCGCTCGGCCTCCCGTGTCGCTGTCATCGGCGCAACGGTTGCCAACAACTTGTATGGCGAGGCGAATCCAATCGGCCAAACGATAAGGATCCGCAATCGCCCTTTCGAAGTCATCGGTGTGTTGGCCAGCAAAGGCAGCGACTTGGGCGGTGGTGATCAGGACGACGCGGTGTTTGTGCCCTTCTCCACCGCGCGCCAGCAATTGATCCGCTGGGGCCAGCCGGGCAGCATCCATTACGCCTTGGCGCAAGCCTCGAGCGCCGCGCAGGTAGAAGACGCTCTCTACGATGCCACGCAACTGCTGCGCATCCGGCATCGCATTCGCGAAGATCAGGACGACGACTTCACCATTCGTGATCTGGCGACCATCGCCGAAGCGGCACAAGGCATCGCCACCGCCCTCACCTTGCTACTTGGTGCGATCGGCTCGATTTCGCTTCTCGTCGGTGGTATCGGCATCATGAACATCATGCTGGTGTCCGTCACAGAGCGAACCCGAGAAATCGGCATCCGCATGGCGCTCGGCGCCAAGCGCCGTGACGTGCTGCTGCAATTTCTGACCGAGGCGATTGTGATCTGTGTCTGCGGCGGTGCGATCGGTGTGGGCCTCGCGTACGCGGGGTCGGTGGCGATTACGAACTTCTCACCGATGGCAGTCGGCATCTCGGCCACAGGCATTGTCATCGCCTTTTCATTCTCGGCGGTGATTGGAATTTTCTTTGGTTTCTATCCTGCCAAGCGGGCGTCGACGTTGAAGCCGGTAGAGGCGTTGCGCTACGAGTAACCGCTGTGCCAACGGTAACCGTGGCCAACAGCCATGCCGTGTGGAGGATCAGCAGCCTCTAGGCGCGATCTCGGGTGGTAAGGTGGTAGTGCAGGCCCAAGCACCTGCCGTCGAGTAGACCATCGTGATGGTGGTATTGGCGACCTTTGAGTTGAGGCCGCTTGGTCTGAATGTTGCAACCAACGTACAGGTTAGCTCCGTACCACTGGTACCCGGTGTCGCGCTAACGGATGCGACGTACTTTCCAGATGAAACCGTCCCGGGCCGCATCGCACAGAGCGACGACTGCGACATGGCTTCAACGACCGGTGTCTTGAGGCCACCAAGAATGACTACGCCCTCAGACGCCTGCGCCTTTGCTGTGTAGTCCTGGTAAGCCGGTAGCGCAATCGAGGCGATCACACCAATAATGGCGACCACAATCATCAACTCAATCAGGGTAAAGCCATCGTGACAGCGTCTTGCCATGGGATGTCTCCTTTATAAATGTAGATTTCGACGCATGCAAGGTTCGTATGCATGTACGTTGCGGCGTACATGCGTTTCACGCCTATACGTTTTGATCGTACATCAGTAGTGTCCCAACGTTTTTCATAGCAGAACGCCCTGGAATGACGATTGAGACGCGGTTGAATTGTTTGCATCAGGTTCAAGTAATTGATTTATTAGGGTTGTTTCAAACATCGTCAAACTCAGGATTTGTAGAATTTCATAAAGACTATGCGGCAGCTTAAGGCGCTTTTTCACGATCGCAATCAAGACGTACGTGCACACGGCGATCCAGATTTGCGTCTTCACGGCATTTTCTGTCGAACCCAGAAACGCCTTGATCCGCAGGTGCTGCTTGATCCACTTGAAGAACAACTCGACCTGCCAACGCTGCCGGTAAAGCTGCGCGATCAACTCGGGTGCCAACGCAAAATTGTTGGTCAGAAACGTAATGCGCTTGCCATCCTCGTCCTTGACCACGATCCTACGCAGTGTGGCCGGGTAGTCCTTGCTCGAATAGAAGACGGTCAGTGTCCCGATCTGGTCGCAGAGTACATTGGTGTTCGCGCGATCCACTGCTTGCGAGTAGCGGCGCTTGAATTTGGTGTTGCGCTTGGTGCGCGTGACGAAGAAGGCTTGCGCCTGATGGATAACGAACAATCGCTCGAAGTCCAGATAGCCACGGTCGAGCAAGTAGTAAGCACCCGGCTCGATGATCAGATCGTCTAGAGTATTGACCTCGTGGGTCTTGCCGTCTGTGATGTGGATGAAGGTGGGAATGGCGCCACGCAAGTCCAGCAGGGTGTGCAGTTTGATCGCCGCCTTGGTCTCGCGAAACGGTGCCCACGGATACACCGACAGGCACAAATCGATGGTGGTGGCATCGAACGCATAAACAGTCGCGTCCAGATCGAGCGCCAACGGCTCGTCGGCATACAGCGGGCGCGCGATGCCGATCAACGCTTGCGCAAAGTCTGCGTAAATTTGCCAAGGTCTGGTCGCGTTCGCATTGGCAAGCATGTTGCGGGAGACGGTTTTGCAGCGAAAGCCCATGTGGTACAGCCGCGTTGCTTGGGCGCGCAAGTTGACTTCGATATCGCGCAACGACTCGCGTGCGGTCAACTGGGCAAAGGCCATGGCGAAGAACTGATCCAGACAGGTGAATTCTTGCACCTTGTGATCGCCCCGATGCGTGGCGACGCAGCAGCGGAAGGTGGTGAGCGGCAGGTGCGCCATGACCTGTGCCAACACGAGCATGCCTTGATGCATAAGCGCCTTTGGCGGATATCCGCAAAAGACTCAAAGTCTGCGCTCCGACGTTCAAATCGAGACCAGACAAATTCGATCGTTTCCGCCATAAATTCATCAACTTATAACCGTCTCTCGTGAAAACGTTGGGACACTACTGATCGTACATAACGAGCGAGCCGACTCCGACTTAGTACAAAAAATTCGGGCACCCGCAGGTGCCCGACCCGTTACAACTGAAAGACCGCCGACTTAAGTGCCAAGTGCGCCGAGGCAAGCCTTGTTCTTCACTTCATTGTTAAGGTCTGAACCGCACGTCCACGTACCAGCCACTGGCTCGTAAACCATGGATATTTTTTTGTTTTGGACCTTGGTGTTGACGCCAGCTGCCTTAAACGTTGCAAGTAGCAGACAGCTTCCGGCGGCAGCACCGCTTTCTGCAACAGTGATTGTTTCAACCCCGTTGCCAGTACTCACCGCGCCGGGCGGCAGCACGCAACCCGCAATACCGGCACTGCCCATTGCCTCGGCGATGGGGGTCTTGAGGCCGCCCACCAATGTGAAGCCTTCCGACGCTTGTGCTTTCGCTGTGTAATCTTGGTAGGCTGGAATGGCAACAGCCGCCAAGATGCCGATGATTGCAACCACAATCATCAATTCGATCAGGGTAAAACCCTGTTGGATCTGCTTTTTCATATTGAATCTCCGTTAACTCGTTAATTGGACCACCAAGCGCATCGCTACGCGCTGTGCTTTGGTTATGCAATCTACGTGCCAACACATCAGCCCGAGAAAAAACCAGCGCAAAAAACATCGGCCAGCGAGAGAAACACTAAATCCGTGGCTAAATGAGCCTGTTTTTGGCGTGAAATTTCATCAATGCGTTCCCGACCTGTGCATATTGTGTGAAACCACACACGCTGGTGATTCTGAGTTTGCGTTGCCCTTGCGAATTCGACCCCGGCGATTGGCAATTCGGGGGCCAATATTGCTCTAGATTGACGATTTTCGTCACGCTGCACCTTGCACAAGAACACCTTCTACCAGACATCTCATCCACATCTGACTTGACCAATGTCTCAGACCAAACTTGAATTGACCATTCTGATGCCCTGCCTGGACGAGGCGGAAACCGTCGCGATTTGCGTCAAAAAGGCGCTCGGCTTCCTCGAGAAATCCGGCATCGCCGGCGAGGTGCTCATCGCCGACAACGGCTCCACCGACGGATCGCAAGAACTTGCGATCCGCGCCGGTGCGCGCGTCGCCAGCATTCCGCAAAAGGGATATGGTGCCGCGATCATCGGCGGCATCGCAGCTGCCAACGGCCGCTACATCATCATGGGTGACGCGGACGACAGCTATGACTTCTCGTCGCTTGGCGTATACGTCGATAGGTTGCGTCAGGGCTATCAGCTGGTGATGGGCGATCGCTTTGCAGGGGGCATTATGCCGGGTGCCATGCCGCCGCTTCACCGGTATCTGGGCAATCCGGTGCTGAGCTTTATCGGCCGCTTGCTGTTTCGCTCCCCACTCGGTGATTTCCACTGCGGCCTGCGCGGCTTTGACCGTGCCTCAATACTGTCACTGAACCTCAGCTCGCCGGGGATGGAATTTGCGAGTGAAATGATCGTCAAGGCCACCCTTCGCGAACTACGCATCACCGACGTCCCGACGGTTCTGCACCCAGACGGGAGAAGTCGCCCGCCGCATTTGCGGAGTTGGCGCGATGGTTGGCGGCATCTTCGCTTTTTGTTGATGATGAGCCCGCGTTGGCTGATGCTCTATCCGGGCATCGCTCTGTTCACAGCAGGCGCATTGCTATCGGCAATCATTTTGGCAAGCCCCTTGACGATTGGTGGAATCTCTCTGGACATCCACACCATGCTCTACGCGGCCGGGGCGAGCATCCTTGGTCTACAACTGATCTTGTTTGCGATTTTGAGTCGAAGCGTCGGGCTACTAAAGGGTATTTTGCCGCCTACGCCGTCATTCGCGAAGGTTCTGCGGCTATTCACCCTTGAACGAGGACTTATCTCTGGCGGGGTGGTAGTCGTACTTGGCTTGGGCCTTGGCATCTATTCGTTGGATATATGGTTCAATGCCCGCCTGTCCAGCCTGGAGCCGCGGGACATTATGCGCATTGTCATTCCGTCAGTCACGTTGATGGTGATGGGTGCAGAAGTTTTGTTTGCGTCTTTCATGCTCAGTTTCATCGACGCACCCACCGACGCCGTGAACCCGCTGCCGCATTGAGTGGCACTTTCTGCGAAATCCCAGATAACCCGAACCCGTCAATAGTCGAATGCTCACTAAATTTCTGATTTTGTTGATTACACTGAACACGGTGGCAAGCCATCTGCTGCTCAAGCGTGCGATTCAAGACTTCGGCAAACCGTCCATGGTGGCCGAGTTGCCGGCGTTCATCGCATCGGCGGCTGTATCTCCTTGGGTCTGGATGTCGTTTACGCTGCAAGTACTCGGATACATCGGATGGGTCGTGGTGATTACGCACGAAAAGCTGGGTGTAGCGACAGCAAGCGTCGGTGCAACTTACTACCTGCTGACGGCGACCGCGGCATGGCTCGTGTTCGGCGAACGCCTATCCGGAATGCAGTGGTTTGGTATCGTCCTGATTACCGTTGGCCTGGTATGTGTCTCAAATGTATCTGCCGACTAGCAACGGAGGTTCAGGATCTATCAGCTTGGTCGCGATGCAAGATGGAGATGAAGTGATTCCGTGGCGGAATGATCAACCCAAACAGCCCGTCGTGCACCCGGACGTTGCGCTGTAGTTTGGTCTCGATTAGCCCGGCTGCATTTACCAGCTCCTTCCATCTGGACTCGCTAAAGTAACGCGCTGGAACATTCACGCCGTAGGCGTAATTGCCGTACCAATCGGCGAGCCGCAACAAATGCCGCGACGCAAAGCCGTATTCAAAATGGTCCTTGACCAATACAAATTCAGACATTGCGGCTAGTGTGGCTAGAATTTGCGCCTGCTCAGCTTCAGGCGCATGATGCAACACGTCGACGACAATCGCCATATCAAAGCGATCTGGTACGCTGCTAATCGTCAGCGTTGAAATCTGTCGATAATGGAGCCATCTTGGCTCATGCCGTTCTGGCCCGACGGGTTCGGGATAGACGTCCATGCCGATAAAGTGTTCTATCTGCCCATCAGCCTTCAGTCGGAGCGAAAAAGTCATCGCCCCACATCCGTAGTCGAGAAGACGCCTGGGGGGCTTGCCGATTGCGGCTACTTCCGACTGAATCGCGCGGTATAGATTCTCAAACCTGTCCCCCCCGACAATTTTCCTGAACGCATCCAATAATCGGGAGAGCCGTTGGCGCGGCGTTCGTTGAATCGGTCTGATGGCGTTGCTCATGAAAAACCTTCTGAACTGATGATCAGTGATATCTTATGCCGTTATCGGATGTTGGGCCTTCTGGTCGTTACGCGCACTCCGCGCAAACGACGGGCCAAAACGCGGTCGGCGGTGAGCGGATTTGCACTCGGACGGTGAACGTGCGATTGCCAACCGCATTATCCAGCAACAGGTGGGTGCCCGCCTACCGGATCTTGCTTTCATGAAAAAACGAGTCCTAATGGACAAAACTGATTCAGGCTTGTGCAAGAATTGAGATGGCTCTGAGTATCGTTAGGTTTGCAAGCAAATATCCCATGTGTCACACAGTCCGCTTTTTGTCGTAATTGCCGCTGCTGAGCCGATCAACGCTACCAGCCTTAGCCTTCAGAGGTTGTGCAATTGGATCCACCATGTCTTCTCCGCAATCACCAAATTTCCAATCGTCTTCTCAGACGAATTTCGCGGCCTCAGATGAACTTTGGGCGAACGAGCGACAGTTGCAAAACTACAGCGCGGATCTGGCGAAAATAATGGCCGCCGCGCTGCCAAAGACCGGTCGTATTCTTGAGTTTGGCGCCGGCATTGCTACCCTCGCCAACCTGTTCCACCTGCAGAGCCAATTGAAGCCGGCGTGTGTGGAAATCGATGCCAGTCTTCGCGCAACGATCATTGAGCGAGGATTCATTTGCTACGACAGTCTCAGCGCCATTGACGCTCAGTTCGATGGCATTTACACGTCAAATGTGCTGGAGCATATTGAGGACGATCTGTTAGCCTTGAATCAACTGCATGCCGCACTCCGCCCGGGGGGAGTGCTGGCAGTTTACGTGCCCGCGTTTATGTCCATATACACAGAACTGGACACTCACGCCGGTCACTTTCGTCGCTACAGCAAGTCTGAATTGCTCGAAAAACTGGGGGACGCAAATTTTCACGTTCTCAGGTGCGAATATGTGGACTGCCTCGGCTACTTTGCGTGGCTCTCGGTGCGGCTTACCGGCTACTCGGGCACCGCGAAACTAGGAGCAAGCAACAAGATGGCGATCTACGATCGATACATTTACCCCTTCAGCCGGCTGCTAGACGCCATCGGCTTCAAGTACCTTTTCGGCAAGAATATTCTGGTGGTTGCGGTACGCAACAAAGAAAACAATTGAAGGACCCCGTTGCGTTAGTCATTCTTCGCAACCCGACCCGAGCAGCATCTCCGGAAAGAAGAACTCGCCGCACTTTTAACAGGCGAGTCAGCACAGCGTCGACATGAGCCAATTCTTGCGAGTACTGCTGTTCATCGTCATCGTCTGCTGCATATTCAGCCTGGCACTGGGGAAAGATCTCACTTGGGACTTCTACAACTATCACTTGTACGCGCCGCACGCAGCGCTTAACTACGAGCTGCACTCGGACTTCATGGGAAGCGGTTGGGTACGCTATCTGAACCCCTATGCAAGTGTGCCCTTTTACCTGATGGCGACAGCCGGATGGCCGGACACCATCATATCAATGTTGCTCGCCGCCGTGCACTCACTGAACATCGTTCTCGTCTGGTGGATATGTCGGGAACACTTGTTCGGTCATTCGGCCGCTAGCCGAGATTGGGTCGCGCTCGCGACATATCTCGCCTGTGTGACCACTGTCTTCTTGGGCATGATCGGCAGCACATTCACCGATCCACTGACCTCGACATTTATCCTCGGCGCGCTGGCAGCGCTACTGCAGGGGGCGGCTTCAACGACGCCTCGGCGCTATATAGTTATCTCTGGCTTGCTCGCAGGTATCGCGGTCGGGCTCAAACTGACCAATATCGTCGGGTGTTTAGCTCTGGCAGTTGCGATTTTGGCTTTCGCACAAAGTTGGGGCACAAGACTTAAAGTCATGCTGATTTTCGGCTTCTCATCAGGGGCTGGATTCATGATCGCCAACGGCTGGTGGGCGTGGCAGCTTTACGCGGAATTTGGCAATCCCGTGTTCCCGCTGATGAACACTTTCTTTCAATCCGCGGATTTTCCGCAGGAGGCGCTGCGTAGCGAGCGGTTCCTGCCGCTAAAAATAAGCGATTGGCTTTTGCTCCCGCTACGCATGCTCGAGCACCGAAGTTGGGTCTACTACGAAGTGACAGCGCCAGACTGGCGCTTCGCGTTTCTACTTGTTTTGCTTGTCGCTTTCTTAGCAAAGAAGGCCTTAGGGCGTCATGCGTTGCATGAGCCTCCGAAGGCGACCGGTCAACCAACAACCTTCGTTTTCTTCGCCTTTCTTGGTGCCAGCTATTTCTTTTGGCAGGCCACATCTGGCAACGCACGCTATGCGCTTCCAATCATCTTACTGGTGGGGCCGGCTTGCGTATGGCTCGCCATTCGCGTTTTGCCAACTCCATCAATTGCTAAATCCACCCTGCTAGTGTTGGCCACCGTTCAGACGTTTGTTGTGACTGAGGCCGGTAACCCAAGATGGAGCGCGACGGATTGGTCGGGCAAGTGGATTGATTACGTTGTTCCGCAAGCGCTAAAGCAAGAAGGGTTTGGTTACCTGTCGCTTGGAACCAACAGCTTGGGTACCCTAGCGCCATTTGTGCACAAGGATGCGAGATTCATAAACCTCACTGGACTACACGTAACCGACCCACACGGGCCCGGTGGCAAGAGGGTGCGAGAATTTCTGGCGCGCCACGAAGGGCGCTTACGGATGCTCGGCGTCCTTTCCAAGGACCAAGTGAAGCGCTGGGCGCAAACACCCGAACCAATAATGCGGACTTTCAACGCGCAGCTAGCCCCTTGGGGTTTATCGATGACCGATAGCGGCTGCGAGTTCATTAGTGAAGTTTCTGGTCCGGCGGACCCAACCAACCTGCCCACTGGCGCAATGCTCTCTTGTAGCGTTTTGCAAAGCAGCGCCTATTACACCCAGCAAGAAGCGGACCGACTTCAGTTTGATAACGCGTTCAACTTTGCCGAAAAGCATTGTCCACACTTGTTCCGGCCAAAGGGCGTCTACTCCGTCATGCAATCAACGATGTGGACACGCCGCTACTTCGATACAGACATCCTGCTGTTCTCTTCTAAAGGCCGGGTTGCGTATTCGAGATACGATTACGGACCGTGGGATATTGACATCGGTAGTTTGGCCGAGCTTGCGGACGGCAGGGGAACACCTTCGTGCAGTTCACGTTGACCGCTGACATGCCAAGCGTGTTTTAAAACGCAATCAACTTCGGGGTTCCAGGCACACTGCCACGCTTAAAGGTCTACGCGATCAATCTGCGCCGGATCCAAAAACAGCTCGGCGTACTTAAGGTACACCTTTTCCCTGACGAACACATCGAACAGATCGGGGTCCACGTGTCCGTTCTCCTTGAACTTCGCCAGGATACCCAGTGACTCAGAGAGTGTCTTTCCAGGCTTGTAAGGCCGGTCTTTTGCCGTGAGCGCTTCAAAAATATCAGCAATCCCCATCACCCTCGCCTGCACACTCATCTGATCACGCGTCAGACCCTTCGGATAGCCTTTGCCGTCCATCCGTTCATGGTGCCCTCCGGCGTACTCGGGTACCTTTTTAAGGTGCTTCGGCCATGGCAGCGTCTCAAGCATCTTAATGGTTGCGACAATGTGGTGATTGATGATTTCACGCTCTTGCTGCGTGAGCGTGCCGTAGGGAATATTGAGATTGTTGCGCTCGTCTTCACTCAAGAATGACGTCACGCCACCATCCTCACCTTTCAACTTATAGGCCGCAATTTTCGTCACGCGTGATTGATCGTCCGCACTCATCCGTTCGCCGCCCACATTTACCCGGCGCACAAATTCCCGATCGTCGTCCAACTGCCGAAGGCGCAACGCGTGGTCCCGCTCCGCGCGCGCCACCGAAGCTTCATCGTGGTGACTCATGGCGGCAAGCTTTGCCTTGAGAAGAACGATCTCCGCGTCGCGCTTCAAAATCTCAAAGCGTTGTGCGACGAAATCCACACGGTCAAAAATGGTCTCAAGCTTGGTCGCCTTATCGACGACATGTACCGGCGTGGTGATCTTTCCGCAGTCGTGCAGCAGCCCGGCGATCTTCAGCTCATAGCGGTCCTTGTCGGTCATCTTGAATGACGCCAACGGCCCCTCGGTAACCTCGGCAGCGGCTTCCGCCAGCATCATGGTCAGGGCCGGAACGCGCTTGCAGTGTCCGCCGGTATAGGGCGACTTGTCGTCAATGGCCGTGTTGATCAATCCAATCAAGGATTCGAACAATATCTCGAGCTGGTTGATCAGCATGCGATTGGTGAGCGCAATCGCTGCCTGCGAGGCAAGTGACTCGGCGAGACGCTGGTCTTCAACGGTAAACGGTACCACGCCGCCGGCTTCATCCAGAGCGTTGAGCAATTGCAGCACGCCGATGATCTCACCTTCGTGATTTTTCATCGGGATTGTCAGAAACGATGTTGAGCGGTAGCCGGTTTTATGGTCGAAGGCCCGCGTGCCTGAAAAATCGAAACCCTCTGCCGTATAGGCGTCCGCTATGTTTACCGTTTCATCGTGCAACGCGGCATATGCCGCAATCATGCTGTTGTTCGGCTCCCCGCCCCCATTGCGTAAAGGAATGGGGTAAAACGGCACGGCAACGCCAGTCGTGCCGCCCATCGCAATTTTCAGGCTGTCATTGAGAACAATCTCGAACTTGAGCTTCTCGTCAACCAGACGGTAAAGCGTTCCACCATCAGCGCCGGTAATTTTCTTGGCTGCCGTGAGAATCGTCTGCAGTAGTTTGTCCAGATTTTTCTCTGAACTCAGTGCAGCACCGACACTATTGAGGTACTCGAGCGCGGTGAAGAGCCGCTCGCTTACCTCAACGTCCCCCCGGGGACGACTACTCACCTTCGCATTCGAATGAGAAGTCATCGAATGGACTTGTCTACTTGACGCAAACGGTGCGGACTTGCTTCATGTCGGTGACACCCATCATGACCTTCTCCATCCCGTCCATCTTGAGGGTCGACATTCCTTGTTCGACGCACTTCACAAACAAGTCTGCTACCCGCGCCTTTTCCTGAACCATCTTTTTCACCGGGTCCGTCGCGACCATCAACTCATGCAAGCCGACCCGTCCCTTGTAGCCCGAGCCGCCGCAGGCGGGGCAGCCCACCGGCTTCTGGAATATCAACTTTCCGTCCTTGCCATACTCCTTGATCCAGTATTCGTAGAGCTTCTTAGCCTCGCCTTGTGGGTCTACCACCCATGGCGGCGTCTGACGAAGATCGGTCGTATATTCCTGCATGAACTGTTTCATCTCTTCACCGTCCGGCGTATACGGTTGCTTGCACTTGCACAATCTTTTCGCCAGACGCTGAGCAAGAATACCGACCAGCGCATCGGCAAAGTTAAAAGGGTCCATACCCATGTCCAACAGACGGATCACCGCCTCTGGCGCCGAGTTGGTGTGCAACGTGGCGAATACCAAGTGTCCTGTCAGCGAGGCCTCGATACCGATGCGTGTGGTTTCGGCATCACGCATCTCACCCACCATGATGATGTCTGGATCGGCGCGAAGAAACGCCTTCATGACGGCCGGGAAGTCGATGACCTTTTTGTTCACCTGAACCTGTCGCAATCCTTTTTGCGTGATCTCAACAGGGTCTTCAGCGGTCCAAATCTTGGTATCCGGCGTGTTTAATGATCCCAACACGGAATGCAGCGTAGTCGTCTTGCCGGAGCCCGTCGGGCCGCACACAAAGAACAAACCATACGGCTTGGCGATCGCGGCGGTCAAATTATTTTTGTTCTTTGTTGTCAGACCGAGCTTGTCGAGCGGAATCGGCTCGCCGGCAGCGAGAATACGCATGACAATATCTTCAACACCACCCGTCGTGGGGATCGTCGCAACGCGAAGTTCGATATCAAGAGGCCCGTACTTTTTGAATTTGATTTTGCCGTCCTGAGGTTTTCGTTTCTCGGCAATATCGAGATCGCACATGATTTTCAGGCGCGCGCACAGTGCACTACGATAGCTCGAAGGAATTTCGATATAGGGTGCCAACGAGCCGTCCTTGCGGAATCGCACACCAGTCTTGCCCTTGCCGGGCAACGGCTCAATATGAATATCGGAAGCGCCTTGGTTGTAGGCGTCGATGATAATTTTGTTGACGAGTTTTACCAGTTCATTGTCAGCCGCTGCGGAGAGATCGTCGCCTCCGGCCTCTTGGAACTCTGAATCATCGTCCATGTTGGACAGGAGGTCGCCGATGTCCTCCGTTTGCAACCCATCTGCACCGCCGCCAAACACCTGCCCCAGCGTTTGGACCAGGTCCTGCGTCGTGGTCACCTTGTAGACAACCTTCGACTTCGGAAAAATATTCTCCACCACCCGTGAATTCTTCAAGTGCTCGGGATCCGTCGTCATGATGACAATACCGCTCTTGCCGTCATCGATCGGAATCCAGTTGGCTTGCTCGCAATACTCGCGCTTCAGATTTTTCAGCAAGTCGAGCGGCTTGATACGATCCGACTTATACGGTTCGTATTCGACATTGAAATACTTGGCAAGCGCCGCACCCAATGCCTCTGGCTTGACCTGAAATTCGTCAATCAGAATATCTTCCACGTTCTTATTTTTTCGCCGTGCGGTCCGCGTCGCGAGTTCAAGCTCTCCTTCCGAAATGATGTTGTCGATCACCAAGTACTCAAACTTGGACTTGATCGCCGACGGGATCTGTTGCCGCACCTTGAGGGCGATTGCGAGCGTCTTGGCCAATTCTCCAAGGCCCTCTTCGGCCAAGGCTGGAAACGGTGTGCCCGGCAAATGATTAATAACCTGAATGACACCGGCAAATTCACCGACCCCGCCGCTCGAATCAACGCCTAGGATCGGCGTCACCATCATCTGCTTGGTTCGATATCCGGTGCGCTGGTCAACGGCCTTGAGAAATGCAAGATTCGGCGAAAATGACTTCAATTCCGCATCGTCGTAGACATCCTTGATGCTCATGAAGCGTTTGTTCAGCGCGCAGCATCCCGCAATAGAGCTTTCGGACAAGGGCAATTTAATGTCCTTAAAGGAGTTAAGCCCCGACTTCACTTTGGAAATGATCGCCAATCCGTCGTCCGACAATGTGTAGATCGTTAACCGGTCGGCGTCAAACAACTGGCAGATGTCGCGTGCCACATCAAGCATGATCTCGTCCACATTGGTGGTCGAATGGATCCGGTTGGTCACCGCCTGCAGTTTCTTCGAGAACGCGAGCTTTGAAGACATGTCAGCGGACGCGCCGCTACCAAAACTACTCACTTTGGGTTCTAGAACTGCACTCATGGAATGGCCTCATTGGGTGAAACGTGCCGGATCACGGCCTGGCGTCGCATACAACCTGTCGCCTAAGTTTACCAACATCAGACGCGTCGAGAAGAGCAGATTCAGGCTGCAAACGCGTCCGCGAACAGACCTGACCGGCCCCTAGATGGAAAGGATCATGCCCTGCTCGAGCATGCGTGGCCGCCACTTTCCAGCATTGCGGCCGATCTCACTCATGGTCAGGTGAATTTCGCCGGGTTTGAGGTGCGTGACAAGAATTTCGACAGGTCGTGTGAGCTTGGCCAACTCTTCGGCCAGCATGCTCGGACATAGATGCTTGGCGGCGATGGCGATATCGCGCTCCTTGTTTGGAAATGCCGTTTCGATGATCAGGTACTTAAGGTTCTGCGTCACGTTGGCAATCTGCCAGAGAGCGTCATTGATCGTTGTGTCGCCGCTGAAAATCAGCCGCGCTTGGCCGCTATCGACCAGATAACCCACGGCTGGAACAACGTGGTTGGCCGGAATTGCGGTGAATAGCCGTCCATTGAGAGAGATTGGCTGTCCCACCTCAATTTCCTGGTAGCGCAGACTGGGGTTCTGGGCCGAGGGAATCATAGCGAAATCCGGCCATATCTTCCAATTGAAAATATGATCCTTGATCACTTGCAGGATGTCTCTGGTCGAGTACAAGACAAGCGGCGTGGTTCTTAGTCCCATGACTGTGTCGATCAGGAACGGGATACTGGTGATATGGTCAAGGTGGGCGTGCGTGATGAAGATGTGGTCAATTTTGGCCATTTCCTCGATCGAAAGATCACCTACGCCTGTACCAGCATCGATCAGTACGTCATCGTCAACGTGCAGCGAGGTGGTGCGCAAATCACCGCCAATACCACCGCTGCAACCGAGTACTTTTATTTGCATACGTGAGGTGCCATCGGAGCAGGTGGGTTGCTAGAATTCTGTTGCAGTTTGATTATGCGCCGCCTCTGCGAAAAATGCTGTGCCCGACATCACACGGTGCTGCCAGCGCATCCCGCATTCGCGGTGGGCTCCATATATCCCTGCGCTGGCGCGTGCACTTCGACAAACGATGTGCAGCGACTTCCTCTCCCGAAGCGGTTCGAGCGACTTCGCTGGCCTACGGCTTGAAGAAGAATTCCATCTTCACACCCGAGATTTCGATCAGGTCATGGTCGTGCAACTGCTGGGCTTGACCGCCCATGGTCGCACCATTTATCGTCGGGAAGGAAGTTCCCTCGACATGGGTGATAAAGAAGCCGTTTGGCCGCCGGGTAATCACGGCAACCTGCACACCGGGCTTACCAACGGTGGTCAGATTCTTGACCAAGTCCAGCGACCGTCCTGCCGCCGCTCCGGACAAGACTTGGATGGCGGCTTCACGTACGGCGCCAGCTGCTGCCAGCACAGGTGCAGCAGGTGCGGACGCGGGTGCAGCGGGTGCCGCGAGTGGCGGCGCTGCAGGCGTAGCCAGCGGGGCAAGAGCTGCCATTGGGCGCATGTTGGTCATCGTATCGGAAGGCGGCGTTGCGGCCGGGAGCGGCGGCGGACTTGGCGGAGCGACCATCGGTGCGGCAGCAGCTGGCTTGCGAATGATCATCGTCCGCTCGAAGTCAGCGGCCGCGCTCTGTACCGGCGTATCGTTGAAATACTTCAGCTTGTGCTTGCCGATTTCGATGACGTCGTTGTTCTGCAGGAAATGCTTCTTGATCGGCTTTCCATTGACCAGCGTGCCGTTGGTCGAATTGAGATCCTCAATGAACGAATCGTTGAGGATGGTTATGATCGCAGCGTGCTCACCGGACACCGCGAGGTTGTCGACCTGAATATCGTTGTGAGGTTTCCGCCCGAGTGTTGTTCGCTCCTTCGCTAGCGAAATCTCTTTCAACACCGTTCCATCGACGCTCAATATCAGTTTTGCCATGATCGTAACCCTAGAATGATTCGCTGCGTTGATTCATCGATTCGCACTATGCGAAAACCGACTTCACTTTCGCCCACAAGCCCCGCTCGGCCGGGAAACTCTTCACTACTCTCACTAACATGACGGACACATTGTCCCGCCCGCCCGCATCATTTGCCGCTTGCACCAATTGCTGGGCCGTCAGGTCCAGATTCGTCCTCAACGCAATCATGGTCATCTGAATCTCGTCGTCCTCGATCATGTCATTCAGACCATCTGAACACAGCAGGTAAATATCGCCTTCCAGCACATCATAGGTGTGAATTTCCGCCTCGACTTCAGGATCAATCCCCACCGCAAGCGTGACCAGATTCTTGTTTTGCGACTGCCTTGCATCTTCCTTGCTAATCAGCCCGGAATCTATCTGCTCCTGCAGCAGTGAATGATCCCTTGTTATCTGCTCAAGCGCATCATTGCGCAACCGGTAGAGCCGCGAGTCGCCAACATGCCCCACGGTAAGAAAATTATCATGATAGACGCAAGCCACTAGTGTCGTTCCCATGCCTGCGCAATGCGGATCTTTTTGGGCTGCATCGTAGATTGCACGATTGGCAATCGACACCTGCTCTTGCAGAATCGATTGTGACAAAGCTGCTGCATCATCCCGACTCAGTCTGCCGATTCGTTCCTTCGTCCACACCTGCGCGAACCCGGTGGCGATTAAAGAAGTTGCCATGCCACTGGCAACTTCCCCGGCGTTGTAACCACCCATGCCGTCAGCGAGCACCACTACACCGATGTCAGGCCTTGACTCGATGCAGTCTTCATTGTGCCCACGGACCCTGCCCGGATCGGAAACACTAGTTATTTGTAAAGCATCCGTCAGCGCCACGTTGCCTCCCGACGACGCATTTCTTGTTCTATGCGCAAACCCGTTGCGCACACCAATCTGCATATGATCCTGAATTTCTCTATGAACCGCATAGGTAATAGTCGCCGCTCGCTGCGCCAACGTTCCATCTGGTCCCAGTCCAGCCAAAATCCTTAAACACTTGCAATAATAATAACTTAAAATTGTTTTTTAATAAACACTTGGGGAACCGCGCAAAAGTCATTGATTATTAACGATTTTTTATTTCCGACTTACTTGGCGGCCGATTTTGCCGGATTTCCGCGATTGTGGCCGTTTGAAAGGCAGCGAGGATGGCGCGGTCGAGTTAATTATTGCCGCGGGACGTCAGTATGTCGAACCATGCAGCCGATTTATAGCGCCACCCGCTACACGGCGTTAGCGGTCCGGCGCGCGGCAATGCCGGCACGGGCAAGTCTGCCGCCACTCAGGTTTCCCCACCGCCGCGCCGTTGCCCCAATTGGCGTTCTCGTTCACAAGGCCTTTTCTTGACGGCGATAGCACCGAGTCCATCAATACGGTCTAATATCCAGAACTAAATTAATACAACAATGAGGAGACTGGCGATGGATCGTCCCGCCTTTCTGCAGCACGATATCGACCCACAAGAAACCCGCGAATGGCTGGATGCACTCGACGGCGTGCTTGATACCGAGGGCCCCGAACGTGCGCACTTTTTGCTTGAGTCCCTCGTGGACAAAGCGCGCCGGTCAGGCTCGAACCTACCCTACTCGGCAGACACGGCTTACATCAACACCATCCCACCGCATGCGGAGGACCTGCTGCCCGGCGATCAGGAAATGGAGCACCGCATCCGTTCACTGATCCGGTGGAACGCGGTGGCCACGGTATTGCGTGCCAACAAGGAATCATCCGAGCTGGGCGGCCACATCGCGAGTTTCCAGTCGGCAGCGACGCTGTACGACGTCGGCTTTGATCACTTTTGGCATGCGCCCTCCAAGCAGCACGGCGGAGACTTGATCTTCATCCAAGGTCACTCAGCGCCAGGCGTGTATGCGCGCGCCTACCTTGAAGGCCGGATCACCGAGGAGCAGATGGAGAATTTCCGTCGAGAAGTCGACGGCCAGGGGATTTCTTCTTATCCGCATCCATGGCTGATGCCGGATTTCTGGCAATTTGCGACGGTTTCGATGGGCTTGGGACCGCTGCAAGCGATCTATCAGGCGCGCTTCATGAAATATCTGCACAACCGCGGCATCGTCAACACCGATGGCCGCAAGGTGTGGGCGTTCATGGGTGACGGCGAAATGGACGAGCCCGAGTCACTCGGCGCTATCTCATTGGCGGCGCGCGAAGGCCTCGACAATTTAATCTTTGTCGTCAACTGCAATCTGCAGCGCCTCGATGGGCCGGTGCGTGGCAACGGCAAGATCATTCAGGAACTCGAGCGTGGTTTCCGTGGCGCTGGCTGGAACGTGCTCAAGGTGATTTGGGGTCGCTACTGGGATCCGCTGCTGGCAAAGGACAAGGACGGCCTGCTAGTTCGCCGCATGATGGAAGCGCTCGATGGCGAGTATCAGAACTACAAAGCGCGCGACGGCGCGTATGTTCGCAAACACTTCTTTGGCAAGTATCCCGAGCTGGAGAAAATGGTCTCGTCGATGTCAGATGAAGACATCTGGCGCCTCAATCGCGGCGGCCACGATCCTTACAAGGTGTATGCCGCGTACTCTGCGGCAACCAAGCACGTTGGACAACCGACGGTCATCCTTGCCAAGACCATCAAGGGCTACGGCATGGGCAAGGCCGGCGAAGGTCAGAACATCACCCATCAGCAAAAGAAGATGGACGTTGCTTCGTTAAAGCAATTCCGCGACCGCTTCAGTATTCCGGTATCCGATGAGGTGATCGCGGACGTTCCGTTCTACAAGCCGCCGGAAGATGCGCCCGAGATGCAGTACCTGAAGGCGGCGCGCGAAAAACTGGGCGGCTCGCTGCCGATTCGTCACCCGAACATTCCGGCGCTAAAGATTCCTGATCTGTCGATCTTCGAACCATTGTTGAAGTCGACCGAAGAGCGGGAAATTTCCACGACCATGGCGTTTGTACGCGCCTTCACAGCACTCACAAGGGACAAGGAGCTTGGCCCACGCCTGGTACCGATTGTGGCTGATGAATCGCGCACATTCGGCATGGAAGGCATGTTCCGGCAACTGGGGATTTACTCGTCAGTCGGCCAACTCTACGAGCCGGTCGATGCCGGCGAATTGATGTTCTACAAGGAAGACAAGGCCGGCCAGATTCTTCAAGAAGGCATTAACGAAGCAGGCGCGTTCTGCTCATGGATGGCGGCGGGAACCAGTTACGCCAACCACGGCCAGCACATGATCCCGTTTTTCATCTTCTATTCGATGTTCGGCTTCCAACGTGTAGGCGATCTCGCCTGGGCAGCCGGTGACATGCAGGCGCGCGGCTTTTTGCTCGGTGGCACTTCCGGACGCACAACGCTGAACGGTGAAGGTCTGCAACACGAAGATGGTCACTCGCACTTGATGTCAGCCACGATTCCGAATTGCATCTCATACGACCCGACCTTCAGCTATGAGCTCGCCGTGATCATGCACGACGGCTTGGTGCGTATGTACGAGAAGATGGAACACATCTACTACTACATCACGGTCATGAATGAGAACTACACCCACCCGGCAATGCCGGTGGGCGCAGAACAGGACATCCTGAAAGGTATGTATCTGTTCCGCGAGGCGAAAGAGGCGAAGAAGCCGCGCGTTCAGTTGATGGGCTCGGGCACGATTTTCCGTGAGGTCATTGCGGCAGCGGAGCTGCTTGAACTCGATTGGGGTGTGGTCTCCGATATCTGGAGCTGCACGTCGTTCACCGAATTACGCCGTGATGGCATGGCGGTTGAGCGTCACAATTTGCTCAACCCAGAGGCTGCGCCAAAAGTGACGCATGTCGCACAGCAACTCAAAGGTCACAAAGGACCGGCGATTGCGGCGACCGATTACATGCGCTCGTTCGCTGATCAGATCCGCCCTTACCTTAACGACCGCAAGTTCGTCGTGCTTGGCACTGACGGCTTTGGTCGCTCAGATACCCGCAAGCAGCTGCGGAAGTTCTTCGAGGTCAATCGCTACTACGTGGTGATTGCCTCTTTAAAGGCACTCGCGGATGAGGGCCAGATTCCGTTGAAGACTGTCAGTGAAGCGATCAAGAAGTACGGCATCGACGTTGACAAGCCGGCTCCTTGGACGGTATGACTTGTCGAAATGGGTCTGCCGACAAATCGATAGAACATCGATAAAACACTAAAAACATCGAGGAGCAGTTGCGTGGCAAATCTCGTGGAAGTCAAAGTTCCTGACATTGGCGATTTCAAGGACATCCCTGTCATTGAAATTCTCGTCAAGGTTGGCGATACCGTCAAGAAAGAAGACTCTCTGGTTTCCTTGGAGAGCGACAAGGCGACGATGGAAGTTCCGTCGCCAGTTGCTGGCGTGGTCAAGGAACTGAAGATCGCGATTGGTGACAAGGTCTCGGAAGGTCGCGTGGTGCTGGTGGTCGAGGAAAGCGCTTCCACTGCGGCCACGGCACCTGTAACAGCCGCAGCGCCGCCGCCGGTAACCGCACCCGCCAACGTTGTGAGCGCATCGGCACCAGCGCCTGCACCAACGCTTGCAGCAGCGAAGGTCGATGCGCCTTCAGTTGCACGCCCTGCTCCAATCGAATCGTCGGTAGATATCCCGGCCGGGGTGCATGCGTCCCCGTCGATTCGCAAACTTGCGCGCGAGTTTGGCGTCGATCTTTCAAAGGTGCGCGGCTCCGGCAACAAAGGCCGCATCACTGAAGAGGACGTCAAAGGCTTCGTCAAAATTGAACTGAGCAAACCAAAGTCGGCGGCGGCAGGCGGCGCGTTTGCGTTTCCCGAAATGCCACACGTCGATTTCACCAAGTTCGGCGAAATCGAAACGCGCGCGCTGTCACGCATCAAGAAACTTTCTGGCAATAATCTTGCACGCAACTGGGTGATGATTCCCCATGTCACACAGCAGGACGAGGCAGACATCACCGACGCGGAAGCCTTCCGTGTTTCAACCAACGAAGAAATTTCGAAATCCGGCGTCAAGGTCACGATGCTGGCCTTCCTCATCAAAGCGAGCGTTGCCGCACTCAAGAAGTTTCCGGAATTCAACGCCTCGCTCGAGCCTGGTGGTGAAAATCTGATTCTCAAGAAGTACTACAACATCGGATTCGCCGCCGACACGCCAAACGGTCTGGTCGTTCCCGTCATCCGCAATGCCGACCGAAAGTCAGTGATCGAAATCGCCAAAGAGATGAGTGAGCTCGCTGGCAAAGCGCGCGACGGCAAACTCTCACCGGCTGAAATGTCCGGCGGCTGTTTCTCCATTTCATCGCTGGGCGGCATCGGCGGTTCGTTCTTCACGCCGATCATCAATGCGCCCGAGGTTGCGATTTTGGGCGTCTCCAAATCTTCGCTGAAGCCGGTATGGAACGGCAAAGAATTCGTGCCGCGTTTGATACTGCCTATGTCGCTCTCTTATGACCATCGCGTTGTCGATGGCGCTGCCGGTGCGCGCTTCACGACCTATCTGGCGGCTGTCATGTCGGACATGCGCAAGCTCATTCTCTAGGACCGACGATGGCGAACACAATCGAGGTAAAGGTCCCAGACATCGGCGACTTCAAGGACATCGCTGTCATCGAAGTGCTGGTCAAGCCCGGCGACACGGTCAAGAAAGAAGACTCGCTGGTCTCGCTGGAAAGTGACAAAGCGACGATGGAAATTCCATCCTCGCATGCCGGCGTGGTCAAGTCCATCGCGGTCAAAGTCGGCGACAAGGTCTCTGAGGGAAGCTTGGTGCTGACGCTCGATTTGGCAGAGGCGGCTGCGGCAGTTGCGGTCGCCGCACTAACACCAAACTCACCTGCCCCTACTGCCGCCGCCGCAGCCAGTACCCCCGCGCCAGCGCCAGCCGAGGACCGCGCACCTACGCCGACAATGACGCCGACGCCGACGGCAGCCGCCGCAGGAACGTACACAGGGAACGTTGATTTCACCTGCGAGATAGTGGTTCTTGGTGCCGGTCCCGGCGGCTATTCCGCGGCCTTTCGTGCGGCCGATCTGGGCATGAAAACCATCATCGTCGAGCGCTACGCGCAGTTGGGCGGTGTTTGTCTGAACGTCGGTTGCATTCCCTCCAAAGCCCTGTTGCACGTTGCCGCAGTGGCGGATGAAACCGCCGCTCTCGCCGCGCACGGCATCACATTCGGCAAACCGCAGATCGACCTCGACAAACTGCGTGGTTGGAAAGACAAAGTGGTCGGCAAACTGACCGGTGGTCTGGCTGGCATGGCGAAAATGCGCAAGGTCGATGTTGTTCGGGGCGTCGGCCAGTTCCTCGACGCCAATCATCTGGTGGTAGAACTCACCACGGGAGACAGCGGCCAACAGAAATCTGGTGAGAAGAAAGTGATTCGCTTCGAGAAAGCCATCATCGCGGCCGGCTCGCAAGTCATGCGCCTGCCCTTCATTCCCGATGATCCACGTATTGTGGACTCGACCGGCGCACTTGAGCTCAAAGAAATCCCGAAGAAGATGCTCGTCATCGGCGGCGGCATCATTGGCTTGGAAATGGGTACCGTTTACTCAACACTCGGTGCGCGCCTCGACGTGGTGGAGATGATGGACGGCTTGATGCAAGGCGCGGACCGCGACTTGGTCAAGGTGTGGCAGAAGATGAACGCGCCGCGCTTTGACAACATCATGCTCAACACCAAGACCGTTGCGGTAGAGGCGAAACCAGATGGACTCTATGTGACGTTCGAGACGACCGATGCCCAAGGCAAGCCCAAGCGCGAAGCGCCGGTGCGTTACGACATGGCGCTGATGAGTGTTGGTCGCACACCGAATGGCAACAAAATCAGCGCTGACAAAGCCGGTGTGGCCGTCACCGATCGCGGCTTCATCAATGTCGATAAACAGATGCGTACCAACGTAGCGCATA
>Ga0209181_10003884_pt1 | contig 22654 bp, 20 predicted proteins | sample MAT05_FD_187208 | JGI IMG/M metagenome (GOLD analysis project Ga0209181, IMG submission 187208) | Freshwater microbial communities from Lake Fryxell liftoff mats and glacier meltwater in Antarctica - MAT-05 (SPAdes) (version 2) | ecosystem: Environmental > Aquatic > Freshwater > Ice > Liftoff...
ACACCTTTACGGCCGACTCGCTGAGGTTGAGAAAATCATCGCGGTCGCCAAATTGCACGGCAATCGAGACTTTCTCATCGGTCAACGATTCGCAGCGGCTGCAAACCTGACGATTTTGTCCGACCCGGCCGTGATCCTCATCGGCGACAGGTCGATACTGTTAATGCATGGCGATACCCTTTGCACCGACGACCTTGCATATCAGCAGTTCCGGCGGCAGGCGCGCGATCCGAACTGGCAGCGTGAAATCCTAGCCAAACCCTACGCCGAGCGCGTTGCGCTAGCCAAGTCGATACGCGAGCGTAGCGATACCGAAAAAGCGTCGAAGCCGGAGGACATCATGGATGTATCCCCAGCCGCCGTGGATGCGGCCTTCCGCGAACATGGTTACATTGAAATGATTCACGGCCATACCCATCGCCCGGCCACGCATGTCCTAAATGTAGACGGCCACCGATGCGTTAGGCGCGTACTGGCGGACTGGCACGAGCAAGCGTGTTGGCTTTCGTCCGATGACACTGGTCAGGCGCCCGCCCAGTAGAGCCGGGGTCTCCCGATTGCGCTAGAAATGCTTACTCTTCAAGAGCGCAAACGCTCGCTCATCACCCTCCTGCGAAGCGGGATCCGATGCCTCGGTATTTCCAACGCGAAGATAGTTGACGATATTCCAGCCGCTTCGATGGAAGATTCGCTTGAGGCCTGTATCGGAGAATATCCAATAGTTAGTGGCGTCGTTGTTGGCTTCACTCTCATGCAATAAGTAGGCGATCGCGTGTTCGTCGATACTAGTCTTCTTGTCAGCCGCATAGCGCGCTATACGCGTACTGACAATGGCGTACTCGCTGACCTTGGAAAGCGATTCAAGCACATAAAATGGATTCTTGAGATGATAGAGAATGCCTAGGAAGAAAACCAGACCATAGCACTCGCGTGGCCAATGAAACGGTGAATCCAGATTAATTTCATGAATCTCGACGCGCGACGCAAAATGCTCTTTAAGTAAGCGTGCGCCCCCTAGGCCGTTCATATTTGTCGGCCCGTAGTCAACAATGTCACACACGACCCCGTTGCCCTCAAGAAAAAAAGACATATCACCGTCGGCCGCCCCAACATCGGCGACAGGCCGATTACGGATCAACGTCGACAGATCGCGACAGCCTCCCGAAAGCAATCCATCTAGATGGCCAAAATTATCCAGAGTCCCCCATAAGTACCAAGGAAATTGCCGGTCTATGTGCAATTTTGCCGCTTCCAGTACCGCCTTATAGCTAACCGACTCTTGGCGCAGATGCGCGATATCCAGCATTTGTATTCCTTCAGCGCTAATTATTAGAAATTGTGTACGATGTAACTGGTTTTACCACAAAGCACCAAAGCCGCGCGGGTGAACTGTCATGCCACGACGAGTACAATTCGCTCGGTCCGGGTACGGGTGGCATTGCGAACAAGGGAGAGAATCATTAGCAATCCAACGACAATCGTTCCATTCAATGACCTTGCTCGGTGTGCGTCGACGCAACGAAGCTTGTTGCTTTCCGCTGTCTCGCGCGTACTTGATAGTGGCTGGTTTGTGCTAGGCCCGGAGGTCAGCGGATTCGAAGCTGAGTTTGCGGCGCAATGCGGTGTGCAGCATTGCGCGAGCGTGGCAAATGGCTCGGATGCACTTGCACTGGCACTTGCTGCGATCGGCGTTGGTGCGGGCGACGAGGTCGCCACCTGCGCGAACGCGGCCATGTACTCGACCCTCGCGATACTGAGTTTGCGGGCGAGACCGGTATTCGTTGAGATTGAGCGAAATCATACGATGAGTCCGGAACTGTTTGCCCAGTTGGTCAGAAACTCTACAGGTGGCCTCAAAGCCGTCGTCGTCACCCATCTTTACGGCCAACTTGCCGATATCGAAGAGATCGTGTCGATCGCGCGCACCAAAGGAATTGCGGTGGTGGAGGACTGCGCGCAGGCCCATGGCGCGATGCGCCACGGCAAGCTGGCTGGAAGTTTCGGGGACATTGGGACGTTTAGTTTTTACCCCACCAAGAATCTAGGGGCCCTCGGTGATGGCGGTGCCGTCGTGAGTCGCTCACTCACCCACCACGAGCGCGTGATGACATTGCGACAATATGGTTGGGGTACAAAGTATCAAGTGACGTCCACGGGGGGCCGCAACAGCCGGTTGGACGAGTTGCAAGCCGCTATTCTTCGAGTCCGTCTCCCAATGCTTGCGAAGTCAAATACGCGTCGACGCGAGATTGCTGGACGATATGTGCGAGGTATCCAGAATTCGGCAGTGAAGGTACCGCACAACGTTGCTGACGATTATGTTGCGCACCTGTTCGTGGTGACAACAGCGAACAGAGGCGCGCTCCAAGTACACTTGCATCATGCAGGAATCGCGACCGACATACACTACCCCATCTGTGATCACCAGCAGCCCACGATGCGTGCTCTTGGGTACGACATCTCGCTCCCGGTCAGCGAGGAAATGTCATGCGAAGTCTTGTCGCTGCCATGTTTTCCTGATCTGCGAGACGACGAGGTCGATGCCGTTATCTCTGCGGTGAATTCGTGGCGGTCATCATGAGTACGATGCCACGATTCAGCTTGATTGTTCCCGTCTACAAAAATATCAGTTGCTTGTCGACGTTGCTTTTGGCATTGCGATTGTTGCAGATAAAGCACGACAACGACTTTGAGACCGTTCTTGTTGTAGATGGCTGCCCAGAAGGTTGCTACGATTGGCTTTACCTAAATTTGCCGCAGAGTGGCCTCAATGCGCAATTGGTGCTGCACTCTCGCAATTTTGGGTCGTTTGCTGCCATTCGTAGCGGACTGTCCGTTGCGCGCGGAAGCCTCTTTGCTGTTATTTCCGCAGACCTACAAGAGCCGCCCGCACTCGTTAGTCAGTTCTTTTCAGTTCTAACGGACAAAACGCATCCGGTTGATATCGTCCTTGGCGCACGCAATAACCGCGCTGATCCGTTTTGGAGCAAACTTGCGTCACAGTTGTTTTGGTCAATGTACAAGCGTTTCGTGCAGCCAGAAATGCCCGCTGGAGGTATCGATCTGTTCGGTTGCAATCGCCAGTTTCGAGATCGACTACTGTCCCTGCCCGAGCGGAATAGCTCTCTCGTCGGATTAATCGTTTGGCTGGGATTTCGTCGAAGAATTATCGGCTATGATCGGCTCGCGCGCGAGCACGGCCTGAGCGCATGGACCTTTCGCCGCAAGTTCAACTACCTGCTAGACAGTGTGTTTGCATTCTCGGATTTGCCCCTGAAGTTACTAATGCTGGTTGGCGGATTCGCCATGGTCGTAGCCTTGACAATGGGTCTTGCTGCGCTCATTGCCAAACTCACTGGCCACATACAAGTGCCCGGCTATACCATGCTGATTATCGCGATTTCTTTTTTCGGCGCATTGAATACGTTCGCACTTGGCGTCGTAGGAAGTTACGTTTGGCGCGCGTTCGAGAACACCAAGGCGCGTCCCATCGCAGTGATTTCGGCACAACATGTTTTCGAGGCAGCAGAATGACAAATCCGTTTGTACATGAGCATGCAATATGCGAGTCCACCAACGTAGGGACGGGAACCAGAGTATGGGCTTTCGCACATGTGCTGCCAGGTGCAGTGATTGGTGTCGACTGCAACATATGTGATCACGTCTTCATCGAGAACGATGTGACCGTGGGCGATCGCGTCACGATTAAGTGCGGCGTACAGCTTTGGGATGGCACCAGATTGGCGGATGATGTATTCGTTGGGCCGAACGTCACGTTTACAAACGACATCTTCCCGCGTAGCAAGCAGTATCCAACGCAGTTTTCAAAGACCCACGTGCATCCCCATGCCTCGATTGGGGCTAACGCAACAATTCTGCCCGGCATCACCATCGGTCGAGGCGCGATGATCGGTGCGGGTAGCGTAGTCACCGGCGACGTACCCGCCAACGCCATCGTCAAGGGCAATCCCGCTAGAATCACTGGATACGTGGGAGATTCCACACGCACGGCACCGGTAGTATCCAACCCTACGGAGCCTTCCTCGTCGCAGTTGGGCATTGGTACGGCCGCACTACATAGACTCCCGCTCATTAGGGATCTGCGAGGCAACTTGAGCGTCGGCGAATTCGACCGAAGTGTTCCATTCACGCCAAGGCGCTTCTTCATGGTGTTTGATGTTCCAAGCAAGAACGTACGCGGCGAACATGCGCATCGAAACTGCCACCAGTTCTTGATCTGCGTCCGAGGCAGCGTGCAATGCGTAGTCGACGATGGCACCAGTCGCCGAGAGGTTTGCCTTGACTCGCCGAGTCTTGGCCTGTACATGCCCGCTGGGCTTTGGGGCACGCAGTATCGATATTCCGATGACGCATTGTTGCTGGTGTTCGCGTCCGAATTCTATGACAGCGACGACTACATTAGGGACTATGACAAGTACCTACTGTATTGCGCAAGACAAACTGTCGAATGATTCGTCCGCTTCTAGCACATCCGGCCTTTCGCTTTGTCGTCGTCGGCACAGTCATCACAATTTTGACTTACGCCCTTTACCTTTGGCTTCTTCAGAGTTTTTCTTATCGGATTGCCTATGGCGTTAGTTATCTCGCGGGAATCGGCTGCTCGCTACTCTTGCATTCCCGGTACGTCTTCCGCACGCGGATCACCACTCGCACCGCGCTTCTCTACCCAGTCATGTATTTTGCACAGTATCTTTTTGGATTAGGCATCTTGACGGTTTCAGTGCGCTTGCTTCAAGTTCCTGCCGAGTTCGCGCTAGCTGTAAGCATCGCGCTGTCGGTCCCACTAGTTTTTTTTGCCTCACGTTGGCTGATGAAATCGGCGGCAAACGTCGAGCAACCTACAGAAGATGGCACCTAAAGGTCTCAACTTGAGAACGAATGCCGCACTACAGAAATGGCTGCGAATTTTTTTCGTCGGCTCCCTGCTGCTATTGAGCGTTGCATATTTGGCACAAATGGCAATTGCCCTCTACACATTTGGTTTCACGCAACCCGCTTTTGATCAGTACATGACCTATCCGCATTACCTTAACAAGGCGTTCCCGCAGAATATATTGAGCAATGAAAATGGACATCGGCCAATTTTTCCTGCTCTCGTACGTGTTATCGAGATCTCATGGTCACAAAGTGATCAACATCTGCAGCGCGCGGTCGGCTTTACGCTGATGCTGCTGAGTTGGACCGGCCTGCTCTGGCTATCCATTGGAACAAGCGCCAATCGGTCTGACACACGAACCGGACAGCGCGTCGGGACGATTCAAAAGGCGCTGATCGTGCTTGCCTGTACGTTGGCTTTATTTTGGGCCGGCAACATTCGCATGCAAGTGCACGCGAATGAACAGCTACATGTTTACGGCGTGATCTTGGGATTAGTTGTCGCACTCGGTGCTCTTTGGGAAATGCACCGCAAGTCGAATTGGTCAAGTTTTCTGCTACTTTGCGCAGGCGCGACCTTTGGCACGTTTTGCTTTGGCAACGGGTTAGTCATTTTCCCAACGGTACTTTGCTTAGCCGTACTTCTGCGACTCCATCCAAGGTGGCTGCTCGGTATCCTCCTCGCCAGCATCGCGATTGCGCTGCTGTACACCCGCTTCCTTCCAGAGTCTGGCGTACCGTCCTCCATCAAGTTGCGCGACGTGCCAACAGGATTGGTATTGCTAGCTAGTTGGCTGAATTCTGCTTGGGTTTCTGCCTGGCTGAAATTCGCATCCGCTCCTGTCGCGCAGATCGACTACATCGGCAGCATTGCGATGAACACAGCATGGGTAGGCCACAGCGCCCACGCTCTCGCGCAATTGTCTGGCCTTAGCGCGCCTCAAGTCGAAATCTACGTCACGCGTGGCTTAGGTGCTCTCTCAGTGACTGCAAGCCTAATCGTAATGGTCAGACACTTCTGGGTGCCGGTCGAGTCTCGCTTACAGCTAACTGGTCTCGGGTTGATGCTGTTCAGTTTAGGCACGGGCGGGCTGATCGTATTGTTTCGGGTTCAATACCTGATCGACGAGCCGGGTCAGCTATTTGCCGATCGTTACGTGTTTTGGTCTTGTGTATGGTGGCTTGGCATCGTGATCTACGCGACATCGTTTCTTCGAAGACCATCACTTCAATTTGCCGCTGCAGCCCTTGGCATTGCGGTGGCTTGGTCGTTGGCGCTTTCGAATGCGTACGGCCTCGGATGGGCTCGCATCGTCCATGATGATTTGAATCGTCAGGCGATTGGCTTTAGGTTAGGCCTCGTTGACCACACCTACTCAGCCAGTGTATCCACAATGCCGATCGCTCAGACACTGGCCGTGATTGATTTACTCAAGCAACGTCGCTTAGCACAGTTTTCACCGCGATTGCTCGAACCGAGCGATGTTCCAGCTCAAGCCGGCTCCACCGAAAGCAAGTCCGGCTGGTCAATCGTGAACGTCGAAAAAACCCAGCGATTCCATGAGCGTCCCGACGTTTGGTATTTCACAGGGAGACTTGCCGAGGCTGACGTCAAACTATCACCCTATGAGTTCATCGTCCTCAATGAGAAACGCGAACGTTGCGGTGGGGCGATACAGACCTTCGACAATACGCCACCAACGAGATCGACTCTCGGTCGGAAGCTTGGATTCGCCGGCTACTATACGTGTCGTGAGACTCCTGAGCGGGCCACTTTGTATGCGCGTGACCTCGCAGGGGTTTGGACGAGCATTGGGCCACTCAAGCAGACGCTACACATCAAGTAAGACTGCCCACTTCGGCAGCCCCTAGACAAGCCGCTAGCGCCTGAAGAATGCCCTCAACGTATGCTTGGCCCGCAACAGCCACATCATCACTCTCCAAGATCGGGACGAAAGAATCACGTTGTAGTCGATCAGCCCGCCCTAGCTGGGCAGCGCGAATTCGCGCAGTTTCCCCTCTTTTTCGATCAGCAGATTCTGATACATTTGAATCAGCTCATCGCGATTGGCTATCAAGCCGCGCACGGACTGAACGTCTTGCTCGGTCAATGTCAAACCCGGCTTGATATGGCTAGGCAAAGGGCGGCAAACGTAGAACGTCGTGTGGGGCGCCACAACCTCGTTGGCGGGCCGATCTTTCGTGTAGAGGTAAATTGAAAACGACTTCCGGGAAATGTGCTTCTTCTCCGACGGCAACTTGATCATCGGGAAACCATGCCAACTGTATTAATTGGTTTCGAACATCACCGCGCGGTTAAATATTGGCGAGAATGACTTGACCTCATTGCAATCCGGCGTGCGCGGGTTCGAGTGCAGTTCAATCGCGCCACCCCAAGAGTCGTTCCAATCCTTGTTCAGGTAGACCAGCAGGTTTAATCGTCGATGCAACATGCGTCGCTCATCCATATTAAAGTCAACGCGTGTATCCAAGTGCTGCCCGCTTCGATTTTCGTGTGTCCCACCGCCGAACAAGGTTGAGTCTGCGATCAAATCTGGAATTCCAGTCAGTTCACTCATCGGATTAAGAAATGGTTGCGAGTTGATGTGGTCGCAGAAGGTCCTGTACGACGGGCTAATTCGCGCGGCGCGCTTAACCACCGCCTTCAACCCTACTTCTCCCATTTCGTTCATCGCGTATTTTCGATCAAACGCGGGAAAGTCGCTAAGCAGGCACTCCGCAACCTGCGGCTCCAGAAAATCTTTGATCGCAGCATGCCGAAACGGCAACGCCGACTGAAAGCGGCGCTGAATTTCAAGGGCGTCCTTAAGAACACTCTTTTGAATCATGAGTGCCTGCAATTAAATTGGTTGATCACAAACCGTAACAGCTAACCCCGGTGTGCGCCACCGGAAGCGCCTTTCAAACGCACCGAGCAATACCTGAGACTCTCTCAACGTTCGATAAGGCCTCGCGCCAAATCTCGCTCAATATCGTCAAACCCCTCCAGCCCCACCGCCACCCGCAAAAGCCCTTCCGAAATCCCACTCTTATCACGCTCCGCCTGCGACAATCGTGCATGCGTGGTTGTCGCCGGATGCGTAATAGTCGACTTGGTGTCGCCCAGATTTGCCGTAATCGAAATCATCTTGCAAGCGTCAATCACCCGCCAGGCGGCCGCCTGACCGCCCTCAACCTCGAACGCCAATACCGCACCCTGCTTAGGTGATTGCTTCATGGCCAACGCGTGCTGCGGGTGCGATGGCAAACCGGCATAGTAGACGCGCTTCACCGAGTCTTTTTGCTCCAAAACGCGCGCCAACGCTAGAGTTTGGTCGGACTGTGCATTGATACGAAGGCTCAGCGTCTCCATGCCCTTCAAGCAGACCCAGGCGTTAAACGGCGACAATGCTGCGCCCGCAGTACGCATGTACATGTAGATGGGTTCAATTAATTCGCGACGCCCACATACAGCACCGGCCAACACACGGCCCTGCCCGTCGAGGTACTTGGTCGCGGAATGCACCACCAGATCGGCACCCAGTTCAAGCGGACGTTGCAGTGCGGGCGTCAGCAGGCAGTTGTCGACGGCGAAGATTGCACCCGCTTGCTTGGCGATCTCGCCGACTGTAGTGATATCGACGATCTCGCCCAACGGATTGGACGGTGATTCACAAAAAAACAGCTTGGTGTTGGGACGCACTGCCGCCCGCCAAGCCTCGACATCGGCTGCGGGCACCCAAGTTGTGGCGATACCGAGCCTGGCAGCAATTTGGTCGAACAACGGCACCACGGTGCCGAATACGCTGCGCGACGAAACCATATGATCGCCCTGCTTGAGCAGTCCAAATACGGTAGCCGAAATCGCCGCCATTCCGGTCGCCGTCGCCACACAATCCTCCGTGCCCTCCAGTGCGGCCAGGCGCTGTTGGAACATCGTTACCGTTGGGTTGGTGAAGCGCGAGTAGATAAACCCGGGCTCTTCATTGGCGAATTTGCGCGCCGCCTCTGCAGCGGATTTGTAGGTAAAACTCGACGTCAGGAACAGCGCTTCCGAGTGCTCCTGAAAGTCCGACTGCAACGTGCCGGCGCGCACGGCGAGCGTATCGAACTGGAATTCGTCCGTCATCGTCTTAGTCGACAGTCGAGAAGCCGAGATCGAGCTGGTTGACCTCGTCCGACTGCTCGCCGCCGCGGGTCTCACCGTCGCTGCGGCTGGCCTCGATGCCGGCAAGATACTGCGCCGAGACACCACCGGTAATGTAGTGCCCGTCAAAACACGAAGCGTCAAAATTCATGATCGCGGGGTTGCATCGCTTCACATCAGCAATCAGATCAGAAAGCTCCTGATAGAACACCGCATCGGCACCGATCGCCTCGGCAACCTCCGCCGCGTTGCGACCGGTGGCGATCAGTTCACTACGCGTGGGCATATCGATGCCATACACATTTGGGAAACGCACTGGTGGTGCGGCAGAGGCAAAGTAGACCTTCAGTGCACCGCATTCGCGCGCCATTTGCACAATTTCTTTCGACGTCGTGCCGCGCACAATCGAATCGTCCACCAGCAAAACGTTCTTGCCCCTGAATTCGATCGCCATCGCGTTCAATTTTTGCCGCACCGATTTTTTTCGCTCCGCCTGTCCGGGCATGATGAAGGTGCGGCCGATGTAACGGTTTTTCACAAACCCTTCGCGGTATTTCACGCCGAGCACTTGCGCCACTTCGACAGCCGACGGTCGCGATGTGTCCGGTATCGGGATCACCACGTCAATCTTGATGTCGGGCTGCTGGCGAAGAATTTGCTCGCCGAGCGACTTGCCCATCAGCGCGCGCGTTTCATAGACGGAGATACCGTCGATGACCGAATCCGGCCGCGCCAGATAGACGTACTCAAAAATACACGGATTCAAACTCGGGTTAACCGCGCACTGGCGCGAAAAGAAATTGCCCGACAGATCAACCAAAATCGCCTCGCCCGGTGCCACGTCACGCATGACGGCAAAGCCGAGCGCGTCGAGCGCAACACTTTCGGACGCGACCATGAACTCGACGCCATTCTCGGTCTCATGCTTACCGATAATCAGTGGGCGGATACCGTTGGGATCGCGAAACGCGAGCAGGCCGTAACCGGCAATCATGGCGACAATCGCGTAGGCGCCCTTGGCGCGGCGGTGTACACCCGCTACCGCCGAGAAGATGGACTCCGGGTCGAGGCGCGGCCCCTTGGCGGACAGCGTCAGTTCGTGGGCCAGCACGTTGAGCAACACCTCGGAATCCGAACTCGTGTTGACATGACGAAGGTCGTCCTGAAATAGCTCTCGCTGCAACTCTGGCGTATTGATGAGATTGCCGTTGTGGCCCAATACGATACCAAACGGAGAGTTAACATAAAAAGGTTGCGACTCGGCAACACTTGAAGCCGATCCGGCAGTCGGATAGCGACAGTGCGCGATGCCCATGTTGCCGGTGAGGCTGCGCATGTCGCGGGTACGAAACACGTCGCGAACCAGCCCCTTGTCCTTGTGCATATGAAAGGTGCGTCCATCTGCCGTCACGATCCCCGCCGCATCTTGTCCGCGGTGCTGCAACACCATCAACCCGTCATAAAGAAGTTGGTTGACCGGGCTCTTGGAGACGATGCCGACAATGCCACACATATTGATTTATCCCTGACGCGCCGCGCGGTTGAAATTTTTTCCAGCGGTCTTATCCTTGCCGCCGGTGTTGCGGTACTTCACCTTCGCGGCAATCGCATCTGGCAAAACGCCACGCGTATACATTGCCGCCAATTCCATCCACGGCGTGAGTACTGCCTCGCGCCATATGGGTGACTGCGGAATCTTTGTCAGGCCCACCGCCAACGTGATGGCGAGCAACACCAACAGACCGCGTGCCACGCCAATCAGTGCGCCGACACCCCGATCAAGACTGCTCAAGCCTAATTTTCGCACGACTTCCGAGAGCAGGCTGGCGATCAGCGACACCAATACCACGACGACCAGGAAGATCCCGGCCCAGGCGAGCACGGTCCGTGCAACAGGATCGCCAACCCAGTCGGCGAACACCGGCACCAAATCGGCGGCGAACGCATGCGCGATGATGTAGGCCAGCACCCATCCGGCAATATTGAGCACCTCGCGAATTGCACCGCGCACCGCACCAGCCGCGACCGATAGCAACATCAGACCAATGATGACGTAATCGACCGCGTTCATGGATCAGGGAAGCGGAACCACTTTGCCGTCAACGCCGGCCAGTTTCACTTGTGCAAGCGCACTCTCGGCGCGCTCTTTTGTCGCGAACGGCCCTACCCGTACCCGGGTCACGTTACCGGTCCTGACCGGGATCTCGTCGGTAAAGACGGGCAACTTGGCTTCCTTCATTCGCGCCACCACCGCTCTGGCATTTTCTGCGTCTTTGAAGGCACCAATCTGAATGACGAAACCTTCTTTCACCGGTGCCCCGACTTTCGTCGGCGGCGCGCTATCGGGCGCAGCAGTCACAGCCGCGTCAAGTTTGGTTGGCTTGGCTGCCTTCGACTCCGGCACCTTTGGTTCGCCTTTGGCTGTTTCCGGCTTCGCGGTCTGTACGATCGCCTCGCCGGGCTTTGTCACCGTGCTCGAGACCGCTGCAATAGGTGGTACCGCCGGGGATGCGAGAGTTGATGAACTTGGCGGCGCAACGGGCGGCGCGACGGGCGGCGCCAACGGGGGCAACCCATCCTTGGGTGGCACCTTGACCTCGATTTCCTGCCGCGCAGTTTCTTTGCGCTTGGGCTCGGAATCAAACACCATCGGCAAGACCACGATGGCCACCACGCCGATGGTCGCAGCACCCACCAGACGGCGACGACCCCGCCGCTTCAGTTCGAGTTCGGCAGGGGATGGGTCCGGCGATTTGGCAGTTGGCATGGAGGCGGTAAGTAGGCGGTTTGCGCGGACGGTGGCACGAGAACGGTCATGTCGCCGAGCCGGTTTTTGCCATTACTTGGCCCGCTTCAGCGCTTTCAACAGATCGGCAACGGTATGGAACGAACCAAACCCCAAAATTCTATCATTCTGGGTCGCACGCTCACGCGCAGCGAGGAAGGCATTTTCGATGTTCGTAAAACGCGTGTAGCGGCCGTTGAGCCCGCAATCGTCGAGGATGGCGGCAAGCGTGGCGGTATCCACACCGCGCGCGCCGGGCAGCGCGGCGATGAACCAATGATCGATGCGATCCTTGATGGTGTTGACCACGCCCGCAATATCTTTGTCCTTGAGCATGCCGAACACGGCATACGTGTTCTGGTAGAAACCCATGGCGCCAAGGGCATCATGCAACGCCCTCACGGCGTGCGGATTGTGCGCCACATCGAGCACCACACTGGGCCGTCCCGGCAACACTTGCATTCTGCCCGGCCAATCCACTTCTAGCAGGCCGCGTTTGACGTGATTCTGCGACACCGGCAGATTGCACCCGGGCCCGGCGAGCGCCGCTAGCGCTGCCAGCGCCGCCGCCGCATTGCGCAGTTGATAGCTGCCCCGTAGTGCCGGTATCGGCAGGGAGTGGCGGCTCGACGATTCACCCATGATGGTGCCGTGCCACTGCCACTGGCCTTCCATGCGGGTGAACTGGTAGTCGCGGCCGATCAAATGCAGCCGCGCACCGATGTTGGTGGCGAATTGAGAAACGCTCGCGGGAATGTCAGGATCGGCAAAGATAGCAGGGCGCCCCACCCTGAACACATGCGCCTTTTCCCAGCCGATTTTTTCACGCGTGTTGCCGAGAAACTGTTGGTGGTCGAGGTCAATTGAGGTGACGACGCTGACATCACCATCAATCAGGTTGACGGCATCCAGCCGTCCGCCCATGCCGACTTCAAGAATGGCGACCTCGACTCCCTCGTGCGCAAAGCACCAAAATGCCGACAAGGTTGCGTATTCAAAGTACGTGAGCGCGACGACTTCCCCGTCCAGTCTTGCCGCCTCTACCGCATTGAATGACTCGACCAGCAACGCGTCACTTGCCTCTCGTTGGGCGATGCGCACGCGTTCGTTATACCGCAGCAAATGGGGCGACGAATAGAAGCCGGTCTTATATCCGGCGATGTGCAGTATCGCCTCGAGCATCGCGCAGGTCGACCCTTTGCCGTTGGTGCCGGCCACCACCACGTTGCGCGGGGCGCGCGGCAAACCCATACGGTGCCACACGACTCGAACGCGCTCCAGCCCCATGACGATCTCGGCTGTGTGCTGTCGGCCGATGTAGTCGAGCCATCCATCAAGCCTGGTCGGCAGCGCCGCCATTTCGTTCGATGCACTCACCGCAACACTCGCCAAAGCAGCAATGTGAAACTCCAGTAACGGCGCGCGTTTTCGAGCATAAATGACTGAAAGTGCCCGTCAATAGGGTAGTTTGTGCTTTGTCTTGTCAACAGAGGCAGCGGTTGGCTTTTCCGGCGCAATAACACGAGGGGTCAGGCAGGCTCTACCGTCGGCGCAGGTTCGCGTTGCAGCAATGTGACCAATGAAGCGATCCGGTGACGCATTTCGCGGCGGTCAACGATCAAATCGATCGCGCCTTTCTCCAACAAAAATTCGGCGCGCTGAAAGCCATCCGGCAAGGTCTCGCGGACGGTCTGCTCGATCACGCGCGGGCCGGCGAACCCGATCAGCGCGCCCGGCTCGGCCACCACCACGTCGCCGAGCATGGCAAAACTGGCCGACACGCCGCCCATGGTCGGGTCGGTCAAGACTGAGATGAATGGCAATCTGGCGTCGGATAGCTGATGGAGACACGCCGTGGTCTTTGCCATTTGCATCAGCGACAAGAGGCCTTCCTGCATCCGTGCGCCGCCGGTGGCGGTGAAACACACGAACGGCAATTTCTCGTCGTAGCAAGCTTCGACCGCACGCGCGAAGCGCTCACCGACGACCGACCCCATCGAGCCACCGAGAAAGTTGAATTCGAAACAGGCGGCAATCATGCCGACACCCTCAACCGTCCCCTGCATGACGACCAGCGCGTCGGTTTCGCCGGTGGCTTTCTCAGCATCGACCAAGCGATCAACGTACTTCTTGCTGTCTTTAAATTTCAGGGTGTCGACCGGCACAACCTCGGAGCCGATCTCGGCGCGCCCTTCAGCGTCAAAGAACAGGTCTAGTCTGGCGCGCGCTGAAATACGGTTGTGATGCCCGCACTTCGGGCAGACATGCATATTGTTTTCAAGATCGGTGAAGTACAGCGTTGACTGGCAGGCAGGGCACTTGCTCCACAGCCCTTCCGGCACCGCCTTGCGTAACGGCGCGTTGCTCGATTTGATCTTTGGGGGCAGCAGTTTTCGGAACCACGACATTGTTGACCTTCCGCTTAATTGCTGTAATCGCGCTGTAATCGCGCTGTAATCGCGCTACTAGATGCGGCTAGTTTACGCGTCCATCGCGGCACGGAAGCCGGCGACGAGTTTTCTCACGTTCTCGATGACCGTGTCCGGCGTCGAGCGCTCGATCTCATTGACGATGCGCGAGCCGATCACAACCGCGTCGGCGACTTCGCATACCCGCCTGGCGGTTGCGCCATCGCTGATGCCAAAGCCGACACCAACCGGAATCTTCACCTCGGCCTTGATCTGGCGGATCTTGTTTCCGACTTCGACCGTATCGATGTTTCCGGCGCCCGTGACACCCTTCAGCGACACGTAGTAAACATAGCCTCTCGCCGCCTTCGCCACCAGTTTGATGCGCTCAGCCGACGAGGTTGGGCTCAGGAGATAGATGGTTGCCAGCCCGCGCTTGTCCATCATCGCGAGCAGCGGCCCGCTTTCTTCGGGTGGATAGTCGACCACCAACACGCCGTCGATACCCGCCGCGGTTGCCGCCTCGCCAAACGCTTCGAGGCCCATGCGCTCGAGCGGGTTGGCGTAACCCATCAGCACCACCGGGGTCAACTGGTTGGTGAGGCGAAACTCAGCGACACACGCGAGCACATCGCGCAGCCCGACGCCGTGTTTGAGTGCACGTTCCGAGGCGCGCTGAATGACCGGGCCATCGGCCATCGGGTCTGAGAACGGCACCCCAAGCTCGATCACATCGACACCAGCCTCAACCAATGCGTGCATCAGTGGCACTGTGGTCGCCAGTGACGGGTCGCCGGCCGTGATAAACGGGATGAGTGCCTTGCGCTTTTCCGTGGCGAGCCGCGCAAAGGTGGACTCGATTCGCGACGCTGAGCCCGCCATCAACGCGATTCCGCCGCCGCTTGACACGACGGACGGCAGAAGAATTGCAGGCCGCTGCGCTCGGCCACGGTCGCCATATCTTTGTCACCACGACCCGACAGGTTTACCAACAGCACGTTGTCCCGCGACATGCTCGGCGCCATTTTCATGGCTTGCGCGACCGCGTGGCTCGATTCAAGCGCTGGAATGATGCCTTCAGTGCGGCAAAGACGGTGGAATGCCGCGAGCGCTTCGTCGTCGTCAACCGCAACGTACTCGGCGCGACCGCTGTCCTTTAACCACGCGTGTTCTGGCCCGACGCCGGGATAGTCCAAACCAGCCGACACTGAGTGCGTATCAATGATTTGCCCGTTTTCGTCCTGCAGAAGGTAAGTACGATTACCGTGCAACACGCCGGGTGTACCGGCCGTCAGCGAAGCGGAATGCTTACCGGTTGAAACGCCCTCCCCACCCGCTTCACAGCCGATCAGACGAACGTTGTCGTGTGGGATGTAATCAAAGAAAATTCCCATCGCGTTAGAGCCACCGCCGACGCACGCCAGTACTGCATCCGGTTGGCGGCCTGTCATCTCCGGCATTTGCTTCAGGCACTCCTTGCCCACCACCGAGTTGAAATCACGCACCATCATCGGGTATGGGTGCGGTCCTGCCACCGTGCCGATGATGTAGTAAGTCGATTCGACATTGGTCACCCAATCTCGCATCGCCTCATTTAATGCATCCTTGAGCGTGCGCGAGCCGCTCTCGACTGGCACCACGGTCGCGCCGAGTAGCTTCATCCGGTAAACGTTCTGCGCCTGACGACGCACGTCATCGACGCCCATGTAAACCACACACTCAAGTCCATATCTCGCGGCAACGGTCGCGCTCGCCACGCCGTGCTGCCCGGCGCCGGTTTCAGCAATCACACGGGGTTTCTTCATCCGACGTGCTAATAGCGCCTGGCCAATCGTGTTGTTGATCTTGTGCGCGCCAGTGTGATTCAAGTCTTCACGTTTCAGGTAAATCTGCGCGCCACCCAATTCGTCTGATAGACGCTTGGCGTGATAGATCGGACTAGGTCGCCCCACGTAGTGTTTCAATTCCGACTGGAATTCGGCAACGAAAGACGGATCCGCTTGCGCTTTGGCGTACTCAATATTGAGTTCGAGCAGCGCTGCTTGCAGCGTTTCGGCGACGAATGTGCCGCCATACGGCCCAAAGTGACCGCTGGCGTCCGGATAACTGTAATCTTCAAACTTCATCTGCACGTGAATCTTCCTTTTGAACTGCATCAATGAACCGGCGGATTAGGTCCCGACTCTTGACCCCGCGCTGTGCCTCAACGCCACTCGACACGTCAACCGCCCACGGGTGCACCGCGCGAATGGCATTACCAACATTGTCTGACGTGAGTCCCCCAGAGAGCACAATGGTACTGCGAAGCGTCGCCGGGATCAGCGACCAGTCGAATTTTTCGCCACTGCCGCCGTAGACCCGCGTTGCGCCGTCGGCGGCCTGCGCGTCGGCATCAAGTAGGAGTCGTTGCGCGCTGGAAAATTTGTGACTAAATTCTAACAAATCAGTTCCACTCGATACCCGCACTGCTTTCCAGTAGGGGTGCGCAAATTTGTCGCAGAATGCACTGGATTCGTCACCGTGAAACTGTAGAAGTGTCGGCGCAACCTCGCGCAGCACGCACTCCACCAGCGCCTCGGTCGGATTGACGAATAGAGCGACCGATGTTGCAACCGGGGGCAATGCGCTGACAATGTCCCGCGCTACCTCGACTTCAACCGCGCGCGGCGACGCGGCAAAAAATACTAGACCGATCGCATCGGCACCGACTTCGATGGCAAAGTTGGCCGTTTCCGGATCCCGCACACCGCAGATCTTGATGCGGGTACGGTGGTTCGAGTCGGTTGCTTGCATATTGATTCGTCAGTTAGTGCGGTGTAGAAACACTGGCAGCTTCCAGTTACCGCTGTACTCCACAGCGGCGAGATGCAAGCCGTCCGGTGCGAAGGTCGGTGCGCACTTGGCACGGTCCCTCGATTCGATCACATCTTTGAACCACGACAGATTCTGGCGTCCGGCACCGACGTAAACTAGGCAGCCGACGATGTTTCGGACCATGTGATGCAGAAACGCGCTGGCGCGAAAATCAAATACGATCACGGCATCGCGTCGCGAAACGGCTGCGATAAACATGGTCTTGATTGGCGATTTGGCCTGACACTCGGCCGAACGAAACGCCGAGAAGTCTTGCTCTCCAAGCAGCAGGTTTGCTGCAGCCTGCATGGCAACAGCGTCCAGCGGAACGTGAAACCAGCCAACGCTGCCAGTGTGCAAGGCTGGCTTCACCGTATCGTTGAGTAACAAATATTGGTAGCTGCGCGACACGGCAGAGAATCGGGCATGGAACTGCTCTTCGGCGCGCTCCGCAGGGAGTTCGGCAAGCCGATGCCCCCACACCACACGAATGTCCGGCGGAAGGCTTGCATTGACCCCGCGTACCCAGGCAAGGTCAGAACGGTCGGTGTCTGTATCCAGATGAACCACCTGCGCGCGGGCGTGCACGCCGGTGTCGGTACGGCCTGCGCAAACCACTCTCACTGGCGACAGCAGAAACGCTGCAATCGCTGCTTCCAAGTGGTCCTGTACCCCGCAGCCCGAGGGCTGCGACTGCCACCCGCAATATGCGGTGCCACGATATTCGAGACCAAGTACAACGCGCATTCGCCCAGCCCGGAAAAAACAAAGGGCGCGGAGGTCCGCGCCCTTAAGAACCATCGAAGAATTTTACAGCCCGGCGAGAATCGTTTTCGCTTCTTGTTGTTGTGCCGCCGAACCTTCCTTGGTCACTTCGCTGAGAATTTCCTTGGCGCCGTCCGTGTCGCCAATTTCGACATACGCCTTGGCCAGTTCCAACTTGGTTGCAACCGCTCCAGCATCGCCGCCAGCCGCGCCGACATCGCCCGGACTATCAAGATCCAGCGAGAGGTCAGACAGGTCAAGACTTGGCACGGCCGAAACCGGCTTCGCCGGGGCAACCGAAAGATCAACTGCGGCGTTAGGCTCCTCGAGGGACAGGGCGGAAAGGTCGAAGTCAAAGCCGCTGGCCGCAGGGGCGGCACCCGCAGCGGGAGTGCCAGCCGGGGTGTCCATCGGCATATCTAGCGCCAAGTCAAAATCGAGTCCGGTTGATTCGCTGGGCGTATCCACCGAAGTCGTTGCCAGATCCGAAGTGCCGGCACCAAGATCAAGATCAAAATCGAGCGCCGCGTCTGCCGCAGGTTCCGGTCGGTCTGTTGCCGGGGCGGTGATGTCGATCATAGGCGCAGATATCTTCGTTGTTGCGCTGTCGTCGAAACCGAGGTCAAAGTCGAGATCCGGTTTCGCATCGGCATCCGCTGCACCGGCTGCCGCGGCGTCAGGGTCAGCGTCGGCATCAAACGCACCAGCAGCCTCGAACTCGCCGGCGGCATCGCCGTAAAGATCATTGGACGGATCAATCGAGGCGCCCATTACCGCAACCTTTGACCACATCGGATCACTGTCACCGACCGCGTCCTTCAATTGTCGCGCGACGGTTTCAAAGGCCGGCGCGCTCTTGCGCGCGTGGTAGATCTCAAGCAGTTTCATCGAGATTTCGTGGCGCCCTTTGTCACGCGTCAGCGCTTCTTTAAGAATTTCCTCAGCCTGTGCATCGCGTCCATAGGCGATGTAAACCTCGGCTTCAGCAACCGGATCCACTTCATCCGTGTCGATTGCGCCAGGACCGGCTTTATCAAAATCAGTCAGGAACGAACTGTTGCCGGTATCAACCAGACCCCCGGCTTTCGCCCCGGTAGCCGTGTTGGGCTTGAGATCCGACGGCATCAGGGAAGACGTCTGCGTTGTTGCCCCGCCGCCGCGACCGGCTTTCTTGCGGCGTCGCATGAACGCGAGCAGGCCGCCAATCCCGAGCAACCCGACACCTGCGGCGGCGATGATCGGCAGGTTGTCCATCACCTTGTCCATCAGTTTCGGTTCTGGCGGCGGCGCAGGTGGGGCTTTCGCGGCGGGTCTAGCTGGTAGCGCAGGCGCAACCGGCTTTACAGCAGCATTAGCTGTGGCGGCCGGCGGTACAACGGCCGGCGTAGCTGGTAGCGGCGTCGCCTGCGCAACTTGGGCAGGCTTTGTGTCTGTTGCCGGTGCGGCCACCGGCGCTGTCTTCAGTTGCAACAGCTTCTGCGCATCCGCCTTTTGTTTTTCGAGTTCAGCAATGCGCGCGTTGCTTTCCGCGAGCGTCTTTTCCCTTGCAACTGCGTCTTCCCTGGCGGCCGCTTTAGCCGCTTCCGCGCCGCCCTTGGCACCGCTCGCACCGGCTTTCGCGGTGGTATCGGCTTTGGCAATCTTCAATTGATCGGTCGTCGCTGCGGCCGGCGGCACCGCCGGCTTGGCCGCCGCCACTTGGCCGGTTACAACGTTGGACGCAGCGGGCTGTGGTACTGCGGCAGCAACCGTGCCAGCGACCTGCTCGCGGTAGGATTTCCAGTCTGCAACCTGAACGCGGACTTCTTTTTGCGCCTCGTCTTTGGCGATCTTTCCCACTTCGGCGGCGGACGGAATTCGCAGAATCTGTCCAGTCTTGAGCACATTCATGTTGTTGCGGCCAAATGCTTGCTTGTTCTCACGGAACAAGGCCACGAGCATTTGGTCAAGCGATACGCCGTCACCTTTCATTTCAGAGGCGATCTTGGCCAGCGTGTCGCCGCGCTTGACTGGACCATAGGTGTCACCCTTTGGCGCCGACTCGGCGCGCGCGGACGGCACCGCCGCAGTGCGGGTAGCGGCGGGTTGCGTCGCCACTGGTGGCTGCGGCATCACAACTGCGGCAACGGGCGCTTGGATACGCGCTTCGTTAAAGCCAGGCGGATCCAGCAGGATCGGGTATTCACGAATCAGCCGACCGGACGGCCAAGTGACTTCAACAAGAACATCAAGGAACGGCTCGTTGATCGCCGCTCCGCTGGTGATTTTCAGTACCGGTTTACCGTCGGCTTTGCGCTCAACAGTAAAACGGATCTGCCGGAGTAACGGCGAATATTCGATACGCGCGTCGGTGTACGCCTCTGGGCTGGCAACCCGCGCCACAAGCACTTCAAATTCGCCCGGCTGCAGCGAAACGAGTTCGATTTCGGCGGAAAGCGGCTGTCCCAGTGAAGAACTCACTGATAACTTACCTAATCCAGCAGCGTAGGCGGTTGAAGCCAAAGAGAAGCAAATTCCCCCCAGCGCCGCAGCAATTGTCTTTATCGGTGGACGGTTCATGCGGTAAACCTCAACCCTTCGAATTTTATGACGAACCACAATAACATCAACAAGTTATAGTTTCAACTTTATTCGATTTCTCACGAGTGGCGCCGCTCGCGTTGACAAGTCGCCCCGCAATCGGCGTCGTGCGTCCAGCCCCGACGCCATCCTGATCAAATTTGTGGTCCTGCGCTAACTCCTTATTTTTCAAGGATTATTCGCAGCATCCGGCGCAACGGCTCAGCCGCCCCCCAAAGCAGTTGATCGCCCACTGTAAATGCAGACAGGTAGGTCGGCCCCATCGCCAGTTTGCGTAGCCTGCCGACTGGAATATGCATTTTGCCGGTGACGGCCGCCGGCGTCAGCTCGCGGGTCGAGGCTTCGCGGGTATTTGGAACGACCTTTACCCACTCATTGGCCCCGGCGATGATCGCTTCGATTTCATTCAGCGGAATGTCTTGTTTCAACTTGATCGTCAGCGCCTGCGAATGGCAGCGCATTGCGCCGACACGTACGCACAGGCTCTCGATCGGTGTCGCCCCGGTGCCAAACGCCGGGCCCCGACCGAGAATCTTGTTGGTCTCAGCCATGCCTTTCCACTCCTCGAGCGACATGCCGGTGTTCATGTCCTTGTCGATCCATGGAATCAGGTTGCCCGCAAGTGGCACGCCAAACTGCTGCGTTTCTTGCTCACTGAGTGCATGCTGTTTTGCCAGTACCTTGCGGTCAATCTCGAGTATTGCCGAATGCGGATCGTCCAACAGCGCCTTGACCTCGGCATTGATGGTGCCAAATTGCGTCAACAGCTCGCGCATGTGCGCGGCACCGCCGCCGGAGGCAGCCTGATAGGTCATGCAGGTCATCCACTCAATCAGGTCCCTTTTAAACAAGCCGGCAAGGCCGATCAACATGCACGAGACCGTGCAATTGCCGCCGATGTAATTTTTGATCCCTCTCGACATTGCTGATGCGATCACCGGCATATTGACCGGGTCGAGAATGATGACCGCGTCGTCATTCATACGCAGCGTTTTGGCGGCGTCAATCCAGTAGCCGTTCCAGCCCGACTTTCTCAGAGGCGCGTAAGTGGCCGTCGTGTAGTCACCACCCTGGCAGGTGATGATGACATCCATAGATTTCAACGCCGCCAGATCGGCGGCATCACGCAGCAGCGCACCGCCGCCCTCAAGAGGCGCGGCCCCACCTACGTTCGACGTGGTAAAGAAAAATGGCTCGACATGCGCAAAGTCATCCTCCTCGCGCATGCGTTGCATTAACACCGAACCGACCATCCCACGCCAACCGACCAGACCAACTTTCAACATTCTCGTTCTTTCCAATCTACAAATGACCGAGTACCGCCGCGCCCATTTGGCTCGTGCTGCATACCGTTTCACCGCGCTTGGCAATATCTGCCGTGCGCAAACCCTGCGCAAGTGTCTTTTTGACTGCACCTTCGACACGATCTGCCCAATCAGACAGGCCGAACGTATAGCGCAACATCATCGCCAGCGACAAAATCTGCGCGAGCGGATTGGCAACACCGCGACCCGCAATATCCGGCGCTGATCCGTGGATCGGCTCGTACAGGCCCTTGCCTTTGGCGTCCAACGAAGCCGATGGCAGCATGCCGATCGAGCCGGTAAGCATCGATGCCTCATCCGACAGGATGTCGCCAAACATGTTGCCCGCCACCATCACGTCGAACTGCTTCGGGTTGCGTACCAGTTGCATGGCGGCGTTGTCGACCAGCATATGTGTCAGCGCCACGTCCGGATACTCCGGTGCGATCTCGATGGCGATGTCGCGCCACAATTGCATTGCCTCAAGCACGTTCATCTTGTCGATCGAGCAAAGCTTCTTGCCGCGCTGGCGGGCAGTACGAAACGCCACGTGCATGATGCGGCGGATCTGCGCCTCGGTGTAATGCATGGTGTTGATGCCGACGCGCTCGCCTTTCTCACCGGTCACGCCGCGTGGCTCGCCAAAATAGATGTCTCCGGTAAGCTCACGAATGATCATGATATCGAGGCCCGCCACCACGTCTGCGCGCAAGGTTGATGCGTCGGCCAACTCCGGAAACACGGTCGCCGGGCGCAGGTTGGCGAAAAAGTCGCACTCCTTGCGCAGTCCCAGAATCGCCTTTTCCGGCCGGTGTTCGCGGGGCAGTGCGTCGTGTTTGGGGCTACCCACCGAGCCAAACAGTACCGCATCGGCGTCTTGCGCAAGCTCGAGTGTCGCTGCCGGCAACGGATGGCC
>Ga0209181_10003886_pt1 | contig 22643 bp, 18 predicted proteins | sample MAT05_FD_187208 | JGI IMG/M metagenome (GOLD analysis project Ga0209181, IMG submission 187208) | Freshwater microbial communities from Lake Fryxell liftoff mats and glacier meltwater in Antarctica - MAT-05 (SPAdes) (version 2) | ecosystem: Environmental > Aquatic > Freshwater > Ice > Liftoff...
GGCGAGGAGCAGTGGGCCCATCTCGCTGACGGTGGCGCGGATCGGGTGGCCGGACTTGCCGAAGATGTCCCAGAACGTGACGGGGAAGCCGGCGAACGCGTGATCGGTGAGGCCGAGGGCCTTGATCCGCTCGGCGGTTTTCGGCGTCGCGCTGCCGGGTTTGGCGAGGCCGCTGAGGTCGCCTTTGATGTCGGCGAGAAAAACCGGCACGCCGAGCGCGCTGAAGTTTTCCGCGAGGCCTTGGAGCGTGATGGTTTTTCCCGTGCCGGTGGCGCCGGCGATGAGCCCGTGGCGATTGCCCATCCGGGGTTCGAAGAGGAGTTCAGTGGAGCCTTTGGCGAGGAGGAACGGTGCGGACATGGGCGAAGCTTATTCGGGTGGGGGCGGATGAATCAAGCTATGGACAGGACGCGGAGCAAAGCGATGAGTGCGGTCACGGTGATCATGCTGAAGAGCGTGGTGTAGAAAACGGCGCTGGCGGCAAAACCCGCGTCGGCTTTGAATTCATGGGCGATGAGCGCGGTATTGACGGCGGTCGGGAAGGCGCTGCTGACGATCATGATGGTCGCGTCTTCGCCCTTGAATCCGAAGACGGGGATGAGCGCGCAGGCGATGAGCGGAGCGATGAGCAAACGCAGCCCGAGCGCCCAGCCGAGGCGCGACCAATATTGCCCGGCGCGGGTCTGCGAAAGCTGCACGCCGAGCGTGACGAGCGCAAAGGCGACCAGACCGTCGGAGATGTATTGGAGCGGGACCCAGAGCCAGCGCGCTTCCTGCACGGGAATGTCAAAAAGACGGACGAGGAAGGCGGCGAGAATGGCCCAGAGCGAGATCTGGCGGAGCATCGGCAACGCCGCGCGCCACCCGGTGTGGTGGGTGGAGGAGGCGAGGAAGAGGCCGACGGTGAAGGTGCTGATGTTTTGGGTGAGGACGATGAAGACCTGCAAGACCGGCCCCGTGCCCGGGAAGGCGAGCGCCATGAGCGGGATGCCGTAGTTGCCCGAGTTGTAAAACATCGTGGCCAGTTGCAGCGCGCGGGTCTGGCCGGGCTCGTATTTTTTCCACCGACCGATCAGCGCGCTGAGCACGCCCATGCTCGCGATGATGGCGGAGGTAAAGCCCATGATGCGCGCGGCTTCGCGTCCGCCGAGATGGGAGTCCACGACGTGGACGAACATAAACGCGGGGACGAACAGGTAGATGTTCAGCTTGACCAGCGTGGTGAGGTCGAGTCGCGCACGGCGATCGAGCAACCAGCCGAGACTGAAGAGCACGAGGATGGGCAGGAGAACCTGCGTGAAGACGGACCAGAGCAGCACGGTGAGGGCGGAAGGCTGTCAGCCGAAAACAAAAAACGCGAGCGGTGAAGCTCGCGTTTTTTGAGAGAGATGTCGCTTCGGGACTACTGGCTGAGGAAGCGAATCCGGCGACCGCTGAGGTTCGGCGGGAAGCCGAGCGCGCCGGGGAGGTAAGGTCCACCGGGAGGGCCGGCAGCCACTTCGGCTGGGTCTCCCGGATCCTTCGGATCTTTCATGTCCTTGCCGTCGGCAGAGTAACCGGCGTCGGCGCCGGAGGCGTCGTAGGCGGCGATCGCTTCGTTTTTCATGCCGACTTCGTAGTTGTCGAGGGACGATGAACCGTAGGAGCCGAGTTCGCGGAGGCTGAGCGTTTCGCTCGGCACGACGGGCGACCAGCGGAGCGCGAGTTTGGTGGCGTTGACCGACGGGAAATCGAGGCTGGAGCGGGTGCTCGAACCATCCAGCACGAGGCTCGCAATGGGCGTCTGGCCATCGAGGGAAGGCGTTCCTGCGGCTTCGCTCGGATCATTGATAGCGAAGAACTCGAGTTTGCCCTTGGAGGTGCCATCGGTGAGAACGGACACGCGGGAAAGCGATTGCGGGCTGCCGTAGGTGACCACCGCGCTGGGGCTGCTGGTGGAACCGGCAAGCGCCACGGCGCTCTCCGGGTTGTCATCGACCGCCTTCTGCCAAGCCGTCGAACCGTCGGGCGAATTGGCGTAGGAAATCGTGCTATTCCCGTAGAGGCCATTGGAGTTGAAGGTCGTCTGGTTGTTGACGTATTGGCCGAAGATCGCGCGAGCATCGATCGGTTGCTCGCGTTCACGGGTCGTGTAGATCGTCGCGGGTTTTTCGCCGTAAACGTAGAGGCTGTAGAGCGGGCCGGGATTCGCCAGATCGGTTTCGATCAGGATGTATTTGGCGAAACGCGTGAATGGCTTCTCGAGCTTCCTTTCGTTCACCGAGTTGAAGGCCACGCTCTGTGCGAGCGGCGCCCAGGAACGCGCGCCGGGAGCGGCGGGTTCGTCACCGGCGAAGATCGAGATTGTGCCATCGGACGGGCGCGCGGAGACGCTGAAGTTGGAAACCAATTCCGGCTCCGCCAAAGCCAGGAGGTAGTGCTGCTTGCCGGCGAGGACCGGCCAGCCGGTCGTCACATCGTCGTCGAGCCAAGCTGCGGAAGCTTCCGTGGGCACGTAGGTTTGATTCGTCGTGTTGAAGACGAAGAGATTGGACCCGACATGCTGGCGAGCGAGGTTTTTGGGATAAACCTGATACTGCCGTGCGGCGGGATCGTTATCGACAGCGACGGCGAAGGTGGCGCAAATGGCCGAGGTGAGGAGAGCGAACGACGTGGTCTTCATAGGAGATGGCCCTTAGTTAACGGATTTTTGGTGTATTGAAACGAAATTTTCGGATTCCCGGAAGTAACCGGCTTTCTGGAAATTTGAGCGAGTATGGCCAATGGACAGGCTAAAGCAAGTCGAATTTCCAGAAAATATTCGAATGAGGCAAAGCCCTCTTTGGTCTTCGTGATCTTTCAGATTGGCAACCTGCGATGGGACAGTTATCTACTCCCTCCTTCGGTTAGCCAATTCATCTCGAATTACGTGAGCACCAACAATCCCAATTCACCCCAAGAGCCCGCCGTCACCACCCACTCTTTGACCGAGGGTCAAAAACTCGCCGGCTGCTATGCGCTCAATCGCCGCTTGCTGGCCAGCGACGCCACAGAAGTCTGGCTGGCGACGGACGAGGTGCTGGGCAAGGACATCACGCTGCACTTTATCCCGGGCGCGATCCGCAAGGACAACCGGGCCATTCAGGAGTTGCGCCTGGACATCAAGCGGAACCGGCAGCTCATTCACCCGAACATCTTGCGCGTCTATGATCTCGTGGAAGAGTCGGAGCGGGTGGCGATTTCGATGGACGTATTTGAAGCCGAATCTCTCGCGGAGCAATTTAAGGGCGGAAAGAAGAGTAAGTCGGTCGAGATCATGGGCTGGGTGGAGCAGTTGGCCAAGACGATCGAGGAAGCGCACAAGATTAATGTCATCCATCGCGATCTGAACCCGGGAAATCTTTGGCTGACGAGTTCGGGAAAGTTGCTGGTGGCCAACTTCGGGATCGGAAAGACGATTCGCGACGCGCAGGCACGGGTCAGTGGCGGGCCGGCTGCGGCGACGGGATTTGAAAGTCCGCAGGTGCTCGAAGGAAAGCCGGCCGCTCGTACGGACGATGTGTATTCGTTCGGCGCGGTGCTCTACGCGGCACTGACCGGGCAAGCGCCCGCGGGTGTTTCCCCGGCGACTTTGGAGACTCTGGGCAACGAAGCGCTCGGCGTGCCGTCGCAGTGGCAGGCGACCATCGTGGCATGTCTGGCCGGGAATCCCGAAGATCGCCCGCAAACTGTGGGGGAAGCACTCCGTCGTCTCACGACTGCGCCTGCCGAACCAGTCGCCGCTGTGGCGCCGGCGAGTAAGCCGATCGTCAGCGAGCCTGTCGTGCCGCCGGTGGTCGCAGTGTCAAAGCCCGTGGAGCTTGAAGAACCGGAAGGAGCCAAGGTGGAGGTGGTTCAGCCGGTGCCTTCGAAGCTCGAGGTGGAGAAGTCGGAGCCAGAGAAACCTGAGCCAGCGGGACCCGAGGCGGCGAAGATTCAGCCAGAGGAGCTTGCTCCCGTCAAAAAAGAGCCCGTCATTTTCGAACCGCTCAAGTCTGAGGCCGACATCGAACCGGAGCGTGAGGTGGTAATTTCAAAACCGCCCGAGCCAGGGCTCAAGGAAACGCCCAAGGAGTCGGAGGTCGTGAAGTCCTACACGCCCCCGGTCACCCCTCCGGCCAAGCCTTTCGAGCGGCAGCTCTCGAAGGAATTCGTTCCCAAACTTTACCCCGAAGAGTCCCGCTTCCCGACGAAACCTCTGGCGGCGGCGGCGATTTTGATCGTGCTGGCGATCATCTATGTGGTCACCAAAAAGCCCGCGTCGGGACCAGTGGATCAATCTCCGGAGATGGCCGAATTGCGCGCGCTGAGCACGCCCGTCGCATCGACTCCAGCTCTCGCGAACACTTCCACTCCCGCCCCCGCCAGCACGCCCAAGGTGCAGACCTCTCTGCCTCCGGCTTCGCCGCCGCCTGCACCGGTGTCGCCCGAGAAGATAGCTGCGCTGGAGAAAGCCAAAGCTGCGGCCCAAGCTGCGGAGCAGGAATATGCGGCTTTGCTCAAGCAGAAGGAAGTGGCGGAAGCTGCGGTCGTCGAGGTGCAGAAGGCCGTGGACGAAAAAGTGAAGGCGGTCGAACCGCTTAAAAAAGCCGCGGGCGAAGCTGCCGCACAGCGCAAGAAGCTGGAAGAAGATCAAAAAATGGCCGAAGCGGCGGCTGCCGAGGCCCAGAAGATTGCCGCAGAGAAGGCGTTGGTCGCCGAGACCGCAAAAAAGTCGATTGATGAGATCGACAAAAAGAACGGCGAGAAAATCGCCGCGCAGCAAAAGGCCGAAACCGAGATCGCGACCATGCAGAAAACGCTCGCCGAGAGACAGCAGGCGGCGACGGAATCCGCGAAAGCCCTGAGCCAGGCGCAGGCTGCCAAGGAGCAAAAAACGGCCGTCCTAGTCGAACAGCAACGGGAGAACGAGCGCGTGAAAATGGTCGATACCGAAGCCCAGCGGAAACGTGAAACGGAGGAAGCGGAGCGCCGCAAGGTTGAGCAGGAACTCAGCGACATGAAGAAGCTCTTTACCGATCGGATGAAAGAGCTCGAGGAGAAAAGGAAGACGCTCGAAACGCCGGGGGCCGTGAACGCCAAGACTCCCGAAAAACTTCCGGCCACGCCGCCGGTGATCGTGCCCCCGATCGCCCCAGCGATCACGCCCCCCGCCGCGCAAAGCAAAGCGGCGACCCCGGAACCAGTGAAGATGGCCAGCATTCCCGCCACGCCGGCACCACTTCCGGCCGCGACGCCTGCGCCTGTTGTGGTCGCCGGAGGCAATAGCCTCGGGATCAAATTTGTGCCAGTCGGAGAAGTCGAGTTCGCCGTCTGGCAGACCCGCGTGAAGGATTTTGAAGCCTTTGCCAAGTCGGTGAACCTGCGGTCCACTTCGTGGAAGGCGCCCGGGTTCAAGCAGGGACCAGATCATCCGGTGGTGAACGTCTCGTGGCAGGAGGCGATGGCCTTTTGCAAGTGGCTCACCGACAAGGAGCACAAAGAGAACACGTTGCCCGCGAATCAATATTACCGCCTGCCCTCCGATCTGGAGTGGAGCAAAGCCGTCGGACTGGCCGAGGAAACCGGCAAGACCCCCGAAGCTCGGGACATGGGCGTGCAGGATGTGTATCCGTGGGGCACGCAGTGGCCGCCACCGGCAGGTGCGGGAAATTACACCGGCGAGGAGACCGGTTCGGATGTGGCCATCAAGGGTTACGACGACGGGTTTGCCTGGACCTCACCGGTCGGGAGCTTCCCGCCGAACAAGCTCGGCATCTACGACATCGGCGGGAACGTCTGGCAATGGTGCATGGACAATTGGACGGCGGAATCCAAAGCCAAAGTCCTGCGTGGCGCCTCCTGGTATAACGGCGCCTTGAAGCTGAGCCTGCTCTCGTCCTGCCGGGTCCACGCTGCGCCGGACAGCAGTACGGATAATTACGGATTTCGTATCATTCGCGCGACGGAAAGCGCCAAACCCACTCGAAAATAAACGCATCTCGCCACGATGCGTGTGTGATTTTGGCATTGATTTCACGGAGCGAGCCTGTGAAGGATGCGCCGCTTAAGAACCATCGACGGCATTTTATGAAAAATTTCTTCCGAATCTCTGCTCTACTCGTTGCGCTGCTGGCAATTACCAAACCAGCCACCAGCCTCGGGCAGGATTTCTTCCGTGACCTCGGCACCTCCCGCTCCTCCGGCGGCATCGGCCCGGTCGTGCCTTCTGAATATAGCTATCAGGATAGTTCGCCGAGCGGCCTTCGTGATCTTGCGGTTGGGCAGGATTTGGCCTTGCCCGAAGAAATGGACGAAGCCGATCGCTACAACTTCGCCATCGGAGCCATCCGTTTTGGCCTGGCCGCTGGTGTCGGTCTGGAGTGGAACGACAACATCAAGCTCTCGGAAAACGACCGCCTTTCCGACTTCATTCTGCGACCGATTCTGAACCTCGAAGCGCAGTGGCAGATGAGCGACCTCAATACCCTGCGATTCAATATCGGTGTCAGCTACGCGAAGTATTTCAGCCACAGCGAGTATGACACCAACGGTGTTCTCATCTCGCCGACTTCGGACATCGCGCTGAACTTCTTTGTGGGGCCCATCAAGTTCACCGTCCGCGACCGTTTCAGCTACCAGGAGGATGCTTATGACGTGCCGCAGTTGAGCGACACGGCGGTCTATGGCCGGTGGGAAAATCAGGCGGGAATCGGCATGGACTGGTCGATCAATGAGTCGTTCAACATCTCCGCTGGATACGACCACTACAATCTCTGGACGAGAGAAGAGGAATTCTCGGCGCAGGATCGCGTGATCGACACGGTCTTCATCAAGCCCGCTTGGCAGGTTCACCCTGCTTTCAAGTTTGGCGTCAGTGCCTCGTATAGCCACATCAACTTCGATAGCAGCGAGCGGAGCGACGGCAATGGCTTGCTAGTTGGGCCGTTTATTGAATGGCAGTTGTCGGACGTGACCAATCTTTATCTGGAAGGCGGCTACCAGAGCCTGAAGTTTGACGGCAGCAGCGACTACTACAACCAGCAGATCGACGATCTCGGGTTGAGTGACGACAACTCGGATGCAGTCCGGGAGATCCTTCGGGATAACGAGGACGACTCTGGCAACTACTACGTTAAGTTCGAGATTAACAATCGCCCGAGCGACGTCTTCCGTCACCGACTGGCCTTCTCTCGCACGACGGAGATCGGCTTCTCGTCGAACTTCTACGAGATCTACAACGTCGGATATGACGCTCAGTGGCGCCCGATGCAGCATGTCGAACTTGGCCCGACGGTATTTTTCGAGCACTACACCAGCTCGGGAGTGAACCCCGAGGAGGCCGATCGATTCGGTGCTTCCATCGGCATTCGGTATCATTTTTCAAATTCCATCACCATCGGGCTCGATTATCGCTATATCTGGAAAGACTCAAATTTGCCGGAAGCCGATTACTACCAGAACCTCGCTTTCCTGAGTATCTACTACAAATTCTGATCTCCTAACCAGTATGGCCTATGCCTAGCTCTCTCATCCGTTTCGTCAGAATCGCTGCCGTCCTCGTGACGGTGCCATTAACGGGAGGAGCGCAAGGGTTAATCCCCCGGGCTCAGCCAACTGCGCCGATGGGACAGCCGGGTTATGCGCCCGGGATGGGCGGCATGGGGTATCCGGCGGATCGCATGTCGGTTGTCGATCCGGACAAAAAACTCTCGGCTGGCGATCAGGTGACCGTGGAGATTGTCGAAGATCGCGAAGGTGGTTTGCCGCGAGTCGTCACGGCTACGGGCGAACTCGATGTTCCTCCTCTCGGTCGTGTGAAAGTTTCCGGCAAGACCGCAGCGGAGGCTTCGGTCACGATCAAGCAACTGCTCGAACGGGACTACTATTACACCGCCACAGTGCGACTCGCGATCGATCAGGTCAGCCGGGTTCAGGTGCAGTCCGGCGTGGTATACCTCTCGGGGGAGGTCCGGATGGTCGGCCCGCAATCCATTGTAGCCGGCGAAAGTCTCACGCTCAGCAATGCCATCCTCAAAGCGGGCGGGTTGACGCAATGGGCGAACCCGAAAGCCGTTCGTCTGACCCGCCAGAAAGATGGCAGCACCGTGCCAATCGAAGTGAACTACAAGAAGATCATCGAGACGGGCGACACCAAGGCCGATCCGATCTTGCAGGACGGTGATCGCATCTACGTTCCAAAGGTCTTTTTCCGAGGCTTCTAATCATATGGATTCTGCCAACCCCCAAGCTCCCGCTTTACCCATTTCCGCCGGGCTGGGCCTGAAGCTCTACCGCTACCGCTCGCTCATCCGGCGCCATTGGTGGGTGTTGGTGCTGACGATCAGTCTCGGTCTCGCCTACGAAGGCTACGTGATTTTTTCAAAACCGCGTCTCTTTGAATCCTCGAGTCAACTGATGCTGCGTGAGGAATTCATTTCTGAAGCAAACCGGGCCGGCGGGGTATTCGAAGATCGCTCGGGCAACCTTTTCGGTACGGCAGTCGAGCAAATGAAAAGTCCTTTAGTCACGGACAAGGCGCGTGGCCGGGTCGCGCTCGAGGCACCGCAACTCAACGGCTCGGTGGAAATCAATTCCTCGATCACTCCGAGAACGAACCTCTTTGTCGTCAAGGGTGTGGGCGAAAACCCGGATTATACGCAGCGTTTTGTCGATGCCGTGGTTGTGGAGTTTCTCGCCCAGCGGCGTGAAACCCGCGACACGGTGATCAGCGAGGTGAAAGGCGGGCTGGCCGACCAGGCTGCCCAGTTGCGCAAGGAGCTGGAGATGCAGCAGAACAAATTCCAAGCCTTCATTAAGGACAACAGCATGGCGTTCTGGCAGGAGCAGGGGAAGAGTGCGGCGATCTTTCTCTCCGGTCTGAAAAATCAACAGGCGCAACTGCTCAACGAACTCCAGCGCCTGCAAAACCTGACTCCCGACGAACTCCTCCAGACTCCAATCTCGCGTGCCGCAGCGCCCCGGACGCAGACTGATGGTGCCGCTGTGCCCGAGGCCGCGCCACGCCAGGAAGCTCCGTTCAACGCGGAATTCTTCACCCAATACTCGCAAGTCACCCAGCAGATGCTGCAAAAGCAGGCCGAGGTGGAGCAGTGGAAAACCGTGTGGAAACCGAAGCATCCGAAGATGCAGGCTTTGCAGTCGCAGTTGGACACTTTCCAGCGTCTGCTCAACGTCATCAAAGAGCAAAACGCTGCGGCGACCAAAGCTCGGATCACCGCGATCAATGCTGAACTGAAGAGCCTTGAAAGCACGATCAAAGGTTGGGAGGAGAAGGTTTTGGCGGCCAACGACAAGGACGCTGAATACAAGCGATTGGAGGGCGACGTGCTCAGCACCAAAGCGCAGATCGACAAAATCCTCGGCAATACCCGCGACCTCGCGCCGGTCAAGAGCGCCAGCCCGGAATCATTCGTCGTCATGCAGAAAGCCACCCCGCCCCGGGAAGTCCCGTCAGGCGCACTCAAGCATCTCATGATCGGCCTCATTGGCGGGTTCATGGTCGGCATGGTCGTCCTCATCGTCCTCGATCGAGCGGACGACCGGATCAGTTCCTCCACGGAAATGCTCAACCATTTTTCCGAGCCGATCCTCGGGCAGATCCCGAACGTCATCGATAGCCGCACCGACCATGGCCTGCCGCTGCTGCAGCCGGAAGACGAGCGTTACACCTATGCGGAAGCATTCCGCAGCTTGCGATCATCGCTCATCTTCATGCCGAACCAGGCGGAACTGAAAACGATCCTCGTGACCAGCGCGATTCCCAATGAGGGCAAGTCCACTCTGGCCAGTAACCTCGCCATCACGATGGCGGCGTCTGGCGCGCGAGTGCTGCTCGTGGATGCCGATTTGCGCCGGGGCGACATCGCGCAACTCTTCGATATCGACGCCCGCCTCGGCCTGACGAACATTCTGCGCGGAGAAGTCCACTGGAAGGAAACCGTGCAACGAAGCCGCCTCGCGACGCTCTCGATCATTCCCTGCGGCCCGGCGACCAATCAGTCCGGCGAGCTGCTGCTCAAGCCCGAGTTGCTGAACCTCCTTGAAGAATTCAAGGACACCTTCGACCTGACCATCTTCAACACCGCGCCCATCCTCGCGGCCGACGACACGCCGACTCTCGCGCCGAATTTCGACGGCGCCTTGATGGTCTTCCGCGCTCAATTCACGGCTGCCCGCCTCACCAAGAACGCGCTCAATTCGCTCTATCAGCGGCAGGTCAATGTGCTCGGCCTGGTCTTGAACTGCATCGATACCGAGATGCCAGACTACTACTACTACCGGTATCCGAAATACTACGCGGCGTCTTAAGCGGCGGTACCGCCGACGAGGCTGCTAGCGTGGTTTAGCGTGTCGATTTGGTCGGGGGTTTTGTCGCGGCGGATCGCTTTGATTCGCGGAAAACGCATAGCGAGTCCGCTGGCGTGGCGCTGGCTCGACTGGATGGAGTCGAAGGCGATTTCGAGCACGATTTCCGGGCGGACTTCGCGGTAGCGCCCGTGGCGGGCGATCGTCGTCGCCGTAAAGTGCTCGGTGAGTTCCTCGATCTCGACATCGGTTAAACCGGAATACGCTTTCCCGATCGTGAGCAATCGCCCGCTGGCCTCGTCGCGTACGGCGAAGGTGTAGTCGCTCAGGACGTGACTGCGTTTGCCGTGACCCTGCTCCGCGCCGACGACCACCACATCGAGTGTCGCGAGTTCCTTTTTGAATTTCAGCCACGCCTGACCGCGTCGGCCCGGGGTGTAGAGGCTGGCGCCGTCTTTGATCATCAGCCCTTCGTTGCCGCGTTCGCGAGCCGCGACGAATGCCGCTTCCACGTCGGCGGCGGAGGCGACGCGATGCACCGGCGCCACTTCCAAGCCGACCGGGAGGTCGAGCGATTCAAGGGCGAGGCGACGTTCGGCGAGCGGACGCTTGAGCAGCGATGCGCCGTCGAGCAGGAGCACATCGAAGGCTTTGTAGACGACCGGGATGTCGCTCGTTCCGAGGAAAAGATCGTCATCGGCGGTGCGGCCGAGTCGCTTTTGCAGATCGAAAAAACTGAGCCGACGGCCTTGCTGATACGCCACGATTTCGCCGTCCAGAATCAGCGCGTGTGAGCACGTCTGGGCGGCGCGCGCGAGGTCGGTAAATTGCCCGCTCACATGCCGCAAATCGCGGGTGTAGATCTCGGCCCGACCGCTGCCGATGTGGATCTGCGCACGGATGCCGTCGAATTTATCCTCGGCCCACGCGCCGGCTTTGGGACTGGCGGTGATTCGTTGCCAGATCGATTCCGCCGAAGGTTCCGGGCTGGCCAGCATCACCTGGATCGGGCGAAAGAGTTGCAGCGTGGCTTCGGCCAAGGCATCGCGCGCGGCGAGGGTCGCGACTTCGCCGAGGTCGCCAGTCAGCATTTGTGCTTCGCGCACGGCGTCGAGCGGTGCGGCAAAGGCCTTGGCGATCGCCTCCTCGACCAAGCCCTCCTTCAGGCCGATGCGCAGGTCGCCCGTGAGGATGCGGATGACGTAGCTGCCCTCAGCGGCAGTTAGAGAAGCGATGCGCTGCTGGAGGAGATCCGCTTTGCTCGCCGGACCGCGGGCGCGATGCAATCCATCGAAAAACTGCGCGGATTCGCTGAGCGAAAACGGGCTCGGGGAGGTGCGCTCGAGCAGTGCTTCGTAAGCCGTTTTTCCGGCATCGGCATGCTGGCGGGAAAGCGCGCGCAACTCCTGCTCGCTCATCCCGCTTACGGCGAGCAGCGCCCGCTTGATCACGGCCCAGCCGACTTGGAGCGTGCGCCCGTCTCTTTGCGCAAAGGCTCGGCCGGTCAGGTAGCGGGTGGCGATGGGCAGGCACTCGGGTGGCAGGCTGCGGAGGTAATCAGCGAGCAGCGCGGTCTTTTTCAGCTTGCTGCTCGTGGCGCCGATTTTTTCCCCGACCGCCGCGAGATTGGCGAATTCAGATGGCTCCGCAGCGGATACCTCGGCCTGCTTACCGGGCCGATGAGTCGTGGCCCTGTTCTGGGCTCCGCGCAAAGCGAGTTCGAGCTGGTTTTCCTCGCTCAAGGCCCACGCTTCGACACCGCGCTCGCGCAGGTCGGCGGCGAAGGCGGCGGCGAATCCGTGCAAGGTCAGCACGCGGCGGGGTTGGACGAGTTCGACGTAGCGCACGAGATCCGTGTAATCGGCGTGATCGCTCAGTGGAAAAGCCGCGTCGCATTGGTAGCGAAAAGTGGCGCCCGGATCGAGCGCCCAGCCGGTGAGGACAGCGGTGCGGCGGTTTTTGATGCGCGTGACCATGAGCGTGCGGTTGGCGCTGGGTGGGCAGACGAGCACTTTTCCCGCGACCTCGTCGGCTTCGTAGCGCACGTAGCCGGAGGGGAAGTCGGGCTTGAGTTGCCGGTAGATTTCCGTCATTCGGAAGACCGCGCCGTGGAGCATCGGCGTGAGTCCAGCAGCCAGGAGGGCGCAGAGGATTTCCTGAGCCTTGCCGAGCGAATAACCGAAGAGCACCGGCACTGCGCCGTCTTCCAGCGTGTCGTGGCAAAATGCGACCATGCGGGCGATGACCTCCTCGGTCGGTGGCAGCCGATAACGCGGCAGGCCGTAAGTGGTCTCCATGATCAGCGTGTCGGCGTGGCGAAAATCGGTCGGTTCTGCAGAAAGGCCGGGGCGTAGTTTGAAGTCGCCGGTGTAGAGGAGCGACCCCGCGTCGCTTTCGATGAACGACTGCGCGGAGCCGAAGATGTGGCCCGCGGGGAGGAGCGTGATCTGGAAATTCGCGAAACGCGTGGGCGCGCCAAATTCGAGGATGTGCTCTTTGCGTGTCCCGCCGAGGCGGGCCTGCATCAGCCGGGCGGTGCCGGTGCTGGCGATGATCTCCGCATGCGCCGCGATGTGATCGCTGTGAGCGTGCGAGACGAAGGCGAAGGGCTTCGCTTCCCATGGATCGAGCCACAGCCCGTGTTCGGGGAGTTCGAGTCCCCGGGCGTAGCGGATCGAGAGCATGCGGTTCACGTGGAAATAACGTTCGCGGAAAACGGCCGGGTGCCAACCGCGAACGCTGAATTTGCCGAGGCTGCGGTGATTGACAGTCCCCGCGTCCGCCGCTTAGTTTCCACCCCCAATGAAACGACTCCTTTCACTGCTGGCCCCACTTTGCTTCGCCGTGGCCGGCATCGCTGCGGAACATCCGCGCGCCCTCGACAAGGCCAACGTCCTCCCGCTCGCTCTCGACGATGCTTTTCAGTTCCGCAAGACCATCAGTTTCCTGAATGATCCCGAACTGGCTAAGCCGTCCTTCGATCAGATGATCAATTTCAACCGCGCGCGTATCGACTACGGCGCGGTGAATGGTTACGAGCGGCGGTTGCGCTACGGCCATTATTTCACCTTCTTCTGGAAGTCGACGCGCAAGGCTGATCTCACCGTGCGGTTTGAGTATCGCCAGCAGAACCTGGGTGCCTTTGTCCAAGCCAAGGAATTTACTTACACGGACGCGAAGGGTTCCTACAAATCCGAGTTTCAGGTCATCGGCGACGATTACGCCGAAGAGGGCAAAATCAGTGGCTGGCGCGTGGTTTTGATCGAGAACGGCAAGATCGTCGGGCTCACCCAATCGTTCCTCTGGAACTAATCGCATGATGCAAATTGCCGTCCTCGGCGTATTGTCTTCTCGTCTGGTTGATTCCGACCTTGCCCGCTCCGTGGCGGCGCGTAACTGCTTTTAAACTCGTGACTATTCAGCCTTCCATCCTCGTCGGGACTGCGAATCGCACCGTTTGGGTGCGGGTCGAGGGGAAGGGTTCGTTCCTGAATAGCACCGGCCTCAAGGAGTTTGCCAAGGAGATGATCAACCGCGGGTTCCGCGAATTCGCCATCGATCTTAGGAACTGTCCGGTCATGGACTCGACCTTCATGGGCACGCTCGCGGGGATCGCGCTCCGGTTGCGCGAGATGGGGCAGGGGAATCTGCGCGTGACCAACCTGAACGAGCGCAACAGCGATTTGTTGAGCAACCTGGGGCTGGACCAGCTTTTCGTCATGGAAGCCCGGGTCGGTGATGCCGCGACCGCCCCGGCGCAAGTGCCGCTGGCGAGCGCCGCGCCCGACAAGATGACCCAGGCGCAAACGATGCTCGAAGCCCACGAAGCGTGCATCGAGGCCAACGAGGCGAACGCGGCCAAGTTCAAGGACGTCCTCGAGTATTTGAAACAGGACTTGCACCTGGCTTCCTAGGCGCGGATGTGGCCGGGAATTCTCCTCGCCCTGCTCGTCCTCGTGACGGGTGTTTTCATCTCCGTTTATCGGCGACAACGGGAAATGATCGAGGCTCTGCGGCGCGCGCGGGAGAAGATCCAACTCGAAGAAACACGCGTCTTTGATTTCCTCCACGGCCTCGGCGCGGCGCTGACTGCAGCGAGCAAACCCTCCGATCTACACGTCCTCATCGTGGAAGGTGCGTTGCGGATTCTCGATGGCCACGGAGGCGCCCTCTATCTTTCCGACCGCAACGGCGATCTGCTCCGCCCGGCCTTTGCCACGCGCAACTGCCCGCCGTTTTTCGAGGTCCCGGAGCATTTAACGAAAGAGCCCGGCTTTTCGTGGCCCAGCTACCTGCGACTGCGCACCGTGGCACCCGAGGACGGGGTGCTCGGCGAGGCGTGGCGTGAACGTGAACCGCTGCTGCTCCGTGGCGAGGACAGCCGGCTGGTGCCGCTACGCCTCGGTCCGCTCCAGACCAACTGCGCCATGCTCTGCCCTCTCCTTTACGGAGAGGAGAGTCTTGGCGTCCTGGCCATCGCACGCGGTCCACTGTCCGAGGCTTTCATGCCGAGCGATTTTCAGATCTTCAAGGCGATCGCCGAGCAGTCAGCCTTCGCGCTTTATACCGCGATCATCTTCTCCGAGGCGGCGGAGAAGAAGCGCCTCGATCAGGATTTGCAGGTCGCCTACGAGATCCAGCGCATCCTGCTTCCTGCGAACGCGCCGGAGATCGAAGGCTGGCAGATCAGCGGGATCAACATCCCTGCGCGGCAGGTCAGCGGCGATTATTACGACTACATCGCCGTCGATGACACCCACACCGGCATCGCCATCGCGGACGTCTCCGGCAAAGGCGTGCCGGCTTCACTCATCATGGCGATGTGCCGCAGCGTCCTGCGCAGCGAAGCGCGCGGGCAGCTCTCCGCGGCGACCGCGCTGCGCCAGCTCAATGCCCAGCTTTTCCCCGACATCAAGGAGGACATGTTCATCAGCATGGCCTACGCGATCATCGAGCGCTTCACTGGCACGATCACGCTTTCCCGCGCCGGGCACGACGCGCCGCTGCTCTACAAAGCGAATGACCAATCAGTCTCGAAGATCAACCCGCCGGGCATGGCCCTGGGCATTGACAGCGGGGGTGTGTTCAATAGAGTCACGGGCGATTTTTCCCTAACCCTCGAAGCCAATGATTGCCTCGTCCTTTACACCGACGGAGTGACCGAAGCGCTGAACACGGAAGGGGACGAATTTGGGATGGCTAATGTGATAAAAGCGATCCAGGCGAGCGCATCCGATGGAGCCGCCGCGATTATCACGAAACTGACGGATGACCTGCGGGCGTTCGTCGGGCCCCATCCGCAATACGACGACATCACGCTAATTGTTATCCGAAAGAAATGAGCCAAGAACCTACCGAAGCAGCCGACCCCAAAGCAGGCGAAGTCACCGAAGATTCGCTGCTCGGACAATTGCAGACCGACCTCGACCGTTTCCGCGACCTCGCGCTCCGGAGCCAGGCCGATTTTGAGAACTTCCGCAAGCGCGCCGCGCGCGAAAAAGAAGACGCGGTCAAATACGCCAACGCCAGCTTTCTCGAACGGCTCATTCCGATACTCGACAACTTCGAACTCGGCCTGAATGCCGCGCGAGGCAGCGCTGCCGATTCGCCGATTCTCGCCGGCATGGATATGGTGGCGAAGCAGTTGAACGACTTCCTGCTGAGCAGCGGCGTCGAGCCGGTGAATGGCGAAGGCCAGCCTTTCGATCCGAATCTCCACGAAGCCGTGGCCCATGAAGAAAGCGCCTCGATCCCGGAAGGTGTGGTCGTACGGCAGCTTCGCCGCGGCTACAAGCTGCGCGACCGCCTGCTGCGGCCTGCCACTGTGGTGGTGTCCAAGGGAGCGACGGCGTCGAAATAGGGCATGGCCAAGCGCTGCTACTACGAAGTCCTCGAGGTCATCAAAACTTCGACCGGCGAGGAGATCAAAAAATCCTACCGCAAGCTCGCGGTGAAATTTCACCCGGACAAAAACCCGGGCGATCACACCGCGGAAGAGAAGTTCAAGGAACTCGGCGAGGCCTACGACATTCTCTCCGACGAGCAAAAGCGCGCGGCTTACGATCGTTTCGGTCATGGCGCTTTCGCGCAAGGTGGTGCGGGAGCGCGTGGCGGCGGTGGTGGTGGCTTCCACGATCCTTTCGATATTTTCCGCGAAGTGTTCGGGGCGAGCGCTGGCGGTGGTGGCGGGGGGATTTTCGAGCAGTTCTTTGGCGGCGCTGGTCAGCAGAAGCCCGATCGCGACGGTAAGCAGCGGGGCAGCGATCTGCGCTACGACATGCAAATCCGACTCGAGGAAGCGGCCTTTGGTTGCGAAAAGGAGATCGAGGTTTCCAAGCTCGAAGCCTGCGACGTCTGCAATGGCAATGGCGCGGAAACGGGCTCTCGTGCGGTGCCTTGTCGCGATTGCGGCGGGCGCGGCCAGGTCATCAGCTCCCGCGGTTTCTTCCAGGTTTCGCAGACGTGCCCGCGCTGCCGTGGCACCGGCCAGGTCATCGAAAAGCCGTGCCGGAAGTGCAGCGGCGAAGGCCGCGTTGAGGCTCCCTCGCGCATCAAGCTGAAGATTCCCGCCGGCATCGAAGATGGCTCCCGTTTACGTTCGATGCGCAACGGCGAAGCCGGTATGCGCGGCGGCCCTCCCGGCGATCTCTACGTGGTCGTCCACATCAAGGAGCACGAAGTCTTCGAGCGCGAAGAAAGCCATCTCTTTTGCGATGTGCCCGTGAGTTTCGTCACTGCCTCGCTCGGCGGCGAAATCACCGTGCCGACACTCGAGGGCAAGGCGCAGTTAAAAATCCCCGCCGGCACCCAGGGCGGCACCGCTTTCAAGCTGCGCGGCAAAGGCATGCCGAGCATCAATTCCACCGCGCGCGGCGATCTGATCGTGCGTATCGCCGTGGAAATCCCCTCGAAGCTCAACGCCGAGCAGCGCCAGAAGCTGCAGGAGTTTGCCGCGCTGATGGGGGACGAAAACGCGCCGCTTCATCGCGGGTTCTTCGAGAAGGCCAAGGACTTTTTTCGCTAGTCCCTCGCCTCGGAAGGCGGGTTTTAATCGAGGGGCTCGGTATTTCCCCGTAATCGATCCCGGCTGGGCATGAGGATAGCTATGCAGTCCTAAACATTTCTGGGACGTATGAATCCAAGGCCATCAGAATCAGAACAGGCGACATCCGCGACTCCGTCCGGGAGCCCGCCGTCGCCGCCGGAGCTGGTCAATCCAAAGCTCTCGGCGAGCTTGAGCGCGGACTACGAGGCGCTGCAAAATGACATGGAGCAGGCGCAGGAACTGGCGGCAGATTTTCAGCGTCAGCTTGCGGGGAAATCGAATGAGTTTGCCCAACTCAAACAGCTTTTCGAAAAGACGCAGCGTGATCTGACACACCTCCACACTGGCATCGCCGAACTTCGTGCGGAGCGCCACCGCCTGGCCAACGAGGCGATGCGCGCCACGGCTTTTGAGATGAAGCTAACGAAGATGACCGCGGAACGCGACCGGTTGCGCGCAGATCTGGCGATCATGCAGGCCAGCCTCGTTAAGGCCGTAGAGGAAGGCGCCGCGGGGATCCGCGAGCGGGATGCGATGATCGTGTCGCTGGTCCGGGAACTGGAGACGCTGAAGCTGCAACTTACGGATGCGCGCCGCCCAGGTGGGGAAAGCGACGGCGCACGCCGGCCGATTCCCGAAGGCCGGCCAGCGCTGATTCCGCGGCCACTGTCTGCCGCCAGGCCACCGGCGGCGAAGCCCGCGCCGGTGGAGGAGTTCATCGATATTTCTTTCGAGGCCTGAGGCCCGCGCAAGCGAAGAGGCGCTACTCCCGATGCCGCCGCAGTGGTTCCAGGCAGCGCTTACTTTTTCGAGGTTCCCGGAGGGTTCGCGGCGAAGTATGCAGCCACGGTGGGTTCGCTCTCGAGCCAGCCGAGGCTCGCGAGGAAACCATCGGCGGCGGTTAGCGTTTCGAGGGCGTAGCGATTGTCGCCGCGACCGAAATTGAAGTAGCCGTGCCCCTGACTCTCGGCGCCGACGAGTTCGCAGCGGTTGCCAGCTTTGGTCATGCGGGCAGTGAAAAGTTCGGCGCTCGCATACGGCACTGTGCTGTCGGCTTTCCCGTGGAAGATCATCGTGGGCGGAACTCCTGCCTTCACGTGGTGAACGGGGGAGATTTCCGCGGGCTCGCAGCCGAAGCGCTCGGCGCTCGCTTTGCTCTCGAAGCCCTTGAGTTCCGCGCCTTCGATCGGCGCGAGGACGAGCGCGGGGTTGAAGAGGACGAGGGCGTTGGGCACGCAACTGACGCTCAGGTCGTCCTTTGGATCATCGAGGCCGGGCAGCGTGGCCACGGCCGCGGCAAGATGCCCACCGGCGCTGCCGCCGCCCGCGGCGAGACGCCGTGGGTCGATGCCGAGCCGGCCGGCATTCGCGCGGACCCAGCGCATGGCCGACTTCGCATCGGCCACGCAGGCCGCTGGTTTTACGTCCTGTCGCGACTTCACGCGGTAGTCCGCGGCCATCGCGACCATGCCCCGCGAGGCGAGATAGCGGCATTGATTTTCGAATTGCTTCGCCGTCCCGCTGGACCAGCCGCCGCCAAAGAAAAAGACGATCGCCGGTCGCTTGTCGTCGGGCTTCCACCCGTCGGGAAGCTGGATGGTGAGGTCAAGTTTCGTGTCACCGATGGTCTTATAGATTTCGATGCGCGTCTCGATGGCAAACGCGACGACGGGGAGGAGAAAGGCGAGGAGGAAACGTTTCATGGTCCGACAAACAACCCGTGCTCGCGACGGGAGTCGCGGTCAGCCTTCCGATCCGGAGTCAGACGGGTAAGGCAAGCGGGTTTTATTGAGTCGGAGTTTTGGTGATGGCGGTCTTGATTTTTCGCTGGATCCACTTGGACTCCGCCACGCTCCAGATGCCTTTCAAGTCGCCGCCCCAGTTCGTCGGCTCCACGCCTTTGGGATCATTGGTGAGATGCGCGTCGATCGTCACGCGTTGGCCATCGGCCGAGAGTTCCCACGTCTTGTCTTCGTCGAAGATGAACGGGATGGAATCGTTATAGCGGGTGACTTTGCTGGCGCGGAAGGAGGGCAGGAAGAGCTTTTGAATTTCCGCGACGAGGTCCGCGGCGCGCGCTTTCCCACCCGACTCGATCTGCACTACGGAAGCTCCGAGCGTGCCCCATTTTCCACCGACGAGAACGAGTGCCGCCGCGCTGTTCGGAGCCCACTCGACGACGAGCGAGCGATGGTTGGCGTGATCAAAGTAGGCGAAGCCGGGCAACTCGAGGAGCAGGCGGAACGGCTTCAGGGCGACGAGGAAATTGCGGGCTTTCTCCGCGTCCACGATGTCTGGGTCGGCTTGGATAATCGCGTGGCGACCGTCGGGAGAGGTGGACTTTTCGCTGATGTGGTAGCCCTTCGGCATCCCGGCAGGTTGAGCTTCGTCTTCTGCCCACGCCGAGACGGTGCAGATCACGATGAGTAAAGCGAGGAGGCGGTGCATGGCGCGGAGAAATACCAGACGTACGCGGCTGCGGCGATCGCGCTAAGTGCGCTCGCGCAGAGCGTCGATGGCTCGCCGATGTGGGGCGGCGAGGGCCACGTCGTTGAGTTCCGCGAGGAGGAACCAATGGAGCGGCGGGGCGATGCGGTGTGGGGTGGGGGCGGCGAAGACGGAGAGATTCACGCGATGATGCGTGAAGGGGTAGGTGTGGAAGGTGAGCGGCTCGGCGTCGGCGGGGAGCTTGGCCAGCGCGGGCAGTTTCCACAGCCCGCGCCAGCGCGTGCCGGTCTGCTGTTCGAGCAGGATGCGGCGACCGCGGACGATCCACGCGCAGTCTTCGCGCAGGGCGACGGTCTTGCGGCGCGGCTTTTTCATCGGGAGCGACTCGGGGTCGCGCGTGCGGCAATGCGGGCGCACAGGGCAGAGCAGGCACTGCGGCTTGGCGGGCGTGCAGAGGAGCGCGCCGAGTTCCATGAGCGCGGAGGTGTGGAGCGCGCCGCCGGATTTCGGGAGAAGTGCGGTCGCGGCTTCCCAGAGGATCGTGTTGCCTCGGGTGGAGTCGATGGGTTCGCGGAGGTCGAGCATCCGGGCGAGGACGCGGGCGATGTTGCCGTCGATCGCGGCGACGGGCAGGTCGAAAGCGAAGCTCGCGATGGCGCCGGCGGTGTAGCGGCCGACGCCCGGGAGCGTGGCGATGGCTTGCGGATCGGCGGGCAGCGCGCCGCCGAAGTCTTTCACGACGTGCTGCGCCGCGCGGTGGAGATTGCGGGCGCGCGAGTAGTAGCCGAGCCCCTGCCATTGCGCGAGCACCTCGGCCTCGGTCGCGGCGGCGAGCGTTGGGAAATCGGGGAAGCGAGCGAGCCAGCGCTCGTAGTAGGGGATGACCGTGGCGACCTGCGTCTGCTGGAGCATGAACTCCGAAACCATGATGGCGTAAGGATCGCGCGTGCGCCGCCACGGCAGGTCGCGTCCGTGCGCGGCGAACCATTGCGCGAGATGCCCGCGCAGTGCCTTCGGATGCTGGATTTCGAGTTTGGGATTTTCCACGGAGCCGCGCAGACTCGCTCACTCGCGCATGCCTTCAACTCGAAAACCACAATCCGCCCCTCCCGACGGCCCGAAACCGATCACGCTCTACACCGCGCCGCTCACGTCGGCGCAGGCCAAGAAGCTCCGCGCGCTGCTCGAAGCGGACGGTTACGACTTCGAGCCAAAACCCTACACGCTCTACTACGCGGTGAAGGATCGGCTGAATGTCGCGGTCTATGAGAAAGGGCCGAAGGTGGTGCTGCAGGGAAAGGGGACGCAGGAGTTCGTCACGTTCCGGCTCGAGCCGGAGATCCTCGGCGAGGCCAAGCTCGGCTACGAGGAAGTGCATAACGAGGAGATGTTTTCGCCGCATTTCGGCGTGGATGAAAGCGGCAAGGGCGACTTTTTCGGGCCGCTGGTGATCGCGGGCTGCTACACCGATCGAGGCATCACACGCAAGCTCATGGAGGCTGGGATTCAAGACAGCAAGAAGATCGGCAGCGATCAGCGCATTCGTGATCTGGCGGACATCATCAAGCGCACCCAAGGTGCTGTGAATAGCGTCATCGTGATCGGTCCCGAGCGTTACAATCAGCTCTACGCCAAGTTCAAAAACCTCAACCGTCTGCTCGCGTGGGGGCACGCGCGGGTGATCGAAAACCTGCTGGAGATCCGCCCGGATTGCCCGCGCGCGCTCTCGGATCAATTTGCGAATCCGGCGCTGATCCAGCGCGCGCTTTTGGAGAAAGGCCGCGGCATTCAACTCGATCAGCGAACGAAAGCGGAAAGCGATGTGGCCGTGGCGGCGGCGTCGATCCTGGCGCGCGAGGGCTTTATCGACTGGCTGCGGAAGGGCGGGCGCGAGTTTCAAAAAGAGTTGCCGCGCGGGGCTTCGGCACAGGTCAAACAAATCGCGCGCAGCCTGGTCGCGGCGCATGGCGCGGAGGTGCTGGAGCGCGTGGCCAAGACCCACTTCAAGACCGCCAAAGAAATCGCGCCCGAACGCTACGGCGCCCCGGAAGCCCCGATGGACGGGCAATAACGACGGTGGAGCGCCGCCGGATGCGGCAATTATTCGCGGTATTTTCCCAATGCAATCTTGCGACCTCGCGGGCTTACGGCCTATTGTCCGGCTCAAATTATGGGAACATTAACGAAAAGGGAACTCGTCGTTAAGATTAGCAACGAAACTGGCCTGGTGCAGCACCAGGTGTTCGATGTTGTCCAACGGACTCTAGATCACATTACCGATGCACTCGCGCAGGGGGATACCGTGGAACTGCGCAACTTCGGCATCCTCGAGGTGAAACTAACCAAGCCGCGGGTCGGGCGAAATCCGAACCAACCCGGGAGCAGCTTTGTCATCCCGGCGCGGGCGACAGTGAAGTTCAAGTCGGGCAAAATCATGCGGCAGAAAGTCTCAAAGCTTTCCGCGGTCATGAAGCGCGAAGCCGGCGTCAAGTAAACGGCGTCCAGCTTCGGAAATGACGTAGAGCAATTCCCGCTGAGCGGGAAAACGCAGGATCGTGCCTACGAGCTTCGCGAAATCTCGAAAGCGACAGCGGCCACGCAAAGCACGGCGAGATTGAATCCAAGAAGAGCGTAGAGGGAGGTCATGGGATGGGGTCGTGGGTTGGGCCGTCGCGGGATACGGCGGGTGATGGGTGCAATTAAACTTTGCCCATCGGCAGGCGCTCTCCCTGCCTTGGCCGAGTTTTCGCGAAAATTGCGCCTTTCGCATGGCATCGGTTGCATTCGGGCGAACGTAAGGCGAGCATGCGCGCCCTTTGCTGAT
>Ga0209181_10003889_pt1 | contig 22634 bp, 14 predicted proteins | sample MAT05_FD_187208 | JGI IMG/M metagenome (GOLD analysis project Ga0209181, IMG submission 187208) | Freshwater microbial communities from Lake Fryxell liftoff mats and glacier meltwater in Antarctica - MAT-05 (SPAdes) (version 2) | ecosystem: Environmental > Aquatic > Freshwater > Ice > Liftoff...
ACCCTCAACCCTCAACCCTCAACCCTAAACCCTAAACAACCTCAGCCCTCCACCCTCACCTTTATCGGCTTGGTATAAAACTCTGCCGCGCTTTCTATCAAAAAATCGGCGACTTCGGCTTTCGCAAAACGTTTGCGCACGAGATAAAGCGACCAATCGCCAGGGCCTATCTGCGCTATTTTAGCTGCGGGTATTTCGATGAGCGGTGCGCCCAAAGTTGTACTGACCTCCATCGGCACCGTCTTCCCATCGGGCACGTTTTCCCAGATAAAAACAAGGGTCTCTCCTTTGCCCAGCGGCTTGCCGACCCAGCGAAGGTTTGCGGGGTTTTTGACCGAAAGCTCCTTGCTGTCGAAGAAAAAAGAGTCAATAGAAGGTACTTCCATCTTGAATAATCCCTTTTCCCCTTTTTTGTTTTTCCATTCAAAAAGCGTTTGCGCAGTGTACGTTGCGGGGAATTCAACCATGTAGGTGATGCCCTGTACCGGCAATACCTTCATTTCGGCAGATTGGAAGCGGATGCCCCCAGGCATTTCGATGATTTGTTTGCGGGTACCCTCTCGGAGGGTGGCCTCGGCTTTCACTTTTCGGCCAGCCGCATCGAAACGAACATAGCAGTTTAGGGTGTTTTTAGTTACTGGGACGGGGTCTTGGCAGTGCCAAAAAGCCAATAATGTCAGAATTGAAAAAAAGATGTGCTTCATATACTTGTCTGAATATCTTTGCCGCTTGTCGGGCAAAAGGACTGAGTTAGTGGAAAAATAGATCGGCGCAAATTTCCGTAGATAAAGCTGAAATATCAACTTCTTTCACGAACCGGGGCGTAGCGTTCGCACTCCGAGAGTTGCCGTTCACACATTCCGCCGAAATTACCCTAAGGGAAAGATCTATTTTCGACCTTGTTAAATGTACCTCGAAATGGGAAGCGTGCTAATTACAGACGAGTGCCACCCCATATTGAAAGAAGGGCTGGAACAAATGGGTTGGCGTTGTGATTTCTTGCCAAACATCACGCCGGAAGAAACACGGGCGGCTATCGGGCAGTATGAAGGATTGGTGATCAACAGCAAGATTTTGGTTAACCGGGATTTTTTGGATGCGGCAGTGAAGTTGCAATTTGTGGCGCGTTTGGGCTCCGGGATGGAAATTGTGGATCGGGCCTATGCGGCAGAAAGGGGGGTGAATGTGTGGAGCAGCCCAGAAGGCAATCGCAATGCAGTAGCAGAACAGGCCTTGGGGATGTTGCTCGCTTTGGCAAACAATCTGTCCCGTGCCGACCGCGAAGTGCGCCAAAACATCTGGCGGCGGGAGGCCAATCGGGGCTGGGAAATAAAGGGAAAAGTGCTTGGTATCATAGGGTTTGGGCATACGGGAAGCCAGTTTGCCCGAAAATTGGCAGGAATGGAAATGGAAGTATTGGCTTTTGACAAATACAAACCGAGCGGTTTTTCGGAACCAATGCCTTGGGTGCAAGCAACAAGTTTAGCGGAAATACAAGGGCGAGCAAATATCATCAGTTTACATTTGCCGCTGACGGAGGAGACAAGGAGCTATGTAGACACATCATTCATCCAAAAATGCAAGAAGGGTTTTGTGCTGATAAATACGGCTCGCGGACAATGTGTAAAAACGGAAGACCTGGTGGAGGCCTTGGATTCGGGGCAAATCGGGGGGGCTTGTTTGGATGTGTTTGAGAACGAGAAGCCCCACACCTTCACAGAAAAGGAAAAAGCGCTTTATCAACGCTTGCATCTCCAAGAAAACGTCGTTCTTGCGCCCCATGTGGCGGGCTGGACGCTGGAATCGAAAAGATTATTGGCAGAAGTTCTTTTGGATAAAATTCGGAATCATACTGACCGAGCGACTTCAAGTCATTCGATCAGTATGATTCAAAAATAATCGTCAAACCTAACAAGTAAATTTTTCAATCTCTGTTTTATGGTACGTTCTTTACTATTAACATTTGCGATGCTCCTGCTCGGTGCCGTCGTCGCATTGGCTCAGTCAACGGTGTTGACGGGCAATATAAGCGATGGCAAAGATGCATTGATTGGAGCAACCGTGAAGGTGTCAAAAGGCACAGATTTCGTGCGCGGCGCTATCACAGACTACAACGGTGACTACCGTATCCAACTTGACCCTGGCACCTACAATGTAGAATTTTCCTACACGGGTTTCCAAGCACAACGCATCACTGCGGTGCAGGTAATAGGGGGACAAATCACGACTCAAAACGTGGCTATGTCCAACTCAACGGTCTTGGAAGAAATCGAAATCGTGGGCTACATAGTCCCACTCATCCAGCAAGACCAAACCTCCAGTGGCCAGACGTTGACCTCCGAGCAGCTCAAAAATCTGCCCACACGGAGTATAAACACCATCGTGGCTACCACCGTGGGCGCTTCCTCGATTGACGGCGGCGACGTGAACATCAAAGGTGCGCGTGCCAACGGTACGGACTACTACATTGATGGTATCCGGGTAACAGGCGGGGTGCCTCCAGTACAGGATTTGGAGCAGTTGCAGGTGATCACCAGCGGTTTGGGCGCTGAAATCGGCGACGTGACGGGCGGTATCGTGTCAGGTACTACGAAAGGCCCGGCAGGTGCATACCATGGCGGATTTGACGTGGAAAATTCCTATGGCTTGGATGCTTTTGGCTACCTGCTTGCCACGGCTAATATCAGTGGCCCGATCATCAAGAAAAAATTGCCTGACGGCAAAAGTCGCACCGTGTTGGGCTTCCGAATGTCAGCCCAATATCTAAATCGCGATGAAGATGATCCCTCGGCTTTGCCAACTTACCGCGTGAAAGAAAGTGTGCTGAGAGAACTCGAGGAGAATCCAATTCGACGTTTAGGCCCCATCAATGTCAGCAACGCTTCCTACCTCACCAACAAGGATGTGGACGCCTTGGACGCCAGACCCTTTCAGGCTGCTTCAAACCTTGACCTCAATGGCAAGATTGACCTCCGGCTCGCCAGCAATATTGACGTGAGTCTTACGGGTACTTTTACCGACGACCGAAATTTGGTGAATGGTGGCAACGATAACAACAGGCCAACTTGGGAATTGCTCAACGCACAAAACAACCCCACTGAATATAGAAACACTTATCGGGGCAACTTCCGGTTCCGCCACCGCCTAGGCAGCTCGGAATCAGGTAAAGACGCGGCCAGCAGCAAGCGCGTTTCTATCAGCAACGCAAGCTACACCTTGCAATTTGCTTTTGAGCGCAGTCTGTTCAAAACCTACGATAAACGCCACGAAGACCGCCTTTTTGATTATGGCTACATTGGCAAATTCGATACCTATCAAGACCCAGCCATTGGCCCCAACGACAGCAGCCAAATTGTAAACATTGGCTACAATGATCTTTTCGTAAGATACACTCCGGGTACTCAAAACCCTGTTATGGAGGCTTACAATGCGTTTGCCATCAAGGATGAAGAATCCATTGCGGCCAACGCGCAGTTTGATCCCCTCGCGACCTATCTTGCAAGAAATGGACAGTTTACCCCTGTGTTCGACGACGTTTGGGATGGGATGTACTCCAATATCGGCTTGAGTTACAACCGTTTTGAAAAGAGAGAAGATGACGTTGCGACGCTCAATGCCAACATCAGTTTCGATTTGAAACTGGGCAAAAGTGGTACGCACAACATTCAGTTCGGGTTGCTCAATGAGCAGCGCACCAATCGGTTCTATCGTGTGAATCCGAACGAATTGTATCAATGGGGCGACCAATATGCCAACATTCACTTCAATGGCTTGGACAATACCCTGGTAAGGGACTCTGTGTTTTCCAGAGACTATGGTATCTGGGTTCCATTGCACCCTTACGCAACGGTTGATAGACCAGAAAACAGGTTCTACCGTGAAGTCCGCAATTCCCTCGGTGTTCCACTCAATGAGTGGGTGAACGTGAACGGATTGGATCCTAGCCAGTTGAGCCTCTCCATGTTTGCCCCGCGCGAACTGATGGACCAAAACCTCGTCAACTATTATGGTTACGATTACCTAGGCAACAAGACAGAAGACGGTATTACTTTCAACGACTTTTTCACGAGCCGTGATGTAGACAATGTCCGTAACTTTCCCAATGCACCTTTGCGTCCGCTGTATCAGGCGGCTTGGTTGAAGGACAAGTTTACATTCAACAAAATGATATTCAGCCTCGGTTTGCGCGTGGAACGATTTGACTTGAACACCAAAGTGTTGCAGGATCCTTACTCACTTTACAAAGTGATGGACGCAAAGACTTTCTTTTCAACCGTGACTGGAGGTCAAGTGCGACCCAACACCATCGGCGACGATTTCAAAGTCTATACCGAAAGCGAACAGAATACAGAAGTCACGGCTTATCGAAATGGCGATACTTGGTACTTCCCTGATGGCCGTCAAGCAAACGATGGCAACGTCATTTTTGGCGGTGGCGTGGTGAATCCTTACCTGCTCAATCCAAATGAAGATGTTACCAATCCAGCGTTTGACCCCAATGGTTCATTTGATGACTATACTCCACAGGTGAACTGGCTGCCTCGCCTGGCTTTCTCTTTCCCTATTTCTGAGAAAGCCAACTTCTTTGCACACTACGACATTCTGGTGCAACGCCCTCCGAGCAACTGGGAAGTGACGCCGCGCAACTACTTCTATTTCTATCGCCCGGGCACTAAGAACAACGCAAACCTTCGCCCAGAGCGCGTGGTGGACTATGAAGTTGGTTTCCAGCAAGAACTCAACAAGCGTTCGGCCATCAAATTTTCGGCTTACTATCGCGAATTCCGAGACATGATTCAGCGTCGCACCGTGCTCTATGTGCCTACTATTGGCAGCTACGATACCTATGGCAACGAGGACTTTGGTACCGTGAAAGGCTTCACATGGCAATATGACCTGCGCCGCACCAAAAACACGGAAATGCGCATTGCTTATACCTTGCAATTTGCCGATGGTACCGGTTCTGATGCAGAATCGCAGAACAACCTTACAACGCGCGGCAATATCCGCTACTTGTTCCCGCTTAACTTTGACGAGCGTCACAACCTGAGTGCCACGATTGACTACCGTTTCGACGATGGCAAGGCTTACACCGGCCCTATCGTCAATGGAAAGAAAATCCTGGCTAACTTTGGGGTCAACGTACTGATCAATGCAGCCTCTGGTCGCCCCTACACAGCAAAACTCAGACCAACCCGTTTTGACGCACTTGGAACGATTGGTTCCATCAACGGCAGCCGCTTGCCTTGGCGTTTCAATGTGGATCTTCGGGTGGACAAAACTTTCCGCTTCAATGCGAAAGCCAAAACGCCAATGGATGTGAATATTTATCTCCGGGTGGCCAATGTGCTAAACCGCTTGAATATAATCAGTGTGTACCGCTCCTCAGGCTCTCCCACAGACGATGGCTTCCTTGCCTTTGCAGAAGGCATTTCTGAAGTGCGCGAAGTGGAACTGAATGGCTTGGATAGCCAAGCGTACTTAGACTCCTACTCTTGGCTGGTGCGCAACCCGAACAATTTTGCTCAGCCCCGCCGGATTTTTGCAGGCGTTCTTTTTTTCTTCTAATTTTGGGGAGGATTTGACAATTTTTTAAAAGTTGTCAAATCCCCACCCACTTTCAAAAATTTAAAAACACAATTTCCATGCATATCAATAGACTTTGGATAATAGCCTTGCTGGCTTTAGGGACTTGGGGCCTTGAAGCCCGTGAGCCAGACGGTCGGAAAACATCTCCGAGAACCACCAAAAAAGTGCAATACCGAGACCTGTGCGCCAACTCAGAAAGTGCCATTGACCAGGCTATCAATAACGTCCGTGCCCGTCTTTTGGGCGGTGGCGACTGTTGGTGGGACTTGTCGGACGGCCGCTACGTCGTACCTAAAGTGGATCCAGCCTCTGGCCAGCCAGAAGTGTCGTCCATTTTTGCAGGGGCGGTTTGGCTGGGCGGCATTGACCCAGGGAACAACCTCAAATTAGCTTGCCAAGATTATCGTAATCTGGGCGAGAACGATTTCTGGCCTGGACCCATTTCTTTTGCAGGAACCACGGAATCGTTCACTTGTGCCGACTGGGATCGGCATTTCCGCGTGACGGGCGAAGATATTCGCAGGCACTTGGCCAACGTTGCCAATGGCAACCTTAACGAGGCTGACATTCCACGCAACATAAAAGCATGGCCGGCTAAAGGCAACACCTATTTTCAGTCAGTTTGGGGATTTGATCTGCCCTTCACAACCCAAGCGCTTGCAGGTTTTTATGATGTAGGCCCTACCATCGGCACTTACGAGCCGCTGGAAGGCGACTACCCATCTATTGAGATCCGGGGTTGTCCGCTCGACAAATATCCTGATGAGATGATCTTCTGGATTTACAATGACGATGGCGGCGGCCAGGCGCATGCCCAAACCAAAGGCGACCCCATCAAGATGGAGGTGCAAGTGCAGGCATTCGGCTACACTACCAACGATGAGTTGAACGACATGACGTTCCAACGTTACAAACTTATCAACCGGGCTGCCGACCGCATTGACTCCATGTTCTTTGCTATGTGGATTGACCCGGATCTTGGCTGTGACGAGGATGACTATATTGGTTGCGATACCGCCAAAAGTTTGATGTACATTTACAATCAGGATCCCGTGGATGGCAATCCGGGTGTTACCTGTCCAAGTGGTGCAGCTACTTATGGTTCTAACATTCCTTTGCTGGGCGTTGACTATTTCCGTGGCCCCTTGAGCACCAGATTGGTATCGGACACAAGTACGGCGGATCCCACTGACCTTATAGAAAAAGACTTTGAGCTCGGCATGAATTCTTTCATGTATTACAACCGTGGCGGCGGCGGTCAGGGAGACCCTGCCGTTCCAAATGAGTTTTACAATTACATTACGGGTACCTGGGCAGATGGAACCGCACTTACTTATGGCGGCAGTGGCTACAATCCGGGTAACCCAACCGCTAAGCGCATCCGTTACTGCTTTACAGAACCACCAAACGACCAAACGGGCTGGAGTATGTGTACGGCCAACCTGCCTTTGGGCGACCGCCGCACCCTGCAGGCTTCAGGCCCGTTCACGCTCAAGCCAGGTGCTGTGAACGAACTTATCATTGGGGTGCCTTGGGTGCCGGACATTGAATATCCATGCCCAGACATGGAAAACCTATTCCGTGCTGACAAACTTGCACAGGGTCTTTTCGACAACTGTTTTCTGCTGCTTGATGGCCCCGATGCGCCAACGGCTGACTGGATCGAATTGAACAAAGAGGTGGTCGTGGTGCTCACGAACCAGCCATTCCCAGAGTCCAATAACTTTAACAAGGAAAATGAAGATTACCAACAGTTGGACTTTCTTGCTCCAGACTATTTCAAAGATAGTCCCGATCCATTGGTAAGAGATTCGGCACTTTATCGCTTCGAAGGCTATCTGATCTATCAGCTGCGTGATGAGAACGTTTCTTCCAAAGACTTCAGTAACCCTGATAGAGGTCGCCTTGTATATCAGGTGGACATCAAAAATGGCATAAGCAAATTGTACAACTGGGAAGAAACCCGCGATCCAGCCACGGATAAAAAGGTCTACTTCCCTGTGCTACAAGTGGAAGGTGCCGATAAAGGTATCCGCCACACGTTCAGCATTACAGAGGATAAATTTGCCAGTGGCAACAGCAAAAGCCTTATCAACCACAAGAAGTACTACTACTCTGTAATCGCGTATGCACACAACAGTTTTGCTCCCCTTGACCCATTTGCACAGCCGGTGACTGGACAGCAACGCCCCTTTTTGGCAGGCCGTCGCAACATCCAAATCAAAACGGCGATACCTCGTCCGGTTGTAGACCTGTCGCTCAACACAGTTTACGGCGAAGGCGTTGTCATCACCCGCTTGGAAGGTCAAGGTGTGGGAGGAAACTTCCTTGACCTTGACGAAGAAACCAGAAACAAGGTCCTCGAAGCCGACTTTGACAGCACGTTGACCTACCAATCGGGGCGTGGACCGCTCACGGTCACCGTGTTCAATCCGTTTGAAATAAAAGACGGTGAATACGAACTAGCCTTGGTGGATGGTGACCTCACCAACACAAAATTGGATGATACAGCCCGCTGGGAACTTCGCAAACTCCCCGACGGAGCGTTGATTGTGTCAGAAAAAACAATTGCCAAACTCAATGAACAGATCATCTTGCAATATGGATTCTCATTGACCATCGCTCAAACAGGAGAACCGGGGCAACTTTTGGATGATCGCAACGGCGGCATAGGTGCTGAAGTGGAATATGCTGATCCCAGCAGCCCATGGCTATTTGGCTGGTCTGATGACATATTCGGCAACCCTTTCTTCAACTTCGTAAAAACGGGAGCTTTGGAGGAAGACGAAGCCTTGGATCCAAAACAGGGCTTGAGCACCCTCGGTGAGGGCTGGTTCGTACCTTATGCATTGGCGGATTGGGACACCGAGCCTCAAGAACTTGCGGTCATCACTCCTGCATGGACATTTACATTGAATTCGGCAGCCTTGGGTGACCGAAAAAAGAAACTTTCAGAACTGCCCAACGTGGACATCGTGCTGACCAGCGACAAATCGAAATGGAGTCGTTGTGTAGTGATAGAAACCGCAGCAAAGTCTTACACTGACGATACCAGTTTGGTCAAAATTCAGAACAATACCACCACCAATAAAGGTCGTTTGATGTTTGATACACGTTATTCACTATCCGTGGGTAAAAACGACAGTAACGGCGATGGCCTGCCTGATCCAGATGGAGAATTGTACCCTTCTACTGCTCCAGGCAACGCAGGTATTCCTGCTGCTTTCCAAGGTAAGCCACAGTATGGTATGGGGTGGTTCCCAGGCTACGCCATTGATGTGGAAACAGGCCAAAGGCTCAATATTTTCTTTGGCGAAAACTCTGGCTATTCTTCAAAGCTTAACCCGAAATACACGGGTCGGGATATGCTTTGGAACCCAACGGATCAGATTACTGACCCTGACTTGTACCCCCAGCCAGAAAATCAAAGTTATTGGGACGGTGCAGTATTAGGTGGCCACCACTGGATTTATGTCATGAGCACGACCTATGACTCATGTGCTCAATTGCGCAGGCGTCTTACTCCAGAATTTGGCGGCAATGCACAAAAAGTGCCACAAATTGGCAGAATCGCGTGGACTGGTATGCTTCAGTTGGCCTCAGGTTTCAAAATGAAACCCCTCAGCGAAGGGCTCATCCCCAACGATACTCGTATCAAACTTCGAGTGGACAATGCTTACCAAACCTGGTATGAAGACGACAACCTGATTGATACCATTAACTCAACACCCGTGTTGACCAAATACTGGAAAACAGGCCACCCGAAATACCTGTTCAAAATTCAGGGGCGCGAGCCATCGGCTTTGACCAGTGTGGCAATAGAGAATGCACTTGATTCGGTAAAAATGGTGCCCAATCCGTACTATGGTTTTTCGGAATACGAGTCTTCTCCGTTCTCCAACACAGTCAAAATTACCAATCTGCCAGGCAAATGCAAAGTAACGATCTACTCGCTGGATGGTAAATTCATCCGCCAGTACACCCGAGACGAAGCATACATGCCTTATGATCAAATCTCGCCCGCTATTGAGTGGGATTTGAAAAACAGCAAAGGTATCCCCGTTGCCAGTGGCGTGTATCTGGTACATGTAAACGCTCCTGGTATGGGTGAACGAACCCTCAAGTGGTTTGGCATAGGACGACAATATGACCCATCGGGGCTTTGACGCAAACGCTTTTCAAGTTGAAAAGGGTGGGTAAGATTGAGATGGGCTGATAGGGTTGATCAGGGTTGATAATTGTTTCCCAAAAGCATTCTGTAAATTTTGGGAAACAATTATCAACCTTCATCCATCCCATCCACCTCCATCAATCCATCCACCCCCATAAACCTTTCTAACACACACATTCATCTGTCATGAATAAAAAATACACACTACTGCTCGCTTTTGCAGCTTTTTTATGCACAGGTGTTGCCATCGCGGGCAACCCCGATCGTCAAGGCGAAGCAGGTGCCAACCAGCTCATCATCAACCCATGGGCGCGTAGTGCGGGCCTCCACGCTATGAATACCGCCAGTACGTCCGGCGCGGAGGCAATGTATCTTAATGTTGCTGGCCTTTCCAGGGTCACAGGATCACAAATACAACTAGGCCATACCCGTTATATCGCTGACATCAACCTCAACGCGCTCGCTTTTGCGCAGCCCATTGGCAAAGGCGGAGGTGTTTTTGGTGTGAGTTTGGTAGCCATGGATCTCGGCGAATTTGAGAACACTACCACCGAAACACCCGAAGGCTCTGGGGCTACATTCAGCCCAACTTATTTCAACATGTGTTTGTCTTACGCACACCTATTCGAAAACAAAGTTTCGGTCGGTGTTACGGCCAAACTCGTGAATGAGTCTATCAGCAATGCTGCTGCTCGTGCCTTTGCACTCGACGCGGGGGTTCAGTATGTGACGGGTGAGAACGACAACTTCAAGTTTGGCATCTCCCTTCGCAACGTCGGTTCTAAGATGCGTTTTACAGGGGAGGGTCTAACCAAAACATTGCCCAACCCGGGCCCAGTGAGTTACAACAGCACCTACTACGAACGTGCTACTGCCTACGAACTGCCTTCTCAACTTAACATCGGTGCCTCTTACGATTGGCTCTTGGGCAAACAAAACCGACTTAGCTTGTTGGGTAATTTCACCTCCAATGCATTTTCGCGTGACCAATTGGGCGGCGGCTTGGAACTCACCGTCAGCAAAAACTTTGCACTTCGGGTTGGTTACAAAGCCGAACTGGATGCAGTAGAAGAAGAGGCAACCATTGACAATGGCATCAGTGGTGGCATTAGTTTTTCCGTTCCAGTACGCAAAGGCTCTGACACCCGTATCGGTCTGGATTATGGCTACCGCCAAACCAAAATTTTCAACGGAATTCACAACTTGGGACTCCGCCTGGAATTCTAAAAGTAATAAATATGGGCAGGGGGCTTTTATCTTTCCCTAAACTGCTCTTACCTTTGTGTCAAGTTTAATGCAGGAACGTTCTTGTCCACCCGACAAGGACGTTCCTGTTTTTTCTGCCTTTACCCCCGCCGAAGCCGTAGGTGGGCATCATTTTACCCACCTTAACTTGAAGAAAGTGGGCATCATTTATCAACCATAAAATGTCAAACTACACATACCTGACACAGGGAGGCTACGACAAGTTAAGAGCGGATCTAGACGAACTGAAATCCACGGGACGGCAAGAAGCCGCACACGCCATCGCAGAAGCTCGTGCACAAGGCGACCTTTCAGAAAATGCCGAATATGATGCGGCCAAAGAGGCACAAGGGCTGCTCGAACTTAAAATCAGCGAAATGGAGACGGTGCTCTCCAGTGCCCGAATCATTGACGAAAGCCTACTCGATGACTCCAAAGTGGCAATTCTTTCAAATGTCACCATCAAAAACCTCAAAACAGGGAAGGAAATGACCTACAAACTCGTATCGGAAACGGAAGCCGATGCGAAGCTGATGAAAATTTCCGTCACTTCTCCAATCGGCCAAGGGCTATTGGGCAAAATCAGAGGGGAGGTCGCTAAAATAACGACCCCGGGAGGCTCTCTTGAATTAGAAGTTGTGGAGATCACCATTGGGTGAGCCCATGAATTAAGGAACGGGTTATTATTCACCCTTTCCTAAATGACATTCTCCAACCGCCGAGGCTCAAAGTTGAGCCTCGGCGGTTTACTTTTGCGCCATGTCGCCACTAGATATTTTCCATAAAATGTACGACAACGACCCGTTCAGCAAATGGCTGGGCGCGGAACTCGTATCCATAGGTGAGGGCACCTGCACCTTGCGCATGACCGTTCGTGCCGAAATGCTCAACGGATTTGGGGTCGCACATGGAGGTATCTCCTTTTCTCTGGCCGATAGCACCTTTGCCTTTGCCTGCAATTCGCGTGGGCGGCATACCGTATCCATCCATTGCACGGTTGAGCACGTCGCTCCAGTGTTCGAGGGTGATGTGCTTACTGCCGAAGCAAGCGAGGAGAACCTGGGGAAATCTATATCCAACTACGCGATCACCGTAACGAAACAGGATGGTTCGGCCGTGGCTTTTTTCAGGGGGGTAGCCTTTAGAAAGCAAAAGGAATGGGAGTAAATTTTTAGCGTGTGGGTCTGTCGAAACACCCAAAGATCTCATGCTTATCGGTTGCCGTTTAAAAACCAAATAAAGCCCAGATCTATCGCAAGGTCACTACCGTAGGAGTTGTACACGGGTGTTAGAACTATGTTGGACTCAGGTTGAGGCAGCCAATGGTGCCCAACTTGGAGGCGTAACTGGCTGATTTGATTGAAAAAGCGCTGAAATCCGAAATTGTATCCAAAAAGGTTTCTTTCGTCCAACATTTTTGCTTCCAAAGGCCAGGAACTGGGAGTTAAGGCTCCACCCGCGATTAGATCGAGGGTTTCCCTTTCAGTGTAGCTGTAGACTCTAACTTCCGTAGCAAACCACAGTCGCCAGTTTCTGCGGGGAAACCACTCTGCCATCAGAGTAAGCCTAGTCCCCCGTTCGTCCCGACGCTCGAATATCCACATACCTGGCGCATCAAGCAGGCGCAGATCGTTGATTGCCCAGGTTGTTTGCAGTCTGCCTTGCAATAACCACTGGCGCGCCGGAACCCAGGTTGTACCCAAAGCGGCATAAATTCTGGGTTGTTCTCCCTTAATTGTATTCTCAACGCCAACCCTTGTGTCCCACCCCAGCCGTTTCCGGGTATCGGATCGGAAAGAGACAGCCCCGCCAAGAGTAGGGGCAACGCGCCGGTCCAAGAATTTTCTGGGTGTACTGTACCGCAACAAACGATTTTGTGGGTAAGCAAAGTAGGAAATGCCCCAGCCTCTAAACCCCTTGTCCAATGCTGAAAGGTTGCCATATAAATACCCTACGGGAGCCTGTTTTATACTTTCCTGCCAATCGACCCGGAGACCGAGGTGGCCAAATCGGTTTAACAGGGCGCCCCGAGGACGGAAATCTCGAAATGAAACTCCGGCAGTGGTATGAGAAAAATCAGGCAGTTTAATGGTAAATACTGGTGCGCGAAGGGTGTTCCCCCGATCATTATGCGCCAAATTCCAGCCCCAACGACGATTGATGCGCGCCAGACGAATATTATATCCCTGTCGCAGGGTCACGTCATTTTTATTGCGCAAATCATACGTCCAATCAGTGGCACCGCTCAGTTCGTATTGGTTGGCACGGTTGCGCAATTGGAAGTTCAGCGACGGTGCGAAAGAACGATATCCAGGGCCGGCAAGCAATGTGCCATTCGAAAGGTTCACATAGCTGTTGTTCGGAAGGATGCGCTCCAGCGTCACGAAGTTGTAATTGGAAATACCCTGTAATGTTTCCTCGCGCGCCTCAAATCTCTGTAAATCAAATACCACGGCTTTTACTGGGCTGAGCAAGGTATTGGTGATGCCCAATCGCCAATCGCCTTGACCACGGGTTGTCAGTTTCGATGATTGCAGTACCCGGCTACTTGCGCCAGATTGGGAAAAAAACATCGCTGAACTATCAGAAATCAGGCGCCAAAAGAAGGAAGAAGGATGTACAGAAGGGGTTTGTATCCGGTTAAGGTTTTTAGAAAACAATCCCTGCTCTTCTGCAGAAAACTGCCTTGGCTCTATCTCATCTCCGTCAGACCACGCTGAGGAATAGATGGACAGACCAGGAGATGGATTGAACTGGCGGGGGGGAAGTATGGTGAAATCGAGCGTTGAGCTTTCGCTTAAGCCAATGCGGCCGTCTAATCCGATCTGTCCAATTGTTCTCGGTGGGGCATCCCTAAAATTTTTGATCGTACTTCCAGTCTGTAGCGCTAAAGACCGCCGCCGCGCTTGCCTCAAGTCGCGCAGCCCTGTTAGTTTTCCGAACTGTAGCACCTGGTCGTTCACCAAAGGGTCTTGCGGACTCCATGTAGAGGTTTCGCCGCTGGCCCGGTCGAATCGTGTCAGTTGCAGCCCCCAATCTTGTCCGGGCGTCCGGGGGAATCGCAGGGCAGTGTAGGGGATTCGTATTTCTGCGCTCCATCCGTCAGCTTGTTGGGCAATTGCGTTTTGCCACACAGCGTCCCAATACTCAGTCCCGTCGCGGGAATCCATCTGTACGCCCGCAGCGGTCACTGTAAAATCGAATGCCAGTCGGTTATCATCCCAGGTATCGAGGCTGACACGGAACCAATCACCCGTTCTCTCGCCATCGCGTACATTCTTGTCATCGCGCAATTCCGTCCCGACAAAGCAATAAACACCAACATAAAGGGCTTTAGCGCCATAAAAAACCCGTACTTCCGTAGGAGCCTTTGGGGCGGTGCCAAACAAAGGGGTTGCAGTAACAAAACCGTCAAGGGGGCTGATTCGTTGCCAGCAAGCATCGTTCAAAACTCCGTCAAGCGTGGGGCTATCCTCTATATAAACTGCCTCGGTGGTCTGAGCGGATTGGGTAAAAGCAGTGGCTGAAAGTGCAATTATAAGTGTGAATGCTAAAAAAGTACGCATGAATGTGATTTGAAGTTGAACGTTTTTACATTGTTGATTGCTGTCTATGGAGCCAACTTAGTATGAAAACGATGCCTCTGAACACTCCCGTGGTTTCCCTTGCTTGGAACTTTTACCCGTCTCCAATTATTTAGGCACAAGTTATTATTCACCCGTTCCTACGCTAGATTTCCACTTCTGCGTACACTTCCTTTACTTGAACCAGGCAGTCCATGACAGCAATGGATTCTTCCGGCTTGTTGGCATAAGAATAATCCCATTCACGCTCAGACTTGCGGCGGTAACTGTGGATGCTTTGAGCATTTTGCTGCACCATGAGGTATTGCTGGAGGGTTGGAATCGTGCGGTAGCAGCCCCATTTGTCAATTCGATCTTCTTCTTCGGTGCTATCGGAAAGGATTTCTATGATCGCAGAAGGGTTGAGCGTGGCTTTCATTTTGCCTTTATGCTGCCGGAAATGCTCCGTGTCATATACAATCAAGATATCGGGGTAAAAGATTTTGTTGCATTGCGGCACGTATAGCATACGGTCTGAAGTGTAGCGCATACAGGCTTTGGCTTTTAGACATTGCGCAAGTTCGTCCATAAAATTGGTTTGGATGCGACCGTGCGCAGACGATGTGTAGGCCATGGCGCGAATCCGGCCGTCCAAGTATTCGTGCTTGCCTTCGGATTTATACTCAAAGTCGAAGTATTCCTCCAGCGTGTAAGTTTTAGCAGCGCTTGACTTTTTGTTTACAGGTGCTGATTGAGCCTGTCCTTCCCTGGCAGAAATTTTGGACAAAAATGGGGAATATCTATTACAGAACCTTGCAAAAACACGGATGACGCTCCCAACCGAGCGCGGCATCCGTCAGTAGAGGGGGCTTTTTTAAAAAGTGTCAATTCTGCTGCAACACCACCTTACGCTGCACAACACCACCTTCGCTGGCCAACTCAAGCCAATAAATGCCTGACGGGAAATTGCTCAAATCAGTGCTGAAAGCAGCATCGCCCGCAGGGGCATTGAATGTGCGGGTTTGGAGCGTTTGCCCGTGGGCGTTTTTGATGGTTGCCAAAAGTTCAGCTCCCGTAAAACCCTGGAGCTTGAGCTGGATGCTGCCTTTGGTCGGGTTGGGGAATATGCGCAGTCCGGCGGCCCAAGCGGGTAGGGGAGTGGTTCCGCTTTGTTCTTTCACAACCACCGTCACGGGTATCCTGTCGCTAACACATTCCACACTAGGGTATTCCACTTCCCAGTTGTAAAAATAGTAGTAGCGATCAAGGTCGGCGGTTGAGTTTTTAATGCTCACTACCCCGGCAATATCGTAGGGGTAGTTGCAGCCACTATCGCTCCTGCGCAATTTGGGACTGGCAGAACCGAGGTTGGCTTGATTGACCGTTTGATCGGTTGTGAGCAGCAGATCAGTGCCAACAGGGATGTCAAAATTCAAATCAACGATACTCGTTCCGATGGGAATATGGATCGTTTTGCTTTGTAAAACGTCTCCATTATCTGCAAGGAGATCAATTTTTCGTACACCTGCAGCCTCCGTAACAACCTTTGTTTTGGCTAAGATAAACGGCGTGAAGCAGTCAAAAATCAAACCGCCATTATAGGTGTTGCCACTTAAAGGAGATCCTTCATGATTCACCATGCCCACAAAATCGCTTGGCGTACCGTAAATAGAAGTATTGCTAAGCCAATAGGTGGTGGTCTCTGTGAGGGCCGGGGTCACGAGTGTGTCATTTGCCGCAAGAGCGTTTTGGGCGGTTTCTGTTGGATACCAAGTCACCTGTTCGCCTGTGGCGATAAGCGTAGCGGATTCGCCTACTATAACGGTATCAGGCATCACCGTTGGCAATGGAGCGGAGAGCACGTTGATACCAATGGGGGCGGAGTTGAACATCGCGCAAAGACCCTGTGCCGCCACGCTGTACTGGCCACTTTGGTTCACGGCAATGCTTTGGGTAGTCTCCCCGGTACTCCAGAGGTAACTCGGGGCTTCTGAAGAATTCAGCACTACTTGGCCACCAGCGCAGAAAGTGGTATCGCTCAGGGCTTCGATGCTCGGGATTTGAATGGGGTCATAGTGGACGGCCAAGGGATTGGAAATAGCGGTGCAGCCTTCAGAATTGGTGATCGTGACCTTGTAAGTCCCCGAAGCAGTAACCAAAATGTTGGCAGTAGTGTCACCTGTATTCCAGAGGTAATTATTGAAAACATCGAGGGTGCCGATGGTCACGCTTTGTCCTGTACAAAGGGTGGTTGGGCCATCCGCCGCCAGTGAAACAGCAGGCGAAATACAGCCACCTTCAAAAAGTGTAGCATATTGATCTACAAGGGGTTGATAAAGCACATCGCGTATCCCGGAAGGCCAATTGACTACGACGGAGTCTATTTGTGTGACTTGCCCAAGGCCAAAATGGATTTGAAGCGAATTGCTGATGCCGTAACTTTCACCCGAACGCACTTCGCGGGTTTGGATGCCTAAACTGGAGTACAAGCGCACTTTTGCACCCACCCCGCTCCGATTGCTTTGCTGGCCCCGCAAATTGAGCCCATAGAAATGGTTGTCGTTGCCGTCGTTCATCCAAAGCACGTCTGGAATGTTGGAAGGGGTGGTATAAACAAGTGCATAGCCTCCATATACATCTTGGAAGCCATCTCCGTTGAGATCGCCAACGGCAAAAGATTCCATTTCGTTATTGTTAAACGGATTGGCCACGGTGCTGAATGTTTTGTCGCCGTTGTTGCGGAAAATGTAATGCCTGTCGCCCGCTACGAGGATATCCGTAAAACCGTCGTTGTCAAAATCGCGAAATATGCCTTGGAGCGGCAGCCCTTGAATAACGCCAATCAATCCAGCCGCCGTGGTAATGTTCGTAAAGTGACCAAAACCGTCGTTTTCGAGCAATTGGCTTTCTACATCGTGGTTTGTGATGAAGCAGTCAAAATCGCCGTCGTTGTCAATATCGCCGAAATCGGCGGTCCAACTTTGCGCTCCGATGCGCAGGCCCGTGGTGTTTGAAATGTCTTGGGTGTAGGAGCCGTCCCCATTGTTCAGGAAAAGTTGGTTGATGCGGCGGGGATCAGAGGCGCTGTTCACCCCTTGACGGCATTTAGCGATGTAAAGGTCAAGGTCGCCATCATTGTCCACATCGCTCCACACCGAGCCGTAATTGCCTGAATTATCAGAAGCAGGGGAGGTGGCCAGGTTAATCCAGTTGGGCTGCTGGCTGAACGTTCCATCCCCGTTGTTGCCAAAAATCTTCGAAATACCAACATCGTGACATACAAAAGCATCTAGCCATCCATCGTTGTTGATATCTGCGAAGTTAACCCCCTGCACAAAAGTGCTTGGAGAAGTAATGTTTTGGATCGTGAAATTGCCATTGGCATTGGAGCGTAGGATTTTTATGCCGTTTTCGTTTCCACCAGCCAGTACATCACCGAGGCCGTCGTTGTTAATGTCGGCTGCACACATCCCCCAAGTGTCGTCTGTACCCGGAAGCGGAGTCATGCCTGTACTATTGAAAGCTTGGTCGGGGGAGGTTTGATATTGAATGTTAAGGGCTGTGCCTTGGCTTAGCCGGGCGATGTCGTCCAACCCGTCGCCGTTCATATCGATAATGGCAATGGCAACGCCGCTGTAATGGTTTACAGGGGTGAGCAAGTTGGTTTTATTGGTAAAGCTAATTTGTGCAAAAAGACTGGTGATAAGCGTTACAGAAAGCAGTAAGAGTGATGTTTTTTTCATTTTTTTAATAAAGGAAGGAAAATTGTGCCGCAAGGTAGCGGGAAAGTTTTATCCCAAAAATTGAGAATGAGCCTTGGCAAATGGACGACAGTAGCATAGAGCCTCTTCCTTAAGGAAGCGTTATACTGCTTCCTTTCCTAAACTTAATCGTCTTCTACTTCTTTCAGTGGGTAGAAGTACACTTGAAATTTAACAAACACAAATTGATTTACATGAAAAAGACACTAATTCTCCTGTGCTGCCTGTTTGCTTTGGCTGCATTCGACACCCTTCAGGCCCAACAGCCTCCCGTGAATGATAAGTTGAAACCCAAGCCGATCGCGCCGAAGACAAAGCCGACCGCGTTGAAAACAAACGCGAACGTGCAAAAAACAAGCAGGATCGTGATGAAAACAAAGCCGAACGACGCACAGAAAAACGCAAATCAAAAGAAGAACTGGGCGACGCCCGCCAAGAAGTACGCGACGTAAAACGTGAAGGTGACGAGCTCAACAAGCGCGATGACCTTGAAAAAGCACGTGACAAACAAGAAGACGCTCGCGACAAGCAAGAAAACGTGCGCGATAACCGGGAAGACAAACGTGACAGTGCCGAGGACAAGCGCCAGCGCAAAGCAGAAAAGCAAGTGCGCAAGGAAAAAAAAGCGGCAGACAAGAAGGCTGCGGCAGATAAGAAGGCTGCTGACAAGAAAAATTAAGTTTTATTGAAGTTCTTTTAAAATGGCCCTACTTGGTGTGAAATCAGGTAGGGCCATTCTTTTGGGGATCAATCACAACGCCCCCATCGCCCGTTCCAAATCCTCCCAAAGCCAGTCGGGTTCTTCCAAGCCGATGTAAAACCGGACAAATTGCCAGGGCATCGGCGGCGCAGCCCGGCCGGGGATATTGTAAAAACCAATGGTAGGGATGATGAGACTCTCGTGCCCGCCCCAACTGACGGCCATGAGGAAACGTTCGAGCCGGTGCACAAAGGCTTCCATTTTTTCCATGGAATCGGTTTTGAACTGCACAGAGAAAAGTCCGCCGCAGCCCCGCATTTGCCGCTTGGCCAGTTCAAGTTGCGGAAAAGAATGATGGAATGGGTACCAGATGTGTTCCACTTTAGCGTGTCCGTCAAGTTTTTCAATCAGCCATTGGGCGCTTTCTGAACTTCTCTGCAAACGCAGCGGCAAGGTGCGCAGACCGCGTATCACCAAAGCCGCATCGTGCGGGCTGAGGATACCGCCGAGGGTCATCAACTCGGACTCAAAGATTTTTTTCACCAGGGTCTTGCTGCTACAAAGTACCCCCACCACCACATCCGAGTGACCGTTGAGATACTTGGTGCCGCTGTGCACCACTACGTCAATGCCAAAGGCTGCCGGGTTTTGGTAGAGGGGCGAACAGTACGAATTGTCAATGATGGTCACGATGTTGCGAGATTTTGCAAGTTTGGCACAAGCTGCAAGATCCTGACACTCAAACGTCATGGTGTTCGGGCTTTCGAGATACAATACCGTTGTATTGGGCCGCAATGCTGCTTCAATTTCCTGCAAATCTGTGCCGTCCACAAAAGTGTGTTCTACGCCAAACCGAGATAGGAATTTGCGAAAAAGTGCCGTAGTCCAGGAATACGGGCCTTTTTGGCAAACCACATGATCACCCGCTTTTACATTTCCAATCACCGCTGCAGCAATTGCTCCTGCACCGCTACCGAACACCAGCGCATCCTCGGTGCCTTCGAGCGCTGCGAGTTTTTTGCGCAGTATTTCGACCGTTGGATTGTTGCCGCGAGAATACACGTGGTTGTTCAATTCGTCAGAAAAAGCTTCGCGGAAGGCTGCCAAATCAGGAAAAGCGAAATTGCTCGACTGGATAACGGGCGGGGAAATGGCCTGAAAATAGTTTTCACGTTCCTCGCCGAGATGGGTGAGGATATCGGAGAGATGGGGATTGATTGTATTGTTCATGCTCAAGATTTTGGACGGCAAAGTTGGGGCTATTCTCTTTTCAAATATTCATAAAACCGCATCAAACGCGGATTGGGACTCCCATCAGGCTGTTGCGTTTTTTTCAAAAAAATCAAAACCAGGGTTTGAATGGAGTTAGAATAATATTCGCCATCGGAAGCCTCGGTGTCATCATATCCTACGAAAAAGTAGAGCAATTGACCGAAAAGCATAAAATCCAAATCTTCGTCGTGCGGATCTTCGCAGATACTTGTCATCATCGGCGTAAGCAAGGCCCATAAGTTGGCTTGCTCTTGAGCCAAGGGAAAACAAAGAGGTATTTCACCTCCATCTTCGGTAAATTCCATCCATGCAATATTCCGCATCAAAAATCGGAGCGCTTTGGGGTGGCCGGTGCTGCTGAGCAGACGAATTAGGCGTATGCGCAATCTATAATCAGTAGTGGTATCAGCAATGGTTGACAGCAGCTTTTCAATGAGCGCCTCTTGTTCGGCATAATTGTGTTGCCAAATAGAGTCGAGGATTAAAAAGGGGGCGTTTCGAAGTAACAATCGGCGGTTTTCTTCGCGCTGGTATTGTTCCCGGTAAAGACGAAGATAGGTTCTCCGAACGGCTCGAACCTCGCTTCCGGTATCATGGCTGAAATGGATGGGACGCAATAATTTCATGCTATCCACAAGTACAGAATCACGGTTGGGCAACTGTGCGGAAGCAGTTAGTGGAAATAAAATGAGCGCCGCAAAAACAAAGTTTGAGAAATATTTGACCATGATTTTTGTGTTACAATTCCATGGCTGCTAGTTGATTCACCAACGGATTGGCATACATCCTCAGTAAATACTCCCGCCCCAACCTCGCTCCGTCATCTGTCAAAAGCCTGAACCGCTCTTCAAAAAACGCCGTAAGCCGCGTTTTGTCTTCGGCAGAATAGTAGTTCCTAAACGCATCGGTTTTCGTCAGCAGGTCCTGTGCCACATAATTGATTGGGCGCAGTTTATAATGCTGATGAATGCGCTCGTCAATCATTTCGGCCAGCAATTCCAGTTGTTTTTTTGAACTGGGGATGGCATCGAAAGCATCCAATGCTGTGTCAAAAGGCGTTGAAAAATGGAAATGCACGGCGCCCTTATAACCTTTCAAACCTAGCAGCATGTGTTGCACGTCTTCCTCGAAGGTTTTTTTGAAATCCGGGTTGCTTCGCTTGTTCAAAAACTCTTGCGCTTTGAGTAAGTCACAGGGGTCATGTTCGTAAGAAATAGCCACGGGAACGATCTTCAGTTCTCGAAAATAGGTTTTTAAATCGGTTTTTGCGCTCAAACTGAGCATTTTGACTAAGCCCACCTGGGTGCGGTCATCGCCGTCTTTGGCGCGGCCTTCGCGCTGTGCAATCCACACAGAATCAAACTTTTGCGTGATTTGTCGCCAAATGTACTCAGACAACAACAAGGAATATCGGTACAGTTCCATGGGGCTTCCGGTACGTCTTACGACGAAACTTTTATTGATATGAAAGATCAGTTCCGAGATGCGGTGGCGCATCAGATTGTCGCCAATGGCAATCTGGCTGGTGCGGAACTTCTGCTCAAACAACACGATGTTCAAAAAAGCTGAATCCAGGATAATATCGCGGTGATTGGAGACGAACAGATACTGCGCCGCAGGTTCCAGATGCTCTAATCCGCTGGACGTAAGTTGCGAAATACTGTTTTTTTCAATGGTTTTAAATAGCGGGTAGGCAATTTTTTCCTGAAAATCACCCACAGAATTCACCCGGTCTTTTGCGGTCAAAATCAGGTCATTCAGTGCGGGGGGCAAAAAAGCCTTCATCCCATGGATCAGGCTTTGAAAGCCAAAAAGCTCCTGAATGGCTGCCTTGGCCTCCTCGTCAGTGTAAATGGAAGGTCCCGTTTCGTTTTGCATAATCCATGTATTTAGGGTGGCGAAGTTAGTTAATTGGTGGATTGGTGGATTGGTGATTGGTGATTGGTGATTGGTGGATTGGTGATTGGTGATTGGTGGATTGGTGATTGGTGGATTGGCCCGAAATGTCGGAGCGGGGCGGCTTTTTTATTTCAAAAAAGCCACCCTCCAGCGCAAGTTTTTTTAGTGAAGAGCGCCCAATGAAAAAAGGGTTTTTTTGCATAAAATTGGTCTGATGAGGAAAGGAATTTCGTTGCTGTTTTTGCTGGGAGTGGCCTTTGGTACTCAGGCTTTTGTTCTGTGGCAACAAAAGGATTGCCGACGTGTCTGGGATCAGGGCGCAATGCGTGATCGCCATGAGGAAATGGTTCTACATTTTCAGGCAATGTTTCAAGGAAAAATAATTGCTTTGGAGGAGCCACTAAGAATTTCTCCAGGGGACTCTCTAGCCCTGC
>Ga0209181_10003890_pt1 | contig 22613 bp, 17 predicted proteins | sample MAT05_FD_187208 | JGI IMG/M metagenome (GOLD analysis project Ga0209181, IMG submission 187208) | Freshwater microbial communities from Lake Fryxell liftoff mats and glacier meltwater in Antarctica - MAT-05 (SPAdes) (version 2) | ecosystem: Environmental > Aquatic > Freshwater > Ice > Liftoff...
GTTGAGGGTTGGAGTGTTGGAGTGTTGGAGTGGCGCCTTTGTTTTCGCTACCGCTGGATTTATTCCAGCGGGGCGATAATTGGCAGCTACAAACAAACCGACAGGCCTTGGCTCTCCGTCGGTTTCAAACCGACGGAAGCAGCGTTTGCATGGCCGAATGTTGTTCCCGCCGAGTCAAACTCGATAAAGAGCTTGCATCCTTTAGCTAAACGCTGCACGCGCAAAAAAAGGCCGATGGTTTCGCCATCGGCCTTCGTTGTTCCCTGGCACCGGGGCAAACGCTTGTTTGCCCCGGTGCACAGTCTTAAGCTCTATCGTGAAGCACCGTCTCTTAGCAATCGACCCAGTAATCGCTAGTTGACAGTTATATGCTGCTCCAACCCAGGAGGAAGGCCGATCGAACATTCCCGCAAATTTTCGATCGACGACAGAGCTTTTCTTTGGTTCTTTGATGCACCAGGAAATACGACAGCAGCAACTTGAACGTCAATGCCAATTTGCTGGGATTTCTTATAAAAAGAAGTGTGCAACGTCGACACGTTTTTCCAAACGACCCATCTTGCCTGGCTCCTCTAGGAATGCCTCAAGCGTGGGGCTCGCCCAACGCAACGTGTGGGCGTGCCTTACGCAAGTCTGCTCAGTCGCCGAATGAGCCACTCCATTGACAAACACCCAACAATGAGTGCCATCAAGATTCCCATGAGTCGCTGCTGGAATTCCCGGTCCGGCGAGCCAGGCAAGTAGTTGGTCTGGTCTCGCGATTCGATCGATTGTGGAAGCGATGACTTGGAAGCCGAAGTCGTACCTATCGAATCCGATTGCCCTGGCAAAAGTGAATCCATGCCTACCCAAAACTTTCCACCGGTACGACTGGCTAACTCATTGAGAAGCGGATCGTTGCGCTGCGGCCTTTGAATCTCCAATGCTGGTACTCGCACGGCCACTTGCTGTGTCAGCAATTGTTGATCGGCCAATCCTCCCACTGGCAATTGGACTTCGTAAGTACCGGTGGCTTTGGTAAAGAATTGACCAAGATAAACGCCAGGTTGAGATGGGTCCGGGATCGGTGTTAAGATCAATGGCGAATTGCGGCCCGATGGTTCAATCAACTTCGCCTTTACGTCGGGCAAGATTGTCGGTTGGAATTGAGCATCTCTCAAAACCGCCCGCACCATGACTTGTTCGCCCATGATTGCTTGTTGCTTGTCCAATAACAAAATGCCTCGATCCGAATCCCTCATCAATCGGCCTTGTCCAGCCCAGCGTATAAGCTTGGTGTAATAGGTATCGAAGTAATTATCACCCACCTCACGTAAACGCCAGAACTCACCTCCTCCTTGAAACGAGACACGTCCTGCACCATAAAATTGCGTTGCCAAGTAAATAGGCTTCTTGCCACCCGTCATGGTCGTTGGATCGGAGAAATATGCGATGGGGGTCGCGCCAGGCTTCGGCTCATCACACGCAAAAAAGCTATATACACCCCGAAATCGTTCCCAGACCTTGCGACTCTCTTCGACGGACTTGGCAATTTGGATGAAGTCCGTTTGCCAAGCGTCGCTAGCAAAGTCCAACGGCCAAGCGGTTTCAGACTCGAATCGACCGATCGACACCATCCGGGAGCCGCGCGTGTTTACCACCACAGGTGATAGGTTCCTGATGATCTCCGCCTTGCGGTTCCCGTTCCCTTGGCTGCCTGCCCATTTGGGAGTGGAAACCGGACCAGCGACCATCACTAACCCACCTGCTTGCTCGGCAATCCATTTTTCTAACACATCGACTTGTTCCAATTCCAATGCGGTCCAGTCGGCATCAAAACCAATGACGCAATCATACTGACTCATTTCCACGCGAGTCTTGGGGAACTCCGTTAGCAGTTTTTTGGCCTCTTGCGAAACACCCAGTCCACCTGTCTGCAAAAAAACATGCGATTGAACCGTTGGGTCTCGGAAGAGCAAATTCCGAACAAATTGATACTCACGAGTTGGACCGCCAGCAATGATCAATACCGTCGATTTAGGCTCCACCACCCGGACTTCACTTTCGAGCGCATTGTCCATCGGATTGGAATCCTGTTCTGGCGGCAGGGCCTTGACCTCGTAAATCCACGATCCTATTTCTCGCGGTTGAATGTCAAAGACCAAACTGGAAAGGGTGTCATCCGACTCAAGCGTGATTGTTCTCTCATCCTCGATTGCCATTCCTGCATTTTTCTGACCACCTGGACGTCGTCGCAACTGCACAGTGATTTGCTTGCCTTCCAATCCCGACGCTTGCAACAAGGCGGTCAATCGGAACCGATCTCCGGGGAATACCCGCTTGGGTGCTTCGATATCGACCGTGCGTACATTGAGCGGATTCTTGGCCGTCCCCATGCCAACGGTATGGATCGGAACACCCTGGAGCGTCGCCTCGGAGATCGTCATGAGTGGGTCGACTCCAGCATTGTTGCGTCCATCGGAGATGACCACGATTCCAGCCAACGGTGAGCCCCGTTCTTGTTCAAGTATACTATTGATTGCATCCCCCATCCGCGATTCCGAACCAGTCGCAGCCAATTGTGTTTCCCAAACAACGGCGTTTGGCTCAATCGGCAAAGTGACAGCGTCCTTTTCGCCCCCGGCGATCAGAAGTGGGCTGATGACGGACTCGGGTGGCGAAAAACTCCACAAGCTCTTCCATGGAATTTGGTCCGCTCTGAGAATCGCCGTCGACATCATGACAAACCCCGACACCACCGCGACCACTGCCGCGACCAAAACATACGGCCAACCAGGTCGCAAATCCCCATAAACACGCGCGATCAGGGAGGATGCCATGAACAAGGCACCGACGACTGTAATTGCCGTGCCAGACAAAGCGAGTCGACTCAGCCAACGCCACAACACTACTCTCGCGTCGTCCGACTCACTGTCCGTTTTGGCCTGTTTGGGTTTTGCGAACGACGCTACGGCACTCGGTCGTGCGCTCTGATCAAATCGAAAAACATTAACATCATGCTTCTGTTGCAACTGTTTGAGCAATGGAGATTGAGCAAAGCTCTGCTGAACAGACGAGATCCGACTCGTCGGACTCGAGGCGACGTTCGACGCATCGTCTTGTTGCGGCATCGACATGCTCAGACTGGTGTCGACAATCACCGCCAGTCTCGATGATCGCGTTACCCGTTGCTCCGTTCGCTTCTGCAGATCGAAAAAGAAAATGAGTATGCCCAGCAAAGCCAACAGACGAAGCCCCAACAGGGCCCATCCAATACTCCTGGGCAGTTCCACCCAATCCCGGCGATACCAGTAAACGACATAAGAAACCAACGCCAGCAAACAACACGCAAGCACAAACCAGTGTATCCACTGATCCATCTGCTCAATGCGCATCCACTGATAGAAGACTCGCATGTCTTCCTGCGCAAGGCAAAGTACGGTGTCGAAGGGATAGTAAGGCATGGGGTTGGGGGTTGAGGGTTGAGCGGAGTATTGGAGTATTGGAGTTTGCTATTTGAGATTTGGTGGCCTTAAACGAGGGGCAGTTTGAAATCTACCTATAAACTGTGTGGCACGCTCTGAGGTACGAAGGGCGTGGTGAATCGCTAGAGTCATTTGCCAAAGTTCCCACGCCCATCGCTAATCGCTTTGGGCGTGCCACACAGCGGCGTGGCCTGGTAGTTTTCTGTCTGCCGCTCGCCTTACCGCTTTCCACCGGGCAAATGGTAGGACGCGCTCCAGGCTAGCCATTGTTCGAAGAGCAATACTACCAAAAGCAATGCCATCAAAATCATGTTTCTATTTGCGAAGCCTGCCAGTGCGGTATTCGTGCCTAGCGAATCGGACGATTTGTAGACGAACTTGACGCCGTTCAAATTGCGATTCAAATCGATGAGCGTTGTCTTTTCGGTTTCGCCCTCGGCCGGTGGTGTGTTGCGGGCGATGTTTTTCACGATGCGTTCTCCCTGGATGGACGTCCCCCACCACTCGAAGTTGCCAGCCGACATGATCGCGCGGATCGATTCATCCGTATCTTGATTGGACTGTGCATTCAAGGTCGCTTGAAAAGCCGATTCGCCTGCTGGTAACGCATTGAGGCTAAGCAATGCCTTGGCTCCGGTCCCGTTGGGAGGTGGGCATAGTACTTGAATCTCCGGCAGCATTTCCTTGGAGGAAAAATCCCAACGCATCGGTGTACCTGCAAGTCGAGCAGTGTCTGGGGATCGGAACGAGGACAAATAGCCAACCATTTTGAGCGCCGCCACGACAAACGTTGGATCTTGCGGCCAGTTCGTCCATTGACGGTCGAAGGCCGTAAGACCAAATAGCACACGGCCTTCGCCAATAGAATGGTCTATGAGGATCGGCTGCCCGTTGCGGAGAGTTGCCACCGGCTTCCAAAGGGGAGTGCTCCTGCCCTCAACCGTCCCTGACTCCCCAAGATTTCTTTCGAGCGCCAAAAATCGCTGGATGCGAACAAACTGAAACGGCGAGTTGCTCAAGCCGAAAAATGGCTCGAAAATGGGATGGTTGTCAGCAATCAAGTCCGGTTTCATGTCACCGGCAACTTGAGAAAGTTCCGCGGGCCCCTTGATGGTAAAGGGCATGAGCGGAGTGGCGTTTTCCGCGTTCGCAATCGGCTTGGTCCAGTTCTTGTTGTAATCGTCGATCGGCATTTGTTCTCCAAAGAAGACGGCTACGCCCCCTCCATTGGACACGTACTTGTGCAAATTCTCCAGAGCGCGAGGTCCGAGCGATGGAACCGCTTGCAGGATGATGCAGGCATAATTTTGAATTGCGGCCAAGTCAGAGTCTCGCAAGAACTCAGAACCCTCTCGAGTCATGATCAGTCCAGTCTTGGCGTTGCCACCTGGGTTGAGAGCCGACTCAAAGAAGAAGGAGTGCTTGCCGGTGGAATCTCCGTCGATCAACAACACGCGGAGACCATCTTGCAAATCCAGTACGCAACGAGCACTGTTGTCGGCATTCAAGGAATCGGGGGGTAACTGGGCTTCAACGACATGGGACCCGCTTTTTGGAAAAAGAACTTGAACGTGCCGGGTGACCAATTCGCCCGGTTCGATCCGATCGATCAACACGGGTGGCAACTCCGTCACCAAGCCAGAGAATGCGGCTGTAGGCATCGGCTCCAATTGACGATTGCCATAATCGACAGAATGAACTCTCACGGTAGCGTTTCGAACCGGCGCAATGCCATTATTACGAACTGCAATATTGATCATGGCAGGAACGCCTGCCGCTAAAACCTCTTGCTGCGGTAACACCGAAACGAGTGTCAAGTTTTCGTGCCGTTCGGTTACGCAATCGATCAATTGCAACTCCGTGTTGGCGCTGGAGAGCGATTGCAATTGCTGTTTGATCAAGGCCGGATTGTTCCAGTCTTTGGTCCGAAAATCGCTCATCAAATAGACGATCGCCTTTTCCGACGTTGCTTGCTGCAACAAAGGTGCAATCAATTCCAGGGAATCGCCTGGACCGCTATCCAGAGACGTCGTCGTTGTCGAATTGATCTTGCTGAGCAAACTCGAAGGGTCGGTTGGTATCGTTCGCGATAGCAACTCCGCCACGGAATCTGCTTGCGGGGCTTGTGACGCAGACTTTGTCGCGGTTGACGAATCGGTAGCATTCAGCGTGGCGTCTTTGGTTCTAGTAGAGGCAAGCGAGGCTTGCGATGTCCGCACCACCGTCAATAAATGCGATCCTTCTTGCGTATTGGCGTTGGCTGCAATCGACTGAACAGCCGCCAAGGCCGATTGGTATGCCGTACCCTTGGAGGATGTATCGCTCATCGATGCCGAGTCGTCGAGGATAACGTAATGGTGAGTGGTGGATTGACTGATCATCGCCAGCCAACGTGAACCGCTGACCCACTGAGCCAGCATGGCAACCGCGATCGCAACCGCTAGCATCCGCGATGCGATGAGCAAAGCCTGCTTGAGCCAAACCCAGCGCCGAAGCTTGCGATAGCTCTCCAACAGGAATTCCATGGCCGCCCATTGCGTTCGGCGATGACGCACCAAATTGATCAGGTGGATCAACAATGGCAACAGCACCAGCAGAAAGCCCCAAGCAAGTGGTTGAAATACAAATTGCATGGTCGGTTATTTTTTCCTCATGTGGGCCATGCGAGAGGTTAGATAGGCCGTCAATGCCGCGTCCATGTGCCGACTCGTTCGGATGAGTTGATAATCGATTTGATAACTGGCACACGCATGCCGTACACGATCGAGGAAACGCTGAAGCGATTCCAGGTAGCCCTCTCGAAGCGCACGGGGATTGCAGGTTAGCGCGTCCGTCGACTCCATCCCTTCAAATCGCGTCGGATCATTAAAAGGGAAGTCTAGCTCATCGTCATCCATGATATGAAAGACCAAGATATCGTGCCCGGATCGCTTGAGGGCCGCCAGTCCTTTGAGCGTTTCCGTTTCGCTTCCTAGGAAATCCGAGGCAATCACCATCAACGAGCGCTTTGGGTACGTCTCGTTGATTTCTCGAAAGACCTTGGTCAAATTGGTTTTGTCCTTTGGGGCCGTTTGCTGCAAGGATCGAAAGATGCTTTGCAAATGGGTACGGCTCGATCGCCATGGTAGCCGCGACTGGATCTTTTGATCAAAGACAGTCAGACCAACCGCGTCTTGTTGCCTCAACGTGAGGTAGGCCAAGCAGGCACAAATCGTTGCCGCATAGTCGAATTTATTGAGCGATCCTCGACCGTAGGACATGCTGGCCGACGCGTCCAACAAGAGCGTGCACCGGAGGCTCGTGTCCTCCTCGTATTGCTTGATGTACAGGCGATCTTGACGCCCCCAGACCTTCCAATCGATGTGCCGAAGATCGTCTCCGGGAACGTATTGGCGATGCTGCACGAATTCGACCGATTGGCCAAAGTAAGGGCTGCGATGCATGCCCGACAAAAAGCCCTCAACGATATTGCGTGCCCGAAGCTCCATCGACGCAATGCGTCGAATGGCTTCAGGATGCAAGTATTCTTTGGAATCGGGCATCGCGTAGCAGTTCGTCTTGAGCAGTCGGTGTGTTGGAAACGATACGATCGATGACAGCATCGCTGGTGATGCCATCGCTCTCGGCAGCAAAGTTGACCACCATCCGGTGTCGAAGCACAGGCTTGGCGCAAAACTGCACGTCGCTCGGGTCAACATGCGATCGACCGGACAAGGCGGCACGGGCTTTTGCTCCGAGAATCAGGAACTGCACGGCTCGAGGACCGGCTCCCCATGCAACTTGCTCTCGAACAAAGTCGGGAATGCCTTCTTGACCAACGCGGGTTTGACGAACGATCGCGAGGGCATAGCGAATCACGTTCTCAGAGACTTCGATCCCGCGGATGAATTCTTGAAGGCTGAGGATTTCGGCACCGGTCAGGACCGGCTCGATTTCGGACGAGCCTTTGCCGGTCGTCCGCCGGGCTACTTCGAATTCGTCTGCGAAACTTGGGTAAGTGACATGCACCTTGAACATGAACCGGTCTTGTTGGGCTTCGGGAAGCGGATACGTTCCCTCCTGCTCGATAGGATTCTGCGTTGCCAGAACGAAGAAAGGATCGGACAGGGTGTGGCGAACGCGTCCGATGGTGATTTGCCGTTCCTGCATGGCTTCTAGCAAGGCGGCTTGGGTTTTTGGCGGAGTTCGGTTGATTTCGTCGGCCAGGATCACGTTTGCGAATAGTGGTCCCTCCATGAAGCGTCGTTCGCGAGAGCCTGTTGTGCGGTTTTCTTCAATGATTTCCGTGCCCGTAATGTCCGCGGGCATGAGATCCGGAGTGAACTGGATGCGGCTGAAGGACAGATTCAGCGTTTTGGCCAAGGAGCTGATCATGAGCGTTTTCGCTAGGCCAGGCACTCCTTCGAGCAAGCAATGGCCTTTTGCAAAGACGCTGATAAGCAGTTGCTCGACGACATCCAGTTGTCCGACGATGGTTTTGGACAGTTGGCCGAGGATTTGTTCTCGAGCGCGTTGCAATCGATCCAAATCCGCTTGGGCTGATCCGTCTGTAGTCATGCCGAACTTTCAAAAGGGAGCAAATCAGAGAAACTAGGCTAAATGTCCGGTTGGATTGTATCATCCCGAGAAGTCTTCTGCACTGGGTTGCGGAAATCCCCTGTTTTGGACATTATCCCGATAGGGATTAAAGAGAGTAGCCGGGGGTCGCTGCGGAGCACCTCACCCCCGGAACAGAATGGAGCCGTATGACACTTCCATTTTCAACGCAAACGGCGATCTTCCTCCTGGAATCGTAGAATTGGAGATGTAGAGAATGATCAAAAATGACATAGAGCTCTGAAGTCAAGTAGCGACTCACCGCCCAAGTTGGCGGGAACTGTTTTATGGCGAGCGCCAGCCCTCGTGGTGGCGCAACGATGGGAGAGGCTGATGATGAGCGATCTTTCTGCAATGAACGCTCACCCAAAATCGCCGCGGTCCAACACCGATGACAAGTCGAGAGGTCTGGATATCGGGCACAACCAAGCAATTAGAACCGCCACAATCGGTTGGACCGGCGGTCAGCAATTCATACGGCAAGCATGTTGCGGATGCTCCAGGCGGTCTGCTAGGCTGTTGGCAGGAAACACGGAACGCATAGAATCCGCATTAGTCAGACACGTCGAAGCGACTTAGCCCAACGCACAATCTATCCCTCCGTTCCGCTCCCAGGAATTCTACTCGAATTCCTTCCCGCTCCAGTTGGGATAGATTGTTATTCGTTCGCCTAAAGAACTTTTCCTGTCGTTCTGGGTTTAGAAAGTTAGAGTTTGCTCTAGGTAACCAAAAGTCACTTGAAAGGGATACTAAAATGAAATCGTACCTGCTAGTCCTCACCTTCATTTGTTTATCTAGTTGCACTGTTTTCGGGGACCAAAAACTCGTCAAAGAGATCGTGCCACAACAATGGAGCTACAAGCAATTTTTATGCGATGCAAATTTGTCGACCGACTTACTTCAATTGCAATTGGAATCGCTTGGCAAGCAAGGATGGGAATTAACGGGTGTAATTGCTAGGAGGACTGCAACAGGTTCAGATATTTTGCTCTTCAAACGCATGATGATCTCAGACGATGTGGATATTATCTTTCAACCTGAGATTGGGATCGTGACGGTCCGCGGTTCAAAGGATAAAGTGGACAAGCTCGAAAAGGTCTTAAATGACATTCAAGCCAACACGGATGCTGCAAAATCGACGCCTAAACCCTAAGTGGCCCTGCGGCACCAAGGGGTCTGGCCGGCCGGACCCCTTTTAATTCTCTGAACCGAACAAGGCCATCAGCGAGAGGTCAATACGTTGCAATCTCTTCGGGGGGACCAATGGGGACACCCACAGACCTTGACTTGTTGGCTGGTTCTGGTAGATTTCATGGATTAGTCCGATTTTATAATAAAGGTGATTTATGGCTCGGTTGGCTCGTGTCGAAGTGTTCGCGTCCGATGAGGTTGCTACCGTCCATGTCCTAAATCGGACAGTCCGTCGTTGCTTCTTGCTCGGAAATGACCCGGTCTCTGGCAAAAATTTCGACCATCGTAAGCAATGGATGGAATCCGAACTGCAGCATCTCGCAAAGCACTTTGGGATCGATCTTCTTTGCTATGCCATTTTGTCGAATCACTTTCATCTGGTTCTTCGGTCCAGGCCTGATGTGGTGGCGGTTTGGGATGATTCCGAGGTGGCTCGGCGTTGGCTGATGCTTTGCCCCAAGCGACGAGATGCTCAAAAGATGCCTAAGGAGCCTAATGAATTCGAACTCAACATGATCCGCAACGATCCGGTCCGTTTGAAAGAGATTCGTTCTCGGCTTAGCGACATCTCGTGGTGGATGCGGTTGCTGTCCCAAAAGATTGGAAAGCGGGCCAATGAGGATGACAAAGAAGTCGGAAAATTTTGGCAGGCGCGCTATCGGGCTGTGAGATTGCTGGATGAAACAGCAATCTTAGCCTGTGCCGCTTATGTTGATTTGAATCCGATTCGCGCTGCCATGGCCGAGACGATCGAGACCAGCGAGTATACGTCGGCGCAGCAACGGGCCATCGCATTGCAAACAGAACCAAACGTCCAAGCCACCTCGGATCGCGAAGCTGGTATGGTCACCAAGCCGATTATGCAATCGCTTAGTCCGCTTACCATTGACGAGCTCAGGGACGACATTGGAGCTTGTTGTCATACTGGAGGCAGTCGTGCGAGCGACAAAGGATTCTTGCCAATGAGTGTTGCGGACTATCTAGAGTTATTGGACTGGACCGCACGAGAGTTGCGAGCGGACAAACGTGGTGCAACGCCGGAGTGCGCAGCACCGATCTTTGAGCGACTGGGGATTGATGCGGAAGTTTGGTGTGAGCTGACGAGGGACTTTGGAAAGTTGTTCGCTACGGTGGCGGGCAAGCCGAAAGTGATTGAGTCGACTCGCAGCCGGAACCGCCATCAGCGTTACAAGATACGCAATCGAGCAAAAGAGTTGTTAACGAGTTAGGGGGAATCGGCACAAGCTCGAAACCGGCTCATCTGTAATTTTTGACAACTACCAATTGTCATTTCAAATCCGCTTGCGCATAGCATGCAGAAACGCATCCGCTTCTGGTCCCTGGCTAGTTTGTAAACGTAAATTCTTGCTGGCAGTCAATTGCATTTACCGATTAACTCTGAGTGGTAAGAAAATCGTAGCATGATAGTTTGTGTGTGTCCCCATGCCATACCATATGTCCAATTTGTCAGTAAAGCTTCGCCACCGCTGTTGCTTACTTGTGGCCAGGGATTGTGGACCAATACCCCATCGTGTGGGATTGGTTTCAAACGCATCTTAAGTGAAAGAAGATTAGGCTTCTTCGGATTAATCGAAACAATTCGAAAAGCCAGCCAAAACCTAGTGGTGCAACCCACATTTATCAACTGGGATGCCGACTTGCCATCAACGCGTGACATACACTCGAAAGGCCTTTGATCCTATTGGGTTGACGCTATGGCCACTCTTCGTGAATTTGTGATGGATGTATGGATTTTTCCAAGACGTCTAACCCTTGTTCCACATGGACTAGAACCCTAGTTCAGCTTGGAATCTTCGTTGGATTGGTTCTTGGGCCGTACCATTCGAAGGGCCGTTCAAGAAAGTTAGGAAGTCTTGACTCCTAATTTCAAAATTTTCAGTTGAATGACTATGATCACTTCAAAAACAACCCGTTCTCCAAAATCGATACAGCGCAAGCTGCAGTTTCTTGCGACGGTATCGGTCGCATTGGCTGTGGTGCTCACCAGTACGGCGCTCGTCACCTATGGAGTGATCAATCTTAGAAACTCGAAGTGGCGACAAGTCCAAACGCAAGCGGAACTAATATCGCTCAATAGTGCTGCTGCCGTGGAGTTCGCTGACAACGACCAAGCGGATCGACTGCTCGCCGCGTTGAAGGTGGAGCGATCCGTAACTGCCGCTGCGATGTTCTCCAAAGACGGGGACTTGATCGGAGGCTATCCCTCACGCGAGGCCGTAGCCAAGTCGTTTGTATTAGAAAAATCCAGCGAGGCTGGGCATTTGCTGACACATGCGATTACGGTCGATGGTGAGCGAATTGGTGACCTCAAGGTGGCTGTCGATTTCTCGACCGTTCGACAAGAGGTTATAAATTACGCTCGAATTACCATCATAGTTGGAGTCTTTTCGTTGTTGTTCTCGGTTGCCGTGGCAGGGTATTTGAATCGGAGTATAGTCCGTCCAATTCATGCGTTGGCTGCCGTCTCTCGAAAAGTAACTTTGGAAGGAAACTATACTTACCGTGTCGAAACCAAATCGAGTCCAGAGCAAGACGGGGAACTCGGTGAGTTTGTGGTTGCGTTCAACGAAATGTTGTCGGTGGTCGAGTCCTCGAAGCAATCGTTGCAAGAGGCGAATGATCATTTAGAACATCGCGTTGCAACCCGGACGGAAGAGCTGGAAAAGGCATGTGAAGCTGCGAACGCTGCTAGTCGCGCCAAGAGTGATTTCTTGGCGAATATGAGCCATGAGATTCGAACACCGCTCAATGCGATTATGGGTTACGCCGATCTCTTGTGTCGCGGGCTGGACGATTCGCCAGAAGAACGTGCAGATATGCTCAAGACGATCCATTCCAGTGGCCGTCATTTGATGATCGTCATCAATGATATCCTCGACATATCTAAGATCGAAGCCGGTAGACTGGAACTGGATATTCAGCCCGATTCGCCGCAACGGATTCTTTCGGAAGTCGTTTCGATGATGCGAGTACCGTTCCGTGAAAAGAATTTGAGTTTGGAGTACACATGGCAAGGTCCCGTTCCTAATGAAATCCAGACCGACGGTTCGCGATTGCGGCAGATTTTAATCAATCTGGTTGGCAATGCTAGGAAGTTTACGATGAATGGTGGGGTTCACATCATCGCTAAACTATTGAACCCAGGCACGCAATCCAAGCTCGAAATTGAAGTCATCGACACCGGAGTTGGAATCCAAAAGGATAAGTTTGAGCAGATATTCCATCCGTTCATGCAGGAGGATACGTCCGTAACGCGAAAGTACGGCGGTTCCGGACTAGGACTCTCCATCAGTCGACAATTGGCGCGAATGATGGGTGGCGACTTGACGGTCGAAAGCGATAGCGGACGCGGTAGCTGTTTCCGACTAACGTTGGATGCAGGCGACCTGAAGAGTGAGGACCTAATCGAAAACGGAGCGATAGGGGATTCTCTCCCAACCCCTGTTAAGCAATCCTTTTCGATTGACGGTGAACTTTTGCGAGGCCTGAAGGTACTCGTGGTCGACGACGGAGCAACCAATCGAAAACTGGTATCGCTGGTTCTTAGTCGTTCGGGGGCATGCATTTCGCAAGCCGAAAATGGCAAACAAGCCTATGACCTTATCTTGAGTGAAAACGCATTTGACGTGGTCCTCATGGACATGCAGATGCCGATTCTGGATGGCTACGCCGCAACGAAGATGCTCCGAGATTCCGGCATCACGGTGCCGATTATCGCGTTGACCGCTCACGCAATGGCTAGCGACAAGCAGCTTTGTCTTGAGGCTGGATGCAGTGACTACCTATCGAAACCGATCAATACGGATGAATTGCTCATTCGAATGAGAGGGATCTACGAGGACACACGCCCATCTTCGCGAGAGAGTCGCCGAGTCGAATCTTTGGCGCCTATCAAGTCCAAGCTCCCAACGGACGACCCGGAATTTGCAGAAATTGTCGTCGATTTCGTGGCTGCTTTAGAACGTGAGACTGTCAAATTGCGAGATGCGGTGGACACTCGTGATCCCAAGCAAACGCAGTCTATCGCACATTGGGTCAAGGGCTCGGGTGGAACCGCTGGCTTCCCTTGTTTGACAGCTCCAGCAATGCAGCTACATGATTCCGTACAAGCCAACGACTGGGATAACGCGGAAAAAGTACTACTAACCATCGAAGACTATTTATCGCGATTGGTTTCACCAAATCTGGAAAGCAACTAGAACGAATTATGTTGAATCAATCGACTTCCTCTTATTCTGGCAATATGGCTGTTTCTATGTTGACCAGTCCTCCGATGGTATTGGCAGAGCCAGCCCCGATAGCTGTTGTTCAGCCTGTCAAGCTCCATGATGGAGCATGGGCTCGCCCTGCATGCGATGCAGGAGATTTTCGAATCTTCATCGTGGACGATGAGGAACTGAACATTCGCGTCGCCAGGAAATACCTCAAGACATGGGGTTACCAACATGTGGACTCAACGAATCAGCCGACCGAAGCGATTGAACGCATCCTACAATCATCGCCCGATCTGATCTTGCTGGACGTAATGATGCCAGAAATCAGTGGATTGGAACTGCTGGCTCAAATGCGCAAGATCGAAGTGCTCCAGCATATACCCATTGTCATCTTAACGGCCCACATTGAGGAATCGGTAAAGTACGAAGCATTGAATCTGGGTGCCAATGACTTTCTCAGCAAACCGATCGATCCGCTTGAGCTCCTTCCACGCGTCAAAAACCTACTTACCTTGCGAGGTCATCAAAAATGGCTGAAGGATATTTCCGAATCGTTGGAGCGAGAAGTCAAGCAGAGAACGGAAGCCCTCGAAAGAGCGCAACACCATGTTGTTCACTGTTTGGCGAGAGCTTCCGAGTATCGTGACAATGAGACAGGACGCCATGTAAGGCGTGTGGGAGCGTTTGCTGCACTCATCGCTCGAAACTTGGGACTCGGCACGGAGTATACAGAGACCATTGAGCAAGCGGCCAAGCTACACGACGTGGGCAAAATCGGGATACCTGATGATATTCTGTTCAAACCAGGAAAACTCGATTCGGATGAGTTTTCAGAGATGAGGACGCATTGCGACCTGGGAATGCACGTGATCAGCACACTCGATGACTCGTTCGGCAATGACTCAAACAATTCAGATGAAAAGAAACGTCATGTTCGTATTGGAGCAAACATCCTCGAAGCGGGGGACACGCCGCTCTTGAAGATGGCAGGCCATATCGCTTTGACCCACCATGAGAAATGGGATGGCACGGGATATCCGCTCGGCTTGGTAGGTGAGCAGATACCTTTGGAGGGTCGAATTACTGCCGTGGCTGACGTTTTCGATGCACTGTGCAGCAAACGCCCGTACAAACCCGCGTATTCGCCCGAAAAATGCCGCAACCTACTCATTGAGGGGAGAGGTTCACACTTTGACCCCAGAGTGCTCGATGCTTTCTTGCAATCCTTCGACGAAGCGGTTCAGATTCAGATTCGGTTTGCAGACCAAGAGTAATCTCAATGCGACATGGCGTAGGTGAGTACGTTGATCGCCAAGGCGTATGCGTCTATTGAAAAGCGTTGAAAAAACTCCTCGTCATCTCCTTCGCGTTCCCAGCCGTCGGCGATGTCGGTGTTGTGCGTTGCAACGGCCACCAAACGTCCGCGATCGTCGTTTAGTCCACGAAAATGGACTTGCGATAAATCCGCATCGCCACCATTGGGACGTTTGTGAATCCAAGACGGATCGTAGCTGACGCCGTTTCGACGGTAGAATTGAATTGCCGTAATCTGCGGGCACTTTTTCATGGGATACACAGCCGACATGATGGGGTGATCATTTGGAATGTCAAACCATTTCCAATGTGGCGCTACTCCTCGCATATTGCTTTCGAAGTTGTCCCACTCGGCCTGCCCCCAGAAGTCATCGACCCAAAGGAAGCCTCCATTATCGAAGTATTTCTTTAGTCCTTTTTGTTCCTCACGACTCAGTTCTTGCCAGCCGGGATCACTCATGAATGCAAATGGATAGTCCAACAGTTGTGCATCGGTCAATCGCAGCAGGAGGGTACCCTGGTTAGCTTTGATGGTGGTCAATTGATTGAGTCGCCAAGTCAAATTCTTAGCACCCACTGGATGGTCTGTCGCCCAGCGAGGAATCCAACCGGCGTCGCCCCGGTAATATGCTTCGCCGTCTCCACCAACGCTTTCGTACATAATTCGAACGAACGTGAAGTGGTCTGCACAAAACTTGGACCGATCTAAATCCGACTCTTGCACTGGTAAGTCAGTGGAAACCAATAGACCCAATAGACTGATGAGAAGGATTCTGGAGTTCATGAATTCCTGAAGGTTAGAAGCACTCTCACATTGGTAATGGAGACTGCAGGGCCTCCACCATAGACCGGACGCGATTCCATTCTACCACTTCTGGAGTGAGGGTGAAGTCACTCTCCCTCCGGGAGTGCTGGCCGTTAGTACGCCAAAACAAGGTTGGTGAGGGCCAAGCCCCCGACCAACCTGAAAGGCCGGCGAGAGTTTGCATCACACTGGTAGTTTTCAGCTCGCCGCTCGCCTAATAGCGAGAATCGTTCTCGGGCATGATTCGGCGCAACACGTTGGCCTGCATCTCTTCGTCCATATCGTGGGCCACCATCACCCCTTGAAACGCGGTTTTCAACCGAAGCGCCTGGCTAGCGAGCGCATCGCTACGCCGATCACGGCTTCGAACTGGGCTAACGTTCAGTTCGAGCAACGTGCAAATCTTGACGTTTCCTTTCCTGCCGCCTGCATTCATTTCCAATTCGGAAATACCAATTTCGATTAGAAATTTGGCCAGCCTCTCGTTCTTGGTCTGCGGAATGGGTGCTTTACGGCAGTCCACTTCGAGGAGAATCTTGTCGCTCTCAACCTGGATGACAGACGCGTGGAACTCAGAGACAAAGCCCTTGAGTTTTTCCAGCGTGACATCTCTTGGTACGCTGGTCAGGAGTTCGTACTTTTGCTGAAAAACCACCGCTGGCGAAAACCATCCCAGCCAGCTTCGCATGGTGTTATGATTCGGCTCCGTATTCCCAGTCGATGGATTCGAGGCTTTCGTGTCGAGACCAAGTCCTACAACGCGGTCTCGTCCGCTCGACTTCGCAATGAGCAGCGCCTGATCCGCTCTCCCAAGAACGGATTCACCGGTGTCACCGGGGAGAACCGTACTGACACCGAAACTCGCGGTAATGCATGAGTTTCGAATGGCCGCTATCGGCGTTCTTTGGAGTCGTTTGCGAATGGACTCTGCCCATGCTTTGGCTTCTGTAAAATCACATTCGCTGCACAACAGTACGAATTCTTCGCCACCAAAGCGTGCCACGAAGTCGGTTTCTCGACAAAAATCTTTGAGGACCTGAGCGAAGACAATCAGTGCTTCGTCGCCTACTTGGTGTGAGAAGTTATCATTGATCCGCTTAAAGAAGTCGATGTCGCAAATGATCACGCTGCCTGGACGATTGTTACGTTGATGGTACTCCACAAAGTCTGGCAATTGACGATTCAACTCACCACGGTTTGCAACTTTGGTGAGTTGATCTTGGCTAGCTCTTTCGCGAAGGTGCACGATCTTTTGTTCAAGGACTGCGGTCTCGCTTATGTCCTCCAAAATCATGGCACCACCGCAGAGGTGCCCCAGATCGTTATTGACAGGGATAACGTCGACTTTTACATGGAGCAGCGGAAATCCGTCTCGACGGATCGATATACGCTGACTGATGACTTCGCCCCCCTGCATGAGTGCAGCGAACGGACACTGAGAGGAGTCCAAAGGAAATCCTTCGCGATCGCAAAGGGATGCAAAAGCTGGTTCCCATGTCTGGTGGTAGACAGACGAAGCGGACTTGCCAGTCATTCGCTCGGCGGTGGCGTTCCAGTCCAGCACTCGGAATTCTAGATCAACGAAAATCACTCCGTCTTGGACATGATCCATCATATGCCGATAAAACGTGTCGTTCAGCTTGTGAATAAGTACGCTGCCGGCTTTCTCGCCCTGCCCAGAGGCATTTCGAAGATCCGCATGGTCCAATTCAAAAAAGGTGCGGTGTTCGCTTACTTCGATTTCTTTCAGCCAGCGTTCGGAAGCAAGCTCCAGCGTATCGGATTTCGGACTGAGGACGATGTCGGCAAAGGAACGCACCAACCGAGGGTCGAACTGTTTGCCGCTTTGTCGAAAGATCTCTGCCAATGCCGCCTCGCGAGACATAGGATCGCGATAGACGTTTTGCATCGTCATGGAGTCGTACGCATCGATGATATTGATCAGTCGACTAGCGACTGGGGCGATTTCATCGGAAGTGCAATTGTTCGAAGTATGGAAACTAGTGCCGATTCCCGCGATGGAAAGCATGAGATCATTCGATGCACCGGCGGCTCGTAGGATTTCAATTCCGACCTGTATATGCAAGTCCATCATGGACTTTTCGTTTTCGGTAAGCTTCTCGGGCTTCTGCAGAACTCGATCGGGAATTCCAATTTTCCCAATTTCATGAAGCAATCCAACCGTCTCAAAAAGCTGCAAGTGTTCTTCATCAAGCTGGCAGCTCACTCCCCACAACGAGGCCCAACGTGCAACTCGCAGGGAGTGCGATGCAGCCGGCCCGTGCTTGGCTCGCAAAGCGACGTAGAGACTGGAGACGACGCCAAGTTTGGCGTGTGCCATCTCGTAGTGCAATCGTCCAGTGGATTCAGTCCCTGACGCGTTGCCATGGGGCGCACCTACAAATGACCATGAGTTTGCATGAGCAATACTTGCGGAACTTGCCTGGATCGACGTGGATTCGGTCATCGCTCAAACTAATATTGGGTTGCAGACTGTGGTCCACAAATTTGCGGGGGCTTGCATTGAAACACAATGCTCGCAACGGTTAACGACTCGAAACCTTAGAACAGTAATGCGAACCAAGCAAATCAATCCCAAACAATGGTCGTCGAGGTTTACGATATCGCCATTCAAAAAACCAAAATGGAAGGGTTGTAGTGATTGCGCATTCCATCAACAACCTACCCGGATCGCTTTACCAATGGCGAGCGTAGCGACTATGATGATGGTACGATGCTAATTCACCCCCCAGGGTGGGATTTGGGAAGTATCGCCGGGTGGGTTGTCACTACGTGCGTCATTTTGAGGCTTGAAAACGAATGAAGATTTTTTCGCGACAATGTAGCCCTGTTTTAGGGATGGTTCTTCTGCTTGGTAATTCGGCTGGGCTGCAGGAAGCCCTGGGACAACTGCCAACCGGATGGAAAGCTCACGATTGGGATCGGGAACGCCCTAACGTCATTACGCCAGGTCCTTCGAACTTGCCGCTGGCTGCCCCCTCCGACGCGGTCATTTTATTCAATGGAAAAAACCTCGACGAATGGCGGTCCGCGGATGGCAGTTCAGCTAAATGGATTGTCAAAGACGAAGTCATGGAATCCGTTCCCGGCAGTGGGTACATCTTTTCCGCCAAAGCCTTTGGCGATGTTCAACTGCATGTGGAATGGTCCGCGCCAGCACGAGTTCAAGGTAAGAGCCAGGGTCGTGGCAACAGCGGCGTTTTTCTTCAAGGGCTGTTTGAAGTTCAAGTCCTGGACTCATACGACAACAAAACTTACGCAGACGGGCAAGCTGGGTCGGTGTATGGCCAGTATCCACCACTTGTCAACGCGAGCCGTAAGCCCGGTGAATGGCAATCGTACGACATCCTTTTCCGAAGACCCAGCTATCAAGAGGGCAAACTTTTGCAACCCGCTCGTCTGACTGTGCTTCACAATGGCGTTCTGGTTCAAGACAATGTTCGCCCACTTGGACCGACATCGTGGCTACAGCATAAGCCATATGAAGTAAGTCCAGAAATGCTACCCCTTTCGTTTCAGGATCACGGCAATCCGGTCCGCTACCGAAACGTTTGGCTTCGAGAACTTCCTCCAGAGACAATCGTCCAACCTGAAAAACCTTATGATCCAGTCATTGTGTCACTTACGGCGGAGCAACTGGCTAAAATCGTTGGTAAGTACGAGCGTGGAGACGGGGGATTGTGGGAAATCACCCAACGCGATGGCAAGCTCTACTTTTCAGTTTCTGGCACACCATTGGAGCTGATAGCGCACAGCACCGAAGAGTTTGGGCTAAGATACACGGCTGGAAAACTCAGCCTCAAGTACGACGATTCTGGAACGCCAACGGAATTGCAGTTCTACATGGGTGGCGACACCTCGAAAGGAACTCGCCCGAAGTGAAGAATTAAGTTCTTGAAATTCTAAACAACCCGTATTTCCCAAACAGAAGTCGCTCCTATATGAATCCCGTACTCTTTACAATACTGCTCGTTTTCGGCTTGTTTGTATTTGTTTTCGCGATCATCGTCCTGGCCGTGTTTTCTCGCTACTTCTGGCTTTGGATCCAATCCGTGATGACCGGCGCCAAGGTTTCGGTCATCGATTTACTCGGAATGATGTTTCGACGGGTCGACGCAAAGACCATCGTCCGCGGCAAAATCATGGCCGTGCAAGCTGGGATTCGCGACGAGGACTTGACCACCAAGGCACTGGAAGCACACTACCTCGCTCGTGGTAATGTGCCTCAAGTCATTAGAGCTCTTGTTGCGGCACGCAAGAGCAAGCAAATCACATTGTCGTTTCGCGAGGCCGCTGCCATCGACCTCGCAGGCCGAAATGTTTTGGACGCAGTCCAAACCAGCGTTTATCCGAAAGTGATTGACTGTCCTCCGAAAGGGAGCGCTGTCGCCTTCCTCGATGCGATTGCAAAAGACGGAATTCAGTTAAAAGTCAAAGCACGCGTCACGGTTCGAGCTAATCTGCAACGCCTCATTGGCGGTGCAACCGAAGAGACCATCATTGCCCGTGTCGGACAGGGAATCGTTAGTGCAATCGGCTCTTCCGAAAGTCATAAGATCGTATTGGAGAATCCCGACGTCATTTCCAAAGCCGTGCTCGCAAGCCGACTCGACGATCAGACCGCTTTTGAAATCGTTTCGATCGATATTGCCGATATCGACGTCGGAGAGAATATTGGAGCTAGACTTCAGGCAGACCGAGCCGAAGCCGACACACGTGTCGCCCGTGCCAAAGCCGAAAGTCGAAGAGCCGAGGCCGTAGCCACCGAACAAGAGATGATTGCAAAAATAGAAGAAAGCCGAGCGGAAGTGGTCTCAGCAGAAGCCGAAGTCCCTAAGGCGATCGCAGATTCCTTACTCAGCGGCCGACTAAGCATCATGGATTACTACAAACTGAGAAATATCACCGCCGACACCGAAATGCGACAAAGCATTGCCGGCACAAGCACCACGGGGCCGTCCAACCCAACCCGCTCCACCTAATAACATTATGTCCGAAGCCGAATTCATTAATTCGGACAACGCTCGAAATGAAACGTACGTAGCCAAAGGAATTTACGATGGCAGATGACCTAGACGATTTTCTCAAACAGGCTGCTCAACGGCGACAACAACGTCAACAACAACGCACCAATCGACCGCCAGTTGTTCAGCCTGCGCCCCAGCCCACGCGCCCGGCTCCAACCCCACGGTTGCAACAGCAAGACCCCATTCCTTCAGCCCAAGTCGTAGACTCCAAACCCTATGTACCGACGGTTGGCAATCTCTCCTCAAGCCTTTCATCAGCTTCGCTGCCAGGTGGTGTGGACCAAGCGGATGAACGAATGCAGGCTCATCTCAAGGAAGCGTTTCAGCACGAGATAAGCAGCCTCCGAAACTCCGAACCGAAGCCGTCCCTCAAGAAGAAACAAAAGAAAGAATCGAGGCTTCAGGAAACCCCTGCGACAGCCGCCGAAGTGCAACCCACAGCTAAGGTTTCGTCCGCATCCTTGGTTGCGCAATTGCGAGACCCTCAATCGCTCCGAATGGCCATCATCGCCCACGAGATCATGAAGCGACCCTGGCAATGATCGGGCCCGATTTTGCACGAGGTGTCGACGGACTTTTGCCCGCCATCGCTCAGGACGCCTCCTCCAAACTAGTTCTCATGTTCGCTTGGATGAACTTGGAATCTTACGAGGAAACGCTCCGTTCCGGATTCGCTACCTACTACAGCCGATCTCGCCAGCGGCTTTGGCGCAAGGGTGAGGAGAGCGGGCACAGGCAAAAGATCGTAGAGATTCGAATCGACTGCGATGCCGACTGTATCCTGCTAATGGTGGAGCAAACCGGTGCCGCTTGCCACGAAGGTTATGCAAGCTGCTTCTTTCGAAAACACTCCGATGCCGATTTTGTCGTGGATCAAAAACGCACCGTTGAACCCGAGAAGGTCTACCAAAAAAAACACGGTTAGAAAATGCCTGAGCTCCCAGAAGTCGAGACCATGCGCCGTGGCCTACTGCCGACCATCGGAGGTGTCATCTCCGCAATCACAGAGCCGAGCATACCCTACCGACCGATCAAGATAGAACCAGGGATTGAGCAGTTCCGTAAGCGGGCATTGGGCGCCACCGTAGTCGCTGTTGACCGAGTCGCAAAGCGTGTTTTAGTAAGACTTTGCACGGGTGACTCGATCGTAATGCAACCGAAAATGGCTGGAATCGCCATGGTCTCCTCTCCGCCTACCGATCAACATACCAGAATGGTTTTTGATTTGGCAGGGGCCGCCGTGGACCATTTTCTGTATTGGGATCGACGTGGCCTGGGGACGGTTTGTCTATGGACACAAGAACAAATTGCAGAACACCTTGGTCCACTTAAACTCGGTCCAGACGCCTCGATCGTCGACCAGATTACATTCTTGGATCGTTTTGGCCATATCGACCGAGAAGTCAAGGTTGCACTTCTAGACCAACGCGTTGTCTGCGGAATTGGCAACCTATACGCGGCTGAAATTCTCCACGCGGCTAAAGTTCATCCCTCCGCCCGTTGCAGCCAACTCAATAAATCGACTTGGAAACGCATTCACCGCGAAACCATTCGCATCCTGTGCGAAGCCATTGAAAAGGAAGGATCCACATTGAGCGACGGCACCTACCGCAACGCCATCAACGGCGAAGGACGTTTCCAAAACCAACATCGCGTTTACGACCGGGCCGACGAAACTTGCATAACCTGTCGAAAGGGTACCATTCAACGCATCGTTCAAGCCCAACGCAGCACCTTCTTCTGCCCAAGATGCCAGAAGGAGGCCTAAAGCTTAAAGCTTAAGGCGTAAGGCGTAAGATTTCAAACTTCAAACTTCAAACGTCAAACTTCATCGTGCTCAAATCCTGTCATTGCTGTGGCCTAATTCATCAGGTTGCTCCGCTGCGCTCCAATGAGCGGGCGCAATGCACTCGATGTGATAGTGTCATCGATCAATCCAAGAATCATCAGCGTTCACAAG
>Ga0209181_10003892_pt1 | contig 22599 bp, 23 predicted proteins | sample MAT05_FD_187208 | JGI IMG/M metagenome (GOLD analysis project Ga0209181, IMG submission 187208) | Freshwater microbial communities from Lake Fryxell liftoff mats and glacier meltwater in Antarctica - MAT-05 (SPAdes) (version 2) | ecosystem: Environmental > Aquatic > Freshwater > Ice > Liftoff...
AAAGATTGCGATAAACTAAGAAAATTAAATTCTTACTAACAAAACTTTAATTTAAGTCATGGAAAATCCAAAGCCACGCTCCTCATTTGTCAAAGACGAGCAAGGTCTGTTAAATAACTTTGCGATCGAACCCAAAATGTATGTCGATCGAGGTGAAGAAAGATTTGGCTTGACGCAATATGCTGAGATTATTAACGGTCGTCTCGCCATGATCGGTTTTATCGGGCTGATCGTATTGGAGCTAGTCACCGACAAAAGTATTTTGGAGATCATTGGGCTTAGATAGTTAATTTTTTCGGCTAACTCTGGCGCGATAGAGCAGTTTATCGCCTTGCCGATAGCCAATATAACGGACAGTTACTGGTTCACCAGTTTCAACTTCATTCGCGTCCATCAATTGATGTGAGTGTGGATCGTATGCCACTTCAGATCCAACCCGATCGATCGACTCAATCCCCCATCTTTGCAGTAATCGATCGATCGGGCGCAGCAATGGCAACAAGTTTCGAGCAGGCATCGTGGGATTTTGCTGAGCAGCATAGGCGGCAGTGGGTAACTGAAGCAACAAAGCCTCTAACTGCTGAAGGGTTTCTTGCTGAAATTCGATCCGACTCTCTTGACGCTGCCGATCTAGCTGTTGTTGCAGACGTTGATACTCGGCTTTGAGTTCGATCGAATTAGGATCGCTCTTAGGTAAACGATCTGGCAAGCTACTAAAAGTTTGGATGATCTGCATCGGTGAGATCTGTAAAACCTCAGCCAGTCGCACCAAATCTTTGTACTTGAGTAACTCCGCCTGCCCTTGTCGGACATTTTGCAGTGCATAGCGGGTTAAAGCAGATCGATCGCATAAGTCACGAAAACTCGCTACACCACTAGCATTCATCAACTGTTTCAACGTTTCAGTCAAGCTGTTATTCATCGATCGTGATTAATTGAGGATTGATTGATAATTGTTCACTTTTCATTCGTACTGATTTTAGCGATTGATGTCATAATCATAGTCAGAAAAACTCACCCCTTCCAACCTTAAATGCCTCCGAAATCTACCAACTCCAAAGCCGCAACATCGGCAGCCGCTTCAGAAAAAGTTAGTAGCGAAAAAAAGAAAGCCCTCGATCTCGTCCTCGGTCAAATCGAGAAAAATCACGGCAAAGGCGCGATTATGCGGCTAGGTGATGCCGCGAGTATGCGGGTCGAGACCGTCCCTAGTGGGGCGCTGACCCTAGATTTAGCCTTGGGTGGCGGTTTCCCAAAAGGAAGAGTGATTGAAGTTTATGGACCCGAAAGCTCAGGCAAAACTACGCTAGTCTTACATGCGATCGCCGAAGTCCAACGTCAAGGTGGGGTTGCAGCTTTTGTAGATGCCGAACACGCGCTCGATCCTGCCTATGCTGCCAAACTCGGTGTAGATATTGAGAACTTGCTGATTTCACAACCAGATACGGGCGAAATGGCACTGGAAATTGTCGATCAACTCGTTCGATCGATGGCTGTAGATATCGTCGCGATCGACTCCGTTGCCGCACTAGTTCCTCGCGCTGAAATCGAAGGCGAAATGGGCGACTCACACATGGGTCTGCAAGCCCGACTGATGAGCCAAGCTCTCCGCAAAATCACAGGCAGCATTGGCCGCTCTAACTGCATCGTCGTCTTCCTCAACCAACTTCGCCAAAAGATCGGTGTGACCTATGGTTCACCTGAAACCACCACAGGCGGCACAGCTTTGAAGTTTTACGCTTCTGTGCGATTAGATATTCGCCGCATTCAAACACTCAAACGTGGTACGGAAGAATACGGTATTCGCGCCAAAGTTAAGGTAGCAAAAAATAAAGTCGCACCACCGTTCCGCATTGCCGAGTTCGATATTATTTTCGGCAAGGGCATCTCCACCAAAGGCTGCTTGGTAGACTTGGCAGAAGAAATGGGGATCATCATCCGTAAAGGAGCTTGGTACAGTTATCAGGGCGAAAATGTGGCGCAGGGTCGGGATAACACGATCAAGCACATGGAAGAAAATGCGGCGTTTGCGGACGAAGTAGAGAAGCTGGTGCGCGAGAAATTAGCTAGTGGTGCGGTCGTCTCGCCGATTACCGTAGTTCCCCAAGAGATCGAAGAGGACGACGATGAAACCGATCCGACTGAGGAGTTCTAGTTTTCGCTAAAAAATTGTCAGAAAATTCAATCCCTAATCTGGTGTGAGCCAAGTTGAAATCGATCGAAGGGTCGAGGGGATTTCTGTGCCGTCGGGAAATTCCAGAATAGTTTCGCGCAAATAGAGATAGCCTGACTCGCTAAAAGAGATCAGCATTCTTTGCAGTGCTAGCCATACTTCTGCTTCATACTCCCAATCTCGATCGCGCCGAGACTGAGCGGCGATCGACCTTAAGGCCCAAAAATAACTATTACGGACTACGGAGCCACCTTTTTTGAAAGGAGGCACATCCTCATAGCTAATGAATAGAACATCTGTATCAATTTTGGCTCTCATTTTTAAAAAACTCTCTAAATAAAAAACAGCCCTATATGTAAGGGCTGCTTGAAATTTTAATTTAGTGAAACCTAAACTCGCTAGTTTAGAAGGTGAATGTAGTCCGAACTGTACCTACGACAATAGACGAGTTGTTATTGTTGTGGTTAGGATTGAAGATTACAAATACACCAGGAGTGATCGAGATGTTCTTGGAAAGTCTCAAACGGAACAGACCTTCTAAGTGATAGGAAGTACCTGAATCGGTAGCAACGCCACTGGAAGCAGATGTAACTCTAGGCTGTTGACCGAAGATGATACCGCCCAAGTTGCCTTCACCGAGCAAGTCAGGGAATGCCAAGTTGACGTTATAGGTCAAAAGATCGGCAGTGCGACCGATGTTAGCTTGTTGAGTTGCCGATGCAGACTCTTGACGAGCATTCACAAAGCCTACAGAGCCGCCAATTGCCAACCATTTAGCAACGCGCCAGTTGAGCTGAACACCATAGCGATTTGCCGAGGTGTCATTTCTGCCAAAAGGACGAGAGCTAATCGTGCTACCAGTACTGCTAGACAAGTTGACGCGATCTCCAGGCTCAAAGGTACGCAGATATTCAGCAGCGATGATTATGTCTCTGCTAGGTGTAAATGCAAGTTGAGCACCTGCAGAATAAGCACCATTGGTTAGACCACCTTGTCCAGTTGCCTCAGAAGCTCTAGAGTCAGCTAGGTAAAGAGCTGTGAATGTGAACTCTTTGCTAGGATTGAACACAAGTCCAGCACCAGCACCTTCTGGCCCACGGAATATGGTTGGATCGTAACGACCAAAGCGAGAAACCGAACCGTTGTCGCTATCTTCAAAGAAAGGATTGCCAGTCAAGAAGATGTCATCGATCGACATACCAGTAGTACCAACCCATGCTGTTGCAAAGTTAGCAACAGGGAAACGATAGGTCAACTTGGTCAGTTCAAAGGAGTTGTTGGTGTTGGTGTCATAGCCCAAACGAGCCATGTTGGTGGAGTAGGGTACACCAGAATTTTTGAAGTCAGTGAATCTGGTGATGTTGCCAGCTTCTAGACGGGTTCTCAAGCGATCCTTGCCAGTGAAGCTAGTATCAAAGTTGAGACGAACTCGACCACTTACAGTAACGTTATTGTCACTAGCACCTGAGAGACTCATGATTGCTCTGGCGTTTAACTTGGTGGTGGTAGAGAATTGTTGAGCTTCTAGTTGAGCAGTTTTTGCTTCTAGTGAGTCAACCCGACCACGCAATGTTGCCAATTCAGCCGCGAACTCTTCTTGAAGTTTTTGCAGGGCAGCAAGATCTTCCTTGCTAACTTTGTCTGCCAAACCAGAAGAAATCAGCTCATTCATTTTGTCCAAGCAAGCATTCAAACCTGCGGCGAACTCATAACGAGTTGTGGCACGGCTACCACGGAAAGTCCGATCGGGATAGCCAGCGATACAACCGTAACGCTCAACTAGGGATTGCAGGGCTGTGAATGCCCAGTCGGTAGGCTGAACATCACTCAATTGAGAAACAGAAGTAACATTTTGAGCTGTAGTATTTTGTTGAGCCAAAGGGTCTTGACCCAGTTGAGCAACATTCACCTGATTTGCAGTTTGAGCACTAGCTGAGTCTGCAATCATTGAAACGGATACTGAAGCTGTGATTGCTGCTGTCAGTAGGACTGAGCTAGCAGTTAAGCTTTTGATTGTTGATTTAAACATAGACATTTTTTTTACTCCATTCCTCACACGTATAGTAAGTTTACTGCTATTTCACCATTATGTATCCAGTTCAGACAAATCTATTGTAAAAACTTAAGCTTAGATTAGATTCACATGGATACTCAGCTTAAATTTTTAACAAACAATAAGGTTTTTCAGACTCTACATATCGATTTATGTTCCACATACATTTTCCAAATCGAAACTCGAAATAGGATAACTGTACATTCGACATTAGCTAAGCACTTCTACATGTTAACTATTCGATCGTTCAGGTAATCAATCTACATAGTCCTATCAATCCAGAGCTATGTCGTTAAAGGTAAGGTTAAGCTTTGAAAGGAAATTTTGCAAGCTTAACGATGAACTAATGTATTTCATCACAAGGTTTTTAAACCCAAAAACAAGCTGAAATCGATACTAGAAAGTAGTTCTAATATTAAATATTAAATTTGTTTTTTTGTAATCGCGGCTACAATTCGGGCAGAAACTTTGACAAAAACTTTGGCGACAAGATGACTCCTACACTAATAATGCTTAGTAATGGAGTGAGCCAATCGCCTAAAGCGACGTAAAGTGTTTGGGTTTGACGTAAGTAAACTGTGGCTAGATGTGTTTCGTAGGTGTTGATGCCTGAGATCCAGATGGTGCGACCGTTGGGATCGACGATGCCAGAGTAGCCTGTGTTTGTCGCTCTTACTGCCCATCGATCGACTTCTACTGCCCTTGCTACATCTTGAGCATGGTGCTGAGCAGGCATAGTTTCGGCATAGTGGGCGTTATTGGAAGCAGTAAAAATGATCTGCCCACCTGCGGCGGCTTGGTAGCGAAAATGGGCAGGATAAGCTGATTCGTAACAGATCCCAATAATGACGCGACCCCAAGGAGTATCGACAAGTTGATCGTCTTTGCCAAATTTCACCTCACCACGCAAGGGAGATAAGCGCTTGATCAGCCCGCCTAAAACTTGCTTGAACGGGATGTATTCGCCCACTGGAACCAGTTTCACCTTGTCGTACTCAGCCAATGTCTGTCCAGAGCCATTGAGTAAAAATAGGCTATTGGTATAGTCATTACTGCCAGTCTGGTTGCCAATCTCGCTACCAAAGCCACCCATCCAGACTGGTACGCGATATTTTTCCACCGATCGATCGAAGGTCGATCGTCTTGGGTCTTCGTCGGGATAGAGAAATGGCAGTGCGGTTTCGGGTGTGAGAATTACGTCTGCTTTTGCCTGGGCCAGTTGCTCGTAGCCTGCTGTGTAGCGCTGCACACCCAAGCGTAAGCCATCAAACTTCAGCTTCACAGGATTGGGAATATTGCCTTGGATAATCCCAGCTTTGAGGGCTTGTCCGTTGTCTGCTGCCATTCGATCGGGTTGCATGACCACGATCCCGTAAAGATTCATGCCTAGGACTAAACCTGCTGCCGTGATTAAGTAACGCCATCTGCGACTGTCGGATCTGACGATCGACTCTGCTAATAAGCCATTGACGATCACGATCGCGGCGGTAATTGTTTGCTGTCCCGATAGGCGAGAAATCTGGAGAATTAGCAAATTATGGGGGCTTTGGGTATAGCCTAGAGCAGTCCAGTAGAGCGGGCCCCAACTCCAGATCGTTTCGAGCAAGCAAAACAGGGCAGCAGCAATGATGATTCTGCTTGGGACTGAAAGTTTTGGGGTCAGCCACGCCATGCCGCCCGCCCAGAGGCTAGACAGGACTAAGCCACAAATTGCGATCGAGAGCCAGACGGTGATCGCGATCGACAGACTGGCTAACCAAGGCACACCTAACCAAGTCATCGGGTGAACGCCCGTAATCCAAAACAGTGCCATGCCGTGATAGAACAGCCCCCAGACTGCTCCCATCACCATGCTGTCGCGCACTTTGAGTTTTTGGGTCTGAATCCACAATGGGATTAATCCTACCCATGCTAAAAGCCAGAGGCTGAACGGGTCGGGGGTCAGTCCCATTAAAATGCCACCAATCGCGGCGGTCGCGATTTTGCGCCAGTATGATTTATTCAGCACTAGCTGGAGTCCAGATTTCGCCATACTTATCCTTGAGGGATTGCCATCCTTCTAGCTGCCCTGGCTCATATTCACCTGGCTTGCCCCACTGCACAAAAATACTGAGTTCGGGTGATTCCTCTTTATTCAGTAAGCGAATGGCATAGGTCGTAAAGTTACCGCGTTTGGCTTCGCCTGTTTCAAACTTAACTTGGGCAATGTTGTCCATATTGAGATGAAACTCAAACAAGTCGGTGTGCATGTTGGCATATTTGCCTTTTGGCAGTTCGGCGTAGTAGAGCTTCTCTATGTGGGTTTTAACCTCAAACACGGTCGTTCCAGTATTGGCAATCGCTCGAACTAAACCCAAGATCGAACATTCTTCTAAAAAGTCTTTTAGCGTTGGCATTATTAGGTGAGTAAGTTAATGATTTCCTTCACTCTGCCATAAACTTTGGATCTTTTGTTCGATCGAATATTGAAATAATGTTGCGGTAATTTTTGTGGAGTAAAGTTTTATACTGCAACTGCGGGATAATTACAAGTTAGCTGTCGATCGATAGAACTTAGTCCTTGTAATGCTCTCACTCCTTGTGGTGACTTTTCTAAAAGCTGACAGGAGATATAATTTAAGTCAAGTTATTTGAAGCGAGAACCATGACTACAGTAGCTATCTTGCCAATCTCTGACGTTAATGGTGAGCAGTCCTATCGAGCGATCTCAGGAGACAAACGTTCTGTTGGCAAAACTGCGGGGCAAGCTCTGGATGCCTTAACTGCCCAGTTGGATAAGATTGAATTTAGTGCGCTACTGGTTATCCAAAGCTTTCGTTCTGACCCATTTTTCAATGCTGAGCAGCAGGAACGGTTGTCGGAATTGATGAATTTGTGGCGATTAGCAAGGGATCAAGGACGGGAACTAGCATCAGAACAACAAGCAGAGTTGAATAGCCTAGTTGAAATAGAACTGAGAGCGGCAACAGCTCGTACTGCGGCGTTTATGCAGCAAGGGAATGCATGAATCCTCTCTACACGGCGATCTCACAACGAGCAAACCATCGTTGCGAGTATTGTAAGGCTCCTGAAGTAGTTTTCAATTTTCCATTTGAGGTGGAGCATATTGTTCCATTTTCTCGCCAAGGTTCAAATGATGAAGCAAATTTAGCCCTCGCCTGTCGTTCCTGCAATCTCCGCAAAGGCAATCGTATAAGTGGGATGTCCTCTGGTTCCAAGGCAGAAGTTCGTTTCTTTAATCCACGAGAGGATCGGTGGGGTGAGCATTTCCAATTCAATGTTGAATCTGGTGAAGTTGTAGGGGAAACTTCGGTAGGAGAGGTTACTGTAGAGTACTTAGAGATGAATAGCCCTGCTCAAGTGGCGGCACGACAACTATGGATTCGTTTGAGTTTATTTCCATAACCGTGCAGTACAGCGTTATACCGATCCGATCCGACCGTTGAGATACTGATTCAGGCTATTCTGATTTGTATAACTTATTTGTTTCCCATTCATAAATCTCATGTCACAGCCTACGATCGAATCAATTCTGCAAGAAAAGCGTTTGTTTAGTCCGACTGAAGCTTTTTCTCAAGCTGCACAGATCAAGAGCTTGGCAGAATATCAGCAGATTTATGACCGCGCCAAAGCCGATCCCGAAAAATTCTGGGCAGAGTTGGCAGCGCAAGAATTAGATTGGTTTGAGCCTTGGCATACGGTGCTAGACTGGCAGCCGCCTTTTGCCCAATGGTTTGTTGGTGGCAAACTCAACATTACTTATAACTGTATCGATCGACATCTCAAAACTTGGCGACGGAATAAAGCCGCGCTGATCTGGGAAGGCGAACCTGGAGATTCCTGCACGCTAACCTATGCCCAACTTCACCGTGAAGTTTGCCAGTTTGCCAATGTTTTAAAGCAACTGGGTGTGAAAAAAGGGGATGTTGTGGGAATCTACATGCCAATGATTCCTGAAGCGGCGATTGCGATGCTAGCCTGTGCGCGGATTGGTGCGCCCCATAGTGTGGTGTTTGGGGGATTTAGCTCTGAGGCATTGCGCGATCGATTAAGTGATGGCAAAGCAAAGTTAGTGATCACGGCTGATGGTGGTTGGCGTAAAGATTCGATCGTGCCTCTCAAAGATCAGGTGGATAGAGCCTTAGCCGATGGAGCCGTGCCAAGTGTTGGAAACGTTCTGGTTGTACAACGCACAAAGCAGGAAATCTCGATGCAGGCAGGACGCGATCATTGGTGGCATGACATCCGCCAAGGTGTATCTGCCGACTGTCCGCCTGAGCCGATGGATGCGGAGGATATGTTGTTCATTCTCTATACCAGTGGCAGTACTGGCAAGCCAAAGGGTGTAGTGCATACCACGGGTGGCTATAACCTCTATACCCACATGACGACGAAGTGGATTTTTGACCTAAATGATACGGATGTTTACTGGTGTACGGCAGATGTGGGATGGATTACAGGTCATAGTTATATCGTTTATGGGCCACTGTCTAACGGTGCGACATCGCTGATGTATGAGGGTGCGCCCCGTCCTTCCAATCCTGGCTGTACTTGGGATGTGATCGAAAAGCATGGCGTGAATGTGTTTTATACCGCTCCCACGGCAATTCGCGCCTTTATCAAAATGGGAGAACATTTACCAAATCAGCGCGATCTAACTTCTCTGCGGTTATTGGGAACAGTGGGTGAGCCAATTAATCCCGAAGCTTGGATCTGGTATCAGCAGGTGATTGGCGGTGGCAAATGTCCAATTGTCGATACTTGGTGGCAAACCGAAACAGGTGGGATTATGCTTACACCTCTGCCTGGGGCAATTCCAACGAAACCAGGCTCGGCGACCCTTCCCTTTCCTGGGATTATTCCCGATGTCGTGGATTTGGATGGCACTTCTGCCAAGGATAACGAGGGCGGCTATCTCGTAATTAAGCACCCTTGGCCGGGCATGATGCGGACGGTATTTGGCGATCCCGATCGATTTCGTAAAAGCTATTGGGAACATATCCCACCCCAAGATGGCAAGTACGTCTACTTTGCGGGTGATGGGGCAAGGCGTGACGAGGATGGTTACTTCTGGATCATGGGACGAGTTGATGATGTGATTAACGTGGCGGGACATCGCTTAGGCTCGATGGAAATCGAATCGGCGTTGGTATCTCATCCTGCGGTGGCTGAAGCTGCGGTTGTGGGTAAACCTGACGATCTTAAAGGTGAAGATGTGTTTGCTTTTGTGACCTTAGAAGGTTCTTTTCAGCCGAGTGAAGAGCTAAAAGCTGAGTTAAAGAAACATGTTGTAGCTGAGATTGGGGCGATCGCTAGACCGAGTGAAATTCGGTTTGCCGAGGCTTTACCCAAAACTCGATCGGGTAAGATCATGCGGCGGTTGCTGCGATCGCTGGCATCGGGTCAGGAAATCCAAAGCGATACCTCAACCCTAGAAGATCGTAGTATTTTGGATAAACTGAGGGAAGAAGTTTAGGAACCTCATCCTAGCCCTCTCCTAAAAAGGAGAGGGGACAGGAATTAGAGAAATATGGAGGTAATAGATGCTGGTTGCAGAATCAAAGAGTGCGAAAACTAGTTCTCTCGGTGAACAGAGGGTGGTTTTCGATCGCATCAGTTGGGTGGGTTACGAGCAACTTTTAGGCATATTGGGTGAGAGTCGATCGACTCGACTGACCTACGATCGAGGACTATTAGAAATTACGATGCCATCACAAGCACATGAGAACAGCAATGAATTAATCGGTGTATTCATTCGGATGTTAGTTTTTGAACTTGGGATGAACATCAAGAGCATGGGATCGACAACGCTCAATCGTCCCGATCTATTAAAAGGAGCGGAACCTGACAACTGTTACTACATCCAAAATGAGCCTGTAGTCAGAGGTAGAACTATAGATCTCAATCGAGATCCTCCACCCGACTTAGTTGTAGAAGTTGACATCACGCATACAGATATCAACAAGCTCAGCTTGTATGCTGCGATCGGTGTACCAGAGTTTTGGCGATATGATGGCGAGATTTTAAGACTTTATCAGCTTCAAGCTAATGGCGTTAGTGGGGGCGAATATCTGGAGCTAGATACCAGTCCAACATTCCCACAGATCTCAAAAGAGATGTTCTACCAGTTTTTAGACCAGTGTAGGATTGAAGGAGAATCTCAGGCTATGCGAAACTTTAGGGGAACTTTGGCATCTAGGTAGAGACCTCTAGTCCCTGAATTGGAGATGGGTTAATCATTTATTACGGTCGTAATGAAATATTTTTTAAGATTTTCTATCCTCTTGTTATTAGCTCTTTGCCTGTCGTTGGGATTGGGAGGACAAAATATTATTGCTCAGAATTCGCTACTCAAGCCGACAAAGCTCCATCTTACCTATCCGCCAAAGCAACATCAGACAACGAGCAACAAGATCTTTTTGATTGGAACTGCGCCGCCGACTGATGAAGTAACGGTCAACGGCAAACCGATCGATCGAATCCCCGCAGGACATTTTGCCCCCAGTTTCCCCTTGCAAATCGGCAAAAATTCATTCTCACTTAAGTATCAAAATCAGAGTATTAATCTGGTGGTAACAAGACTGGAAAGTGAACCAAAACCCCCAACACAATTAGGCTTCTTGGTTGATTCTCTGATTCCCAATGTCGATATTGCCCAAAAAACGAACGATCGAATCTGTTTTGGTGCGATCGCTACACCTAACGCCACAGTCAAAGTCAAGCTCGGCGATCGATCGATCGCGCTCAATCCCAAACAGCGCAATATCCAATTACCTCCCAACGCATCGATCTTGACCAAAAGTAACCAACCGATCGACGCGCCAATTGCAGGACACTATGAAGGATGCACGACATTTTCCACCTCAGGCAAGATCGGCAAGCCTGAATATTCCCTCCCAACACCTCGATCTTGACCAAAAGTAACCAACCGATCGACGCGCCAATTGCAGGACACTATGAAGGATGCACGACATTTTCCACCTCAGGCAAGATCGGCAAGCCAGAATATCTCGTAACTTTGGGGAATAAAAACATTAAGCAAACCGCCAAAGGTAGCATTGAGATTCTCTCGCCCGATCGAATTCAAACTGCGGAAGTGATCGACGAAGCTGCGGTCGCACGCACGGGGCCAAGTTCCGACTTTTCACGTCTTACGCCTCTGCCTAAAGGTGCGATCGATACGATCGAAGCAAAACAAGGTGACTGGCTCCGACTTAGCTATGGTGGTTGGATTCCCGCAAAATCTGCCAAGCTTGGTAATGCTAATCTGCCGCCTCGATCGATCGTCAAAAGTCTGAGCACGCGCAAAATCTCAGGTTGGACAGAGGTAATTATCCCTTTAGAAGTAGCTGTCCCGATCTCAGTCAGTCAGGTCGATCGAACCTTCATACTCACATTACATAACGTCACGGCTCAAACTGACACAATTCTGGTTACTGGCGATCCTGTGATCGATCGATTTGATTGGCAGCAAACAGCACCAAGTAAAGTCGAATATAAAATAAGTCTTAAACCATCCCAGCAATGGGGCTATAAGCTTGAATATCGCGGTACGAGCTTAGTCCTCTCACTCCGCCATCCACCTTTGACGCAGGGTAGATCATCCAACTCAAATCTGCCGCTTCAAGGCGTTAAAATTCTGCTCGATCCAGGGCATGGTAGCAGTAATGACTACGGATCGAGAGGGCCAACTGGATATGCTGAAAAGGATGTAACGCTGATTACTTCTAAATTACTCCGCGAACATTTACAAAGGCAAGGTGCGAACGTAATTTTGACCCGTGAAGGTGATGATGACCTCTATCCCAACGATCGAGTCAAGCTGATCGAAAAAATTGAGCCTTCGATCGCGATTAGCATCCATTACAATGCCCTGCCCGATCATGGCAATGCGATCGACACCAAGGGGATCGGCACTTTTTGGTATCACAATCAAGCTCAACCTCTGGCAATTTTTCTGCATGACTATCTGACGAAGAATCTTAACCGAAATGCTTATGGGGTTTACTGGAACAACCTAGCATTGGCTCGTCCCACGATCGCGCCGTCGGTTCTACTGGAATTAGGTTTTATGATCAATCCTACTGAGTTTGAATGGATTATTAATCCTGACGAGCAAAAAAAACTCGCTCTCACCCTCTCTGATGGCATCACTAAGTGGCTAATTGATTCGACTAGTTAATCGCTTTATGGTGTAAAATCTCGGTAAATTTTAGTATTGGACTAGTTTTAATGTGACGCAACCAACTAGTAGACTGGCACTGGCAAAACAAGGAAATCCTGAAGCGATTGCAGGCATCATTCGTGATAGCTTGCGCCCTAGTTTTAATGTGACTGGCGAAATATCGATCGATGATTTTCTGGAAATTTCATTAGAGACAGATAAGCAACTTGAACAGGGTTACATTAATGATTTGATTAAGAAAATTGAAGACTATGTTTTAAAATATTTCGGCATATCAAAAGCAAGGCTCAGGATTTTCGTTCACCCAGAGCAAGATATTTCTAAAGGTCATCCGAGCAATCCTATTGCTAATGATCCAAGTACCACTCCTAGCAACTTTCTTAGTGAGGTCTTTGATATCGATACTTTTGGCAGCACACTTGATGAATCGCCTGACATCTCACTAGAGGATACATTTGGAGATACGCTTGAAAATGAGTCTAGCAGTGATTTCGATCTTAATTTTGATAATCCACTCGACAATCCGTTAAATAATCCGCCTAGTAATCAACCGATTCTAGTGACCGATTTGGTAAAAACATCTCATACTCACGAATCTAAGCTAGTAGTTGAAGCAGGAAAGGCGATCCAGCCGCCAAAGCCGAACTCATCGAGTAGTTCTTTGAGTAAAGATGCTTTAACTAACCCCTCCTCTAAGCAGCCACGCCAGCCGACACAGGAGCTTAAAGCGTCGAATATGAATATTAAAGCCAATGGCATGTCAAGTCGATCGACTAAAACTTCAGGAGGAAATGGGATGTTTGGACTGAAGGCGATTAATTTCTTAGCAACATTAGCTTTTCTCGGTTTTATCGTTGCATTAGTCCTAAATCTTATTCCTGAGTTCCCATCCCTAGCCTTCAAAAACCTTAGAAATGCTCAGATCGGGGAATTGGTCAGTTCTTTATTCTTTACGATTTTAATTGTTGAGCGTAGTCTAGAAGTATTTATCTCAACTTGGCGCGGGGTCGAGGCATCTCAAATCAAACAAAGAATCTCCGATCAGCAACTTGCCGTAGATCATGCCAGTGACGATTCCAGTAACGATAGAGATCGAGAAATCGGCGATCTAAACGACCTAAATGCAGATTTGACCACATATAAAGCAACAACAGCTAAAATTGCGCTCTGGCTGGGTTTAGCACTGGGGATCTTAACTAGCTTTGTTGGCATTCGGATTTTGGAGACCTTTATTCAAGTTGGTGTCGATGCGAACGTGAATGATATCCAATTGCGAACTTTTCGGATATTGGATATTGTCCTCACAGGTGGGCTGATTGCAGGTGGCAGCAAAGGCTTCCATCAATTGATGTCGATCTATGAAGAATTTATGGCTGCCACCACCCGTAGGATCAAGAACAATTCTGATAACGCTTAAATCAACTGGCAATTCTAAACAAACGCCTAAACAACTAAGCTCGATCGTCCGACGACTTTTACTCGTATCTCTAGCTGATGCTTGATGCGCCACTACTAGGTCGAACCACTTTTATCCTGAGTTTAATTTCGATCGAGGGGCGCTGAGGTCAAAAACTGAGGTCAAAGTACACTTCTACTTTCTGGGATTTGCTACCTAACGTTTGAATTAGGCGGCATTAAAAATTTCGCTCTCAACTAAATATTACAACTTTGTCCGCTCCAATGATTTGCTAGATTACTCTTATTTCCTGTCCAGAATTCGATCGTATTCGGCATGTGATCCTATCCAAAACCAAACAATTTTATCTTCTCTAGCTTTCATAACTCCCAAAGCTCTCCATCCGATTCCTACTCTAACTGACCAAATATTTTCCTTTGGCTTGACTTCCTTAAATTCTAAGCTGGGGTGAAATGGATTCTCTTTCCAAAGATCGTAGTTCTTCTTGGCAGTTTCTTTTATCCGTTGTGGTAGTTTACCCAAAAGTTTCCCAAAGTCTCTAGTTCTGGATGACTTCATTACTCCTCACCGAAGCCCTTTTCTTCAGTCTTTCCTTCTCGATCGGCAGTCAATGCTGATTGAGCCATTTTTTGGAGGACGCTTATATCAATATCTTCTCTCGATAAGGTTTCCCGCCAACATAGTTCATTCTGAATATCTTCTAACAACTGTTGGGCAAGTTCATCTTGAAGATAATCTGAGAGCTTTTGGGCTTCACTGAATGCTGTTTCTAGTAGTTTGGTCATAGATTTTAAGTTGTCTTTGTGAATACAGCCTGTTTAATCATTAATGGGCGAGGGACAGCTTAAGCCTCTAATTTTGTGGTTTAAACTATTCTCAATGTACCTAATGTTTCCTCAATAGGCTGTACCGCTTTTCTTGTCTTTGCAATCTAACGTTGCCCATCACCCGCCGCAGACAACCTCTAAATCATAGCCGATCGACTCTCATCGTTCAGGTGCATGGGCGTTACTGTGCTGCTAGCTAAGCACAATCAACTGGACTCAGCATGAACTATTTCGCTTAATGCTGAGTCAATCACTGCATCGCTGACACCTCGACGCTTCAAACTTGCGATCAGCGCTGTCACTGTTTCGCTCTCAAACCGTTCTAAATCAACGCGCAAACCTTGACCGATATAAGCGCGAATTAATGGCTGATAACCTGAAAAGCCCAACAATGGCGCGACCTTCTTCAGATCTTCCACAACATCTTCGGGCATACGGATCGTCACGCTTGTCATAGGTCGGTTTCGATCTAATCGCTGCTTTAGTGCTTCAACCTTCATACTCTGCTCTCTCCTGACGAGTTGATTTACGTGCTGAAATAATGCGAATGATATTATCTTCGCGCTCAATGTGAACCACATACAGTAGATTCCACCGAGTATCCAAACCAATTACAGCATCACGCGCTTCATCATTACGACTAGCATCAACGACAACTAGAAATGGATCGAAGAACGCTTCAACAGCTCTTTGGAAGGTAATTCCATCATGCTTTCTGAAATTAATTCGAGCTTTTTCATCGTCCCAGATAAAGGTAATACCATTGAGAACGAAGTACACATCCATGCTCTCAAGTATAAACAAAACGTATTTACAATGTCAATACATTGCCTACATAGACTGACCATTTTTCCCTAACAGTAAGTCAGCAGTTGCAAGCCATTTGCCAGTTACAGAATTATGATTAATCGAAGAGACGACACCAAGAATTAGCGTAGTGAAAGCGCATCCAAGTGATATCAATAAGGCAACACGATCGAAGCGTTTCAATTTTTGTGACCCCGAAATAATTGGTAAGCGCTCTGACTATTAATTGTGCCGCAATTACGTTACAAAATTCTTTGGTGAAGGAAATTACCGCAGTTTCGAGCAATTCAAATACGATCGATTTCATGCGAAGGGTTTAGTAGATTGGGTGAGCGAGAAGGTGGAGAATGATAGAATAAGTGCGACATAGCCTAGCTTCCGTATATGTTTGGAGGGTTTATGACAGTAGCGAATATTCCTACCGTTACCATTGTGCCGATCGATGTGCAGCCATTGCTAATCAATGTTAGTAGTACGGTGTTGACTGTTACATCTGAGCAATTCGATCGACTCTGTATCGATAATCCTGATTTGCGCCTTGAGTTAACTGCTGATCGGAGATTGATTGTTATGGCTCCAACTGGTGGTGAGAGTGGTGCGCGAAATCTTGATTTAGCGATCGATGTTGGATTTTGGAACCGAGAAAGCGGTTTGGGGCAAGCCTTCGATTCATCAACTGGCTATGACTTCACAGCGTTCGGTGGTGGGAAACTATCCCCAGATGTTTCTTGGATAGAGAAGTCGCGGTTAGATGGGGTGAAAATTGTTGGTTTTATTCCAGTTGTCCCTGATTTTGTGATTGAGCTTCGATCGACAACAGATAACTTGAAGCCATTGCAGGAGAAGATGCAGGAATATCAACGGCTGGGGGTGCGGCTGGGTTTGCTGATCGATCCTCAAAACCAGCAGGTAGAGATCTATCGACCAGAGCAAGAGGCAGAGATCTTAAAGTCGCCCACTTCGATCGACTGTGATGAGGTGATGCCAGATTTTGTGTTGAGTATGAGCAGAATTTGGTAGTTATTCGAGTTCCTCGAAGGTTATGAAGGTTGGATTAGTTTAGTCTGGGGAAAATAGGTTCTATAGTTTCTAGTGTCTCTGGTAATCAAAGCCAGCTTGGAGATGGATGCGTGTGCGCCGATGAAAAAGTCTGGCAGGGGTGATTGTTTGATGCCTTTGTTTTTACGATATTTGAGAAAAATTTTACCAGCTAGAAACAAAGCTTCACGAGGAATTTCTAGGACTTTGATCTCTAGTTTAGAAATCGCATGTTCTACTTCTTCGATTTGCTTAAAGCCAATGGATACTTCTGCATAGACAATAGAATTGATATACAAGGTGTTGGTTTGGCTGTACTGCTCCAATATGGTTTCTGACCAGTCCGCCCAGTAACGATCGTTGGTGAACAAGTCTAGCAACACGCAGGAGTCGATTAACACACCGTTCATGACGTTTCTCTGGTGAGGCTCATGATTTCGTCGGTGGACAGTTGGGCTGTGGCAATTCCTCTAAGGGACTTAAATTTACCTTTTGGCTTTGGTTCGTCAATTTTGATCAGGTAAAATCTGCCCTGCTCTTCGATAAAATCTATTTCTGTTTCTGGGGAGATTCCCAAGACCTCTCTGACTTTTCGAGGGATGGTGACTTGTCCTTTTGTGGTGACCCGCATTGTCTATGATCTCCAAGTATTAAAGTAATACCATACTAGTATTACTTTAGCGTTATAGGCAAGGTGTGATTTTTGTCCTGCACTCCTGCGCTTATGGTGGTAACTTGATGCTTGATGATTACTAGGTCAAACCACTTTTATCCTGAGTTTGCCTGAAGCTTTTTCTTACACAATGCCGTTCATAATTAATAATAGTTAATTATAGGTATAAGTTCTCTAGCCCCAGAAAACCATGAGTCAAGTCGAGATATGGAGAGGTCAGGCTGCGAATGCTTTGAAGTCTTTAGTGCCAAAAATCTCAGGTGGGATTAATGCTACTGATGGATTAGTCGATGATCTGTTGAGAGTGTTGAGTGGTCTGCCAGATCGACCTATCGATCGACAACCATATGCGGGGATATTCACGGCGGTGGATGTACCCTCATGGCGGAGACAAGCTGCCGATCGACTTGCGACTCTAGTACCTAAAATTCCTAACGTTGTCGGTAGTATCAACGATGAACAAGTAGATAGCCTGATCAGGGCTTTGGGAAATTTACCGCCACGCCCAGATGGACGAGAACCATATACGGGAATTTTTGCGGCTGCCGATTTACCGACATGGCGCAAACAAGCTGGTAATCGCTTATTTATCCAGATTACTGGGCTGAAAGGCAATATCTCAGCTAATGATGGTTTGGTCGATGATCTGGTTCGATCGATCAGTCAGCTTCCTGCGAGACCAAGTGGACGCAAGCCTTACGAGGGTTTGTTTCCTGGTTTAACGATCGACACGGCCCGCAATCAAGTGGCGGAGAGAGTCAAGCAACTGGTTACTAACTTAGAAGATGACTTCAATCCGAAAGATTTTTTAGTGGATGATTTAATTAGAGCGGTTAATAAGTTGCCAGCGCGTCCACCCGAGCAGGAGCCATACGAGGGCTTATTCTCTAGTCCTGCATCTCCAACTTCAAATCTGATCTCTCTCGCGCAATTGAAAGCAATTGCCCCTTTTTCCAACCAGTCCCGCCTCACTCAACTTGTGCCATTTATCAATCAAGCTTTAAAAGCATATAAGATTAATACACCGCTGCGAATTGTCCACTTTATCGCCCAAATCGCGCATGAGAGTGATGCTTTTAACACCAATGAAGAATATGCTTCAGGGGCTGGCTACGAAGGCAGGGGTGACTTGGGCAATACCCAACCTGGTGATGGCAGAAGATTTAAAGGCAGAGGTCTAATTCAAGTTACAGGCAGATCTAACTATCGAGATTGTGGAAAAGCTTTGGGCGTGGATTTGATTAACAATCCCAAACGATTAGCTGATTTCGATTTGGCGGCTCGAAGTGCTGGCTGGTTTTGGAATCGTGAAGGATTAAACGAGTTTGCCGATCGAGACGATGTGACGAGAATTACGCGAATTATTAATGGTGGATACAATGGTTTAGACGATCGAAAAGCCTATCTCTCCAGAGCTAAGCGAGTTTTTCGGATCTAGTCTCGATCTAACCAGACTTTGATCTCATGGGCAATCCAAGCACATTCGATCGCCGACAATCCCAGTCCAAAGGTGTAGCGCGTACTCTTTGTTTGAATTGAGACGATTTCTTGCTCTTGCTCGCTTCGATCGACTTGGATACTCTGAAATACATCCTCGATTTCGTCGATCGAGAAGATTTTAATTTGATAGGCTTTGCCAAATCTCAATAATTCGATCGAACATTCGTCAGTTTGCTTGGAGAAGTTAACTCGGCGACGGTCTGACCCACCTCTGATTGTTCGGATCATCGTTCTCACCCAAGCGAAAAATCCACCACCACCGATGATCGCAGCAAAAATACCAACGCCAGCAATCAAAGGAAGGACGGTTAAAATTGCTGGGATGCCGACTGTGCCGAGTAAAATTATGCGCGTAAATTTTTGTGATTGGCTAGCGAATCCATGAGCTGGGAACTCGATCGACAGATGATCGTTCGTATCAGAGATTTGCACGTTACTGTCAGGAGGTCTTTCAAATTTACGAGTCGATCGAGATTTACTCAAAAATTTACCAGTTTCGAGTCCATCTTTGAGAGCGGCGATCGCTTGACGTGCCGAACTGCAACGTCGATCGGGCGAAGGTTCGGCTAACCACTCAATCCAGCGCACAAAGTTGGGATCGGCAGAAGTTCGATCGCTAAATTGAATGCGTAGATCTTTTTGAGGCAATTCGGCGGGGGAGATGCCTGTGAGCAGATGGATCAGGGTCGAACCGAGGGCGTAAAGATCTGATGCGGGTATCGCCCGACCACCAAACTGTTCCATCGGCGCATATCCATAAGTTCCTACCACCGTAAAAGTTCTCCCTTCGGCGGCGGCTTTATCTTGCACTGCACCAAAATCGACCAGATAAACCTGTCCATCCTTCCAAATCAGATTGCTGGGTTTGATATCTCGATGTAACACAGGTGGATTGAGTTCGTGAAGATAAGTGAGAATCTCTAAAATATCCAGTGCGATTTTCTTCACTTCGGCTTCAGTAAACTTTTTGCCCTGTTTTAAAGCTTCCTTCAGCGATAATCCTGAGATGTATTCCTGCACCAGTCCGAACCATAAAGATCGATCGTCCACGGAAAAATAATCACGATACTTGGGGATGTGGGGATGATTGAGTTGCCCTAAAACCTGTGCCTCGCGTTCAAATAACTTCAAGTCATCCCATTGCACGCTACCACCAAATTCCAGCACTTTGACGACGACTAGTTCATCTTTTTCGAGATCTTGAGCTAGCCAAGTGTGCCGCCCCGCATTGTTTCCCAGCGACTGCTTAAGTCGATAGCGATTTTGTAATATCTGTTCTGCTTGCAACATCTAGTTAATGCTCCATTCTCAGCCAATCATTGATTTCTTGAACTAGCCAAGCCGCCTCCTTTTCAGTTAATCGATCGCGAGCAATCAAATGTTTCACATCGTTTTTGAGCATTATAGCTATAGAGTATTTCTTACTAGAACCAGCAGCATAGCCATATTGAATATTTCTGGTTGATATATTCTCTCTGCCATAGATAGCCCCCCAGAGTTTCTTGATAAGCATGAAATTTTCTCTATCCAAGCTGATGCGAATCAGACCGCCATAATAAGCTATTAAAATCCATATTATAAGAATATAAATAAGGAATCCTATTTCTTTAAGAAACACGATAAGAATAAGTCCAATAGATATACCCCTTAAAGAAACAGATATAAACCCAAAAAATTTCATGGGTATATCGATTAGTATTTTCTCAAATGAACGTTCCAAACAGATTTTGGAATTAGTCGGTTGGGGGATTTTGGCGATCGCATTTTGCTTTTGGGAGGGTAAAGTTTTGGGAATTGCTCCTGACTTTAATGTCTCTAATGCTTGTTTCGCAGTACTAACACGCTTCTTGAGCGAAGGTTCCACTAACGACTCAATCCAGCGCACAAAGTTGGGATTTACAGAAGTTCGATCTCCAAATTCAATCTTCATATCATCTTGCGGCAGATCGGCAGGAGAGATGCCCGTGAGTAAATGGATCAGAGTCGCACCCAAAGCATAGAGATCGGAAGCTGGCACAGCACGTCCACCAAACTGTTCCATCGGCGCATAGCCATAAGTTCCCACCACCGTAAAAGTTCTCCCTTCGGCGGCGGCTTTATCTTGCACTGCCCCAAAATCAACCAGATAAACCTGTCCATCCTTCCAAATCAGGTTGCTGGGCTTGATATCGCGATGGAGTACAGGTGGATTTAGTTCATGTAAATATTGCAGGATCTGTAAGATATCGATCGAAATCTGTTTGACTTGAGCTTCTGTAAACTTCTTGCCCTCAACCAATAACTCTTTGAGCGATTTCCCAGCAATATATTCTTGCACCAGACCGAACCATAAAGATCGATCGTCGATCGAAAAATAATCACGATATTTAGGAATGCGCGGATGATCTAGCTGCTTTAACACATCTGCTTCACGCTCAAACAGCTTCAGATCGTCCCACTGCACATTCCCGCCAAACACCAACAATTTCACCACCACCAACTCAGATTTTTCGAGATCCTGAGACAGCCAAGTTTGTCGCCCCGCATTATCGCCCAACTGCTGTTTGAGTTGATAACGATTTTGTAATATCTGTTCTGCTTGCAACATCTTAAATTAATGCTCAAATTTGCTTTTTCTTGGCAATCCGCAATTATTCCCTTCTCAACCAAGCATTGATTTCTTGAGCTAGCCAAGCTGCTTCCATCTCTGTGAATCGACTATCACCGATTAAATATTCTCGATCGTTGCTTTGCCCAATTGATATTGACATATTTCCTTCTCTCAAGCTGATCGATTGGTTGATCCCAACCGCGTGACAATATTGAATTTCACTAATGCCGGTCGTTTTCTTGAGATAGATAAATCCTTGAAATTCTCGCGTGAGCACAAGTTCATCTCGATCGAATCTAATCCGAGTAATTTTAAAATTATTGACCGCAAAAACAGCAGCACCCGCAATCATGCCAAGAACAAAGAGATAGGCTTTACTTGTTGGGTTGTTACTTAGGACACTAGCCAGTGAAAAAATTATCATAATCCCAATATACATGGCGATAATATTTCCCATTGAAAAGCTGAACTTAAACCCCAAGGCTGGCAGAGTAATTAGCATTAACTCATCCGATCGCTCTAAATGGATTTTGGAATCGTGTGGCTGTTTGATTATAGCAATCTGATTAGCTGCTTTTCGACGCTTCTGGGGCGGCGGCTGAGGATTGCGATTGCTAAGTTTAAGTTTTTCCAATGCTTGTTTTGCGCTACTGACACGCTTCTTGAGCGAAGGTTCCACTAACGACTCGATCCAGCGCACAAAGTTGGGATTTGCAGAGGTTCGATCTCCAAATTCAATCTTCATATCATCTTGCGGCAGATCGGCAGGAGAGATGCCCGTGAGTAAATGGATCAGAGTCGCACCCAAAGCATAGAGATCGGAAGCTGGCACAGCACGTCCACCAAACTGTTCCATCGGCGCATAGCCATAAGTTCCCACCACCGTAAAAGTTCTCCCTTCGGCGGCGGCTTTATCTTGCACTGCCCCAAAATCAACCAGATAAACCTGTCCATCCTTCCAAATCAGGTTGCTGGGCTTGATATCGCGATGGAGTACAGGTGGATTTAGTTCATGTAAATATTGCAGGATCTGTAAGATATCGATCGAAATCTGTTTGACTTGAGCTTCTGTAAACTTCTTGCCCTCAACCAATAACTCTTTGAGCGATTTCCCAGCGATATATTCTTGTACCAGCCCAAACCATAAAGATCGATCGTCGATCGAAAAATAATCACGATATTTAGGAATGCGCGGATGATCTAGCTGCTTTAACACATCTGCTTCACGCTCGAATAGCTTCAGATCGTCCCACTGCACATTCCCGCCAAATACCAACAATTTCACCACCACCAACTCAGATTTTTCGAGATCCTGAGACAGCCAAGTTTGTCGCCC
>Ga0209181_10003893_pt1 | contig 22598 bp, 25 predicted proteins | sample MAT05_FD_187208 | JGI IMG/M metagenome (GOLD analysis project Ga0209181, IMG submission 187208) | Freshwater microbial communities from Lake Fryxell liftoff mats and glacier meltwater in Antarctica - MAT-05 (SPAdes) (version 2) | ecosystem: Environmental > Aquatic > Freshwater > Ice > Liftoff...
AACCATCGCCGGCAATAAAGCTGCGGTTGGTAGCGGCTTCCAGGGTAGCCGGTGTAATATCGATGTAATTACCGCTGCCAGGCAACGCAAATCCAATTGAAACTTTACATAATCTTTCCGGCAGATATTTTAATTTGATACAAATAAATTACAAACCGCATCAATTTCAGGGTAAGCAATACATATTAAGCGGTTGGTTATCAACAGCAGTTAAAAGTTTTAAAATAAATGATGGATATTTCCGTCATTAAAGGCAATTTAGTACATTTGTGATGGAATTTTACAACAATTATGGGTAATTAACTTGTAGCTTTTATCCATCATTATTAACCTTAAATACATGTAAAGATGGAAAAAGCCATCAAACAGTGGTACGCAATGAGCGACCCTGCAATTTTGGAACTGTTAGGTAACTTCATTCAACAAACCCGGTTGCTGCAAAATAAAACGCAACAGCAGGTGGCGGCGGCGGCGGGCATTAACCGTTCTACCATAGTGCAGGTTGAAAAAGGCGGCGGCGGTACCTTGCTTTCTTTTATCCAGATACTTAGGGCTTTGGAGCAGTTGCAACTGTTTCAGCATTTTGAAATAAAGCAGCAGCAAAGTCCGCTGCAATTGGCTAAAATTGATCAAAAAAAGCGGCAGCGGGCAAGCAATAAAAAGGCCACCCCAACCAACAAACCTACAAGCGACTGGTAATGATAACAACAGCATTCATCAATATCTGGAACAAACGGGTTGGCGCCATTGCCTGGGATGTGGATACCGAACTGGCTTCCTTTGAATTTGAACCGGCCTTCCTTACAAATAATTGGGATCTGTCGCCATTGAAAATGCCGGTTACCGGTGCAGCAAAACGGGTATTTTCTTTTCCTGAACTGAGCCGTACAACTACATTTAAAGGCTTACCCGGCTTACTGGCTGATGTATTGCCGGATAAATACGGCAACAGCCTGATTAACGCATGGCTTTCAACCAATGGCCGCCCTGCCGATAGCATGAACCCGGTAGAACTGCTTTGCTATATTGGCAAAAGAGGTATGGGAGCATTAGAATTTGAACCGGTAGTACCTGAAACAAATAACAGCGCTACTAAAATTGAGTTAGACAGCCTGGTAAATATCGCCGGGGAAATTCTCTCGGGCAGGCAGGATTTTAATACCAACCTTTCTGCCGATGAAGCAAAAGCATTGAGTGATATTTTAAAGATTGGTTCATCTGCCGGTGGCGCAAGGGCTAAAGCCGTAATAGCATTTAATAGCGATACAAAAGAAGTTCGTACCGGGCAGGCTGATGCACCAAAAGGGTTTACCCACTGGCTGCTGAAGTTTGACGGTGTTACAGACCAGCAGTTAGGTACATCATTCGGTTATGGCCGGGTTGAAATGGCTTATCACCTGATGGCAAAAGAAGCCGGAATAGAAATGACCGAATGCAGGTTGCTGGAAGAAAACGGCAGGGCACATTTTATGACAAAGCGTTTTGACAGGGAAAATGGTAAAGACCCACAGGAGCCTACGGGCAAACTGCATATACAAAGTTTTTGTGCCATGGCTCATTATGATTTTAACCACGTTACATCGTTTAGCTACGAACAATTATTTGAAACCATGCGTCGCCTGGTATTGCCATACACAGATGCTGAACAGCTATACCGCCGGATGGTATTTAATGTAATGGCAAGAAACTGTGATGACCACACAAAGAATTTTTCGTTCAGCATGAACAAAACAGGCAAATGGAAACTGGCTCCGGCTTTTGATGTTTGCCATTCGTACAGGCCAGGCAGTATATGGGTAAGCCAGCACGCTTTAAGTATAAATGGCAAGCGGCAACATATTACCCGCTATGATTTACTGGAACTGGCTAAAAATATGAACATTAAAAAAGCAGATACAATTATTAATGGGGTAAAGGCTGTTATAAGCAGATGGAATGATTTTGCAGCCCAAACAAATGTAAAAGCAGATTTGAGGGATGCTGTGGAGAAGACTTTGCTGCTGCTGTAAATTTTTTACCGCAGCACCGGCAACATCATAGGCGCCAGCCTGTTTGCCCAGCGCCTGTACTCCAGGCCCGAGGGGTGTAAACCATCGGCGGCAATAAGGCTGCGGTCGGTAGCGGCTTCCCGGGTAGCCGGTGTAATATAGAGGCGGCGGGTTGGGTAAATTAAAGTCCCCAACTTCCTCATCCAAATCACAAAAGCCAGATGAGAGCCGTTGCTAAAAAAAGATTTTTAGTATTTTTGCTTATCTTAAGCATTGAATATTATTTTTATGAAAGTTTCGCAACTAAAAAAATCGGGAATGGCAGCCATAAGAAATTTGCGTGAAAGCAAATTAAAAAGCGGTTTACCATTTATGATTAATGTAAAAACGCTTCCTTCGGATCAATGCTACCTGGAATATCCCAATGGTTCAATTGCTCTTGTAATGTTATCGCGGAAAGAAAATGATTTTAAAGTTATTACTGAATATTCCGAAGATGAAGGCAGTTTGATTAAGAAACAATTTAAGCTCGTCTGAAATCCATGCCTGACTTATATATTATAACAGGCGCAAATGGAGCTGGAAAATCCACCGTTGGTTACTCTTACCTGCCAACAGTTGTTCAAAATAAGCATACCGTTTTTGATGGTGATAAATTGACGTTACAAAAAAAGCGTGAGTTCTACCTGGCTGGTGTAAAATCCTTTAAAGTAGCTGAACGCATGGCGCTGGATTGGTTATTTGAGAATTTTGAAATCTCCGTAAAAAAGGCATTAAAAGATAAAGAAGATTTCGTGTATGAAGGCCATCTCCCTGAAGATGCAAACTGGAAAACTCCTAAAAGATTTAAAAGAGCTGGTTACAGAATTCATTTGGTCTTTTTTGGGCTAAGCGATACCGACGTTTCAGCAGTGAGGGTAATGGAACGTGCAAAACTTGGTGGTCATAATGTTCCTCCTTACGAAATAGAAAGAAATTATTATGGAAATTTATTGCAACTGAATAAGCGATATAAAACAATTGATGAACTACAAATTGTTGATACTTCAGAAAGTCTTCATCCCAAAGTACTGGCACTTTTTAAAAATGGTGAAATTGATTATGCATTGCATCACGGCAAACTGCCTGACTGGTTTGAAAAACTTTTGCCTAAACTTTATAAAAAGATATCTAACAGGGATAATGAAGATTTTTTTGATAAATTAGAAAAAGGATGAAAAATTCCCTTTCCGCCAAAAAAAATCAACACCCGCCTTTTACAAACTGCTCCCTTTTTTCACCGCAGCACCGGCAACATCATAGGCACCAGCCTGTTTGCCCAGCGACTGTACTCCAGGCCCGAGGGGTGTAAACCGTCGCCGGCAATAAGGCTGCGGTCGGTAGCGGCTTCCCGGGTAGAAGGCGTAATATCCAGGTAGGGGCAATTGAATTGTGCGGTTACATTTTTATTGATGGCATTGAACCAGTCTATCTCTTTACGTATTTGGGCAGTATCGTACCCGGCTGCAAAAGGGGTTACACTGTAATCGGGTATAGATAGTACAAAAACATGTGTATTTTTTCCGTTGGCCAGTTCAATGGCTTTTGTAAGCAGGCCGGTAAAGCGTTGGCGGTAGCCGGCAGTATCTTGCCGCTGGTACTGGTCGTTTACTCCAATAAGCAGGCTTACCACATCGTACATGCCGGGGTTTTTTGCTCGTATGGCGGCATCCAGGTTATTGGTTGTCCAGCCAGTGGTAGCAATATAATCGGGCAGGCCGGTGTTAATGCCCGATAGTTTTAACCCGTTGGCGGTTTGTGCCGGAAACGATTCTGCCATGGTAACACCTTGCCCAATGGTATAAGAATCGCCCAGAGCCAGCCATTTTTTTACCGGGCCACTTGCAACCGGGGCTACATACACATTGCCCGATGGTTTATCCTTAGTACAGGCTAATAAACAGGTACAAAGCAAAACCGCAATTATTAATTTCATATTTAAATAAACGAAAAAAACAGGTAAAAGTTTTATTTTTTGGGGTTGGGTTGCAGGGGCAGGTAGGTTTTATTGCTTTATTAATGTAGTTCCCTTGTTTTTGTATATTTTACATGCCATCAATAAATAGCAGATGCGTTTAATTATAAGCCAGTTCATTGCATTTTTATTAAGCCCGGCAGTATGGCTTGTATTGTTGGTTGTTTGGCAGTTTTTTATTAAAAACCCGGTGATACAAAAACGGATAAGATGGACTTCTCTTATTATTTTTTTATTGTTCAGCAATCAATGGCTGCTTAACAGCTATGCCCGGTTTTGGCAACCGCAGCAAACCAACCTGGGTAAGGATAGTACTTACAGCTGCGGTATTTTGCTGGGTGGTTATGGCAGCCCCGATGGAAGGGATACGCTGGGTTATTTTAACAGAAGCGCCGATCGTTTTATACAGGCAGTGCTTTTATACCGACAGGGCAAAATAAAAAACCTGCTCATTACGGGCGGTAACGGAAAACAACAGGTGAAGGAGTTTAATGAAACGTTATGGAGCATTGATCAGTTGCGGGTGTTGGGTGTGCCCGATTCGGTTATGCTCCACGAAGACCGGTCGGCCAATACGGCCGATAATGCAGCCAATGCGAAATTGCTATTGCATTCGGCGGGTTTAAAACCGCCTTTTGTATTAATTACATCGGCCTACCATATGCCCAGGGCCTCGCTTATTTTTAAAAATGCCGGCTTACCGCATGTAATTTACCCCTGCAATTATATAGAAGGAAAAGGGAAGTTTAGTTTTTTAGACCTCTTGCCCGATCCCAATGCGCTGCACGGCTGGAATACTTTTTTGAAAGAGACAGTGGGCTACTGGATTTACAGAATCAAAGGTTGATGCAGTTGTTTACTGCAGATACATTGATACGGGTTAAGAGACATGAATCTCTTTTCCTGGTTAGGGTTTCACTAACCACTTCGCCTCATTCTTTACTGCCATCTACAGCAATCCACCACCTGGTACATTATCGGTTATTGCACACAAAAAAAGACGGTTAAAAACCGTCTTTATAAAATTATTGCTGTGCAGCCCTTAGTCTTTTTTGTAGTAGGTATAAGTTCGTTTTACAACCTTGGTAGCCTTGCCTTTATTGTCGTAAGTAGTGCGCTGGGTCCAGTTGCCTTTTTCGTCGTAGCTGTCGTATTTGTAGGTGGTAACTGTATTAGTGGTGGTATCTTTGGTTACATTCATTTCTGTTGTTTTGGCAATATTTCCTTTGTCATTCAACTCACTTTTTGAATTATACACTTCTTTGCCGGTACTATCTTTGTACCTTCCTGCAACCTTTATCCCTTTTGTATAGTCGTTTTCAAAAACACCATCAAGGGTACTGTCGGCTTTGTACCTGGTGCCGGTGGTTACCTGGCCGTAATCATCCTCTTTAAGGCCGGTATAATAGTAAGAAACTTTTCCGGCTGAGTCAGTTTCATTACCACCAGTGTATTTTCCGTCTTTATCAATTTCTGTATTAAAACCATTGGATACTTTACCGTTTTTGGTGGTAGTCAGGCTTTTCATCTGGCCTTTATCGAAATGGGTCATGGTAGTTTTTTCTGTTTCAGTACCCTTACTGTCTTTTTTTGTGGAGGCACTTATATAACCGCTCTTATCAAACTCATCAACGGTAATGCAACAGGAATCCATGGCGCCAATTTTGCCGGTACTATCGGGCGTATAGTTGGTTGATTCCATACTTTGTACCATGCCCTTGAGGTTTTGGGCCGTCCAGTCGCTGTTTTTGGCAACGTCTGACTCTTTGCCGGCATTGTTGCACGATAACATAATTGTTCCGCAGATTAAAAGAAGGAGGAATTTTTTCATAATTGCTTGTTTGGTTTTGATGAGGGCGTAAAGTAGAAACTTAGTTGCCAGATTGCAAGCAAATGCCCATTTTAATTACTGATTATTGTGTGTTGGTTTTGTGTAACGGTTGATGGCAGCCACTAAAAAACGGGCGCCTTCCGGCGCCCGTTCCATCTGTTTGCAAAAAACTTAATTGATCACGATCTCTTTTTTCAGCTCTTCCTTACCGGCAATAACAGGCAGCGTAACCTGCAGCACACCATCGGCATATTTGGCCGAGACGTTGCTTTGGTCAATGCTGTCGTCTAGCGTAAAGGTTCTGGTAAAACCACCGCGGCTGTATTCCCGTAAAATCCATTCGGGCCGGGCAAAGCCTTCGGGTGGCGTGTAGCTAACGGTAAGCTGGTTACCATTAACATCCAGTTTAAAATGTTCCCTGATGCGGCCGGGCGCAAATACCAACATTTCAAAACTGTTATCAGTTTTAAAAATGTTTACTGCTGCCCTTTGCATAGATCGGATAAGCATCGGGTTTCTGCTTCCGTAGTTTTTGCCTTTAGCGGCGCATGACTGATTGTAGTGCATGTTGTTTTGTTTTAAATGAAAAATATAATTACAAGTGTGTATCAGTAAAAATGATGCCGGGTTGGGTTTTATGAAATTGTGGCAGATTGGTTGTTCTTTTTGTCTTGATGTATGCTTTCAGACTGCAGAAATAGCAAACTTTTCTTTTTTTTATTGTTTTTTGCCTTGATGCAAAAGAACCAAAAAATCAAGGACAAAACGAATGGCTCTCCCGAGTTCCGCTATGCTCGTCGGGACACGGCGCCCTTGTTTTGTTGGGCCAGCGACACGTGACCAGTTTACTATTTATAAATTCAGTGTTTTGTAAAGGGCCGTGTTGTTGTCGATTTTTAGTAATTTATTCAGTTCAAATATCAAAGTTTTGCCGTAGGCTTATTGGAAAGATATAATAGAGTTTTACCGTGGCCAGAATTAGTATTTGGAAATTTGGGGGTGGATATGCATTTGTATGAAGACAGACTTTTAGTGCTTTAACCCAGATTTTGCAGTTGAAATCGTAGCGAGGGTTTCAAATACAAAACAGATAAGGGTTTCAGGTTATTTTTTGGATGAAAGAATAATGAACTATTTTGAATTCAAAAAATGTTCTGAAAGGCTTAGCTGTGAAGGATTTGGAAGCCGCAGTAGATTTCAACTGCAAAATTTGGGCTTAACCTGCTGCGCTTTTCAATAACTTCAATAAGCATTTTTCTTCCAGGTTTTTAATAAAATGTTTATCTTACCTGTCAAATTAAAACACACTGCATGTTCCGCAAAACCCCTTTTTTATTGTTAACCATGCTGATGGTATTTGGTAGTTTATCTGCCCAAAATGCAGATATTGGAGAGAAAAAACCTGTTACTTTTGATGGCGTGGAATATGGCTATATCATCAAGAACGAACAAACTAAAAGTGCCAAAGGTGAAGAATACGGCCGTTTCGAGATTACTTTATATGCTACCAACAAAAGCGGCTGTACCAAACTATTTGCCGACCTAAGCACAGTATTATCACCAGAGACAGCCAACCTGCTGGCCACCTTCAACTGCGGCAATGCCAATGGCAAGCGGCTTACTGCAAAATCGGGCACTTTAAAAGTAAGAGATTTTAATGTGAATGTAAAAGTAAAAGATGGCGATAAGGAAGTTACAAGGCTGGCAAAAGCAGGATATATGTTCCGCAGTGGCGAAACTCTCAGAACCAATATTATTGTATTGGTACCCCTCAACGAAAGGCCTGTTGTTAGCTGCAGCCTGAATGCGCTGCCGGTGCTGCAGTAAATAGTTGGCTTTTAATTTCCTTTACTCGCAATATTACCGATCTCATCATCAGCCATTTTATTTACATAATTCTGCGCAGGTTTTATAAAATAGTCAGGTGAGCTGTTCTATGGTCTGCCGGTTTATGAATGTCTGAAACAAAGTTCGGCCGCGGGTTTGCTGCAATCCGGTTTTTTTAATCCATTTCATTATACAATACATACTGTCCTTTAAAAACATTATTTCATTACAGCTGTTCCCTTCGCGGCACGATAAATGCAATAGCCCTGCGTAAAACAATTAAAAAACAAAACAACAAGTATTATGAAAACTAGCATCTTATTTTTTGCGCTGAGTATTTTTTCGCTGCAGGCAATGGCCCAGGAAACAACAGACAAAAAATCCAAATGGGGTAAAATGAAATCGAGTATGCCAATTATGATGAATGGTATTGGTGTAAGCTTCCAGAATTTTGACGCACTTAACAACCGTATTGCCGGGTTTCCGCAGTACAAGGGTTTAAATAACCGCATCTGGACACTCACTGCAGGCTCTATGCATGTAGAAAAAAACTTTGTGTCGCTCATGAGCATTACAGGTGGCAGCAGCTTAACCGGTAACCCCAGTGAAAGAAGCAGCGCCCTGCGTACCATTGGCGGCGGTATAGACCTCGGTTACGATGTTATACCATCCAAAATGATTATGCTGTATCCATTGGTAGGGATTGGTGCCGAAACCTTTCATGCCATTTATTACAGGGATGTAAATGCGGTGCAGTTTGATGCCGTAGCCAATTCATCTACCGTGCAAAACAGCATTCGCAAAACAAAATTTGTAAACTCGGCTTTTACCTACCGCCTGGGTATGGGCTTTTCTGTAAAATCGCCTAAAGATTATGGCAGCATTGGCATACATGCGGGTTATGTATCTGGCTTTCATGATGAAAAGTGGAAAAGTGCCGAATACCAGAACTTGGGCAATGCGCCTCATGATGTTATCAAGCGTTTTTCGATTTCGCTTATTTTTACCGGTAGTAAGATGATGGGTATGTAAGCACTCTATTATAATAATAAATTAAAGGCGTGGTTAATCCACGCCTTTTCTTTTTGAAACATTTTTTAATGCTGCAAAAAAAATTGCCAACAATTTGGCACGTTTTTTTGCAGTTAAACCATAAACAGTTCATCATGGAAAAGCATTTAACAACCCACAGTATCAACGATGGTGTGCAGCCACAGGCTGGCAATAATCCGTTAAGTAATAACCCTGCCGGCTCGGCAGATATTGAAAAAGGTAAACCCGCTAAGCCCCTTACCGAAAAGCCCGACATTGTTACGCCTGAAATTGAAAAGCCTGATATACTAGAAGTACCCGATACCGATAAACCCGAAGTGGAAAAAACAGATATTGACGAAGTACCGGATAAAGAGATTGAAGAAATGCCGGATACCGATGTACCAGAATTACCGGGCAAGTAATCGGACTGTTTTATATACCACCAATTTCTGGTGCCATTTTATAAATAGATGAGCTAAATACAGGTGACCCTAAAAGCAGGTAAATTGTGCTTGCCAGCGCAGGCTGGCCTATTGCGGGTGTTTGGTCTAATGCCAAAGAAGCATTCTGCATTTAAGCAATCCGGCATACAATAACGCAGCAGCGTTTTATTAATTACATAAAAACTAAAAATTATACAGCATTTTCCTACCTCAACTCCGGCACGGTTTTTATACTTTTCTTTATGATACCTTCAAAATGCATCATCATGAAAAAGAAAAATAACTCTATTAGAAAAGGCGGCAAAATATTACTGGCCTTTACTGATGAATATTTACAGCGTACCGGCAATATGACAACAAGGCTGTTACACACAGGTAAACAATATCTCAACAAAGGGAGCGCCTGCCTGAGCGAAGGCAATATTTTTGGGGAGAACGAGGAAGATTATTTTAGTCATGCGGTAACTGGGTAAAAAAAGGCTCCGTATTTGCTTGCATAATTATTTAAAAGCTTTGCATAATTATTTTTTAGTAAGATTTTTTATCAGTTTTGTTTTTACATAAAAGCCCCACAACGTTTACCTTATTTGTTACCTGGTATCAACTAAAAATTCATCAATAAAAAACCGAACGCAATGAACACCGATAAAAAAATACAACCTGTGGCAGAGGAAATGGATGCATCAATCAGCCCTGCAGAAAGATCCTTGCTGGATGAAAGTATAGAGAACAGCATGAGCATTGATAATAATAATTTAAAAAGATCGGCACTGGATACTGCCGATGAAGACGGTGACCTGATAAATGAAACCACGGCCGATTTAACCGGTGAAGATCTGGATGTGCCTGGTGCAGAGCAGGATAATGATGATGAAAACATAGGCGAAGAAGATGAAGAAAACAATGGCTACAGCATTGCAGATACTGCATAGGCGTACTGGTATCCGTTTGAGCTTTTCCCCACGCAATCCACATTTCAACTGCATCACAATTGCATAACACAACGTTTACAATTTCTTTACGTTATAGTTTGAGATTACACCTCATAAAACCATACACATGCTGCAAAGTAAAACGGTGCTTTCGCTTACTATTGACCTGCTGGCCAATAATGCCTTTAATCATTTAAAGGATGAAGAGATATCGGCCCTGCATCATTTGATATTAAAACTACAGGAGCCGCTGACCACCATACAGCAAAACCTGTTGCTTACTTTCTGGAACCATGCTTATACCGGTGATTTACCTGCTGCCTTACTCTACCGTTGCAATACCGTGCTGCAGCAGCTTGGTCGTAGCCCGCTGGAGGAAATGATGATGGAAATGGAGATGTATTAACCCTTTACTTGAGCCCTTTAAAAATCTGGCACGCTTTTGCTTTATAATTAGTGTAAATCAACAATCATGACAAAGTATTCGTTTAACGCATTGGATGATAGACTGAATCCTCTTTTTCAGCAACACCTGCCGCAGGGGCGTGTGCAGGCACTTGACCAGGCATTTTTTATGAGGAAAAATGCATTTATGCATCTGCATAAACTTCAGACATCAAACAAGAAAGAAGCAGTACGAAATAATAACAACGGCTGATCTTTTAAATTTTAACTCCATACCTCATAATCCGAAAATTAAAATCGGGGTAATACTTGCTTACATCCCGAAACAAAAATTCAAGCGCAAATAAGCACTGCAGCCTGGGTACTTTTTCTATACTGGCCTCCGCCAAAAAACACGAAGAGGAAAAACAATACTGTAACCCGGATTTTGCAATTGAAAATCTTTTGCGGCTTCCACTGCTTCACTCATGACCCTTTCAGAACATTTTTTTACTTCAAAATAGTTCACTATTTCTTTATCCAAAAAATAACCTTGAACCCCTATCTGTATTCCATTTGAAACCCTCATTACGATCTCATCTGCAAAATCCGGATTTAAACGCCATTAATAAAAAAAGATTGACTAATTGCTCAGTCAATCTTTTTTTTCACTTCTACCTGTTGGTAAATCTGTGGTTTACTAACAGGTTTCCAATGCTTCACGATATATATGGGGGTAATGTGCGTTTAATTTTACCACAATGGCTTTTTACCCGATGGCTTTATCGTATTTTTTGCTTTAGAAAGATGCAGCTTACTGTGCGGATCTCCTTTTGATGTTGCCTTATTAAATGCGTTTTTGTCAAATGCCTGAACCGGATCTGTTGGCGGCGCTGTATCTAATCCATCACCAGGCGCCATCATCGGGTTGTTGATATTGGCTGCTTTCTCTACCAGCTCTGCCGACATTTCGGCTATAGGTGGTTCTATTAATATTGCTTTTGGCTTTGTTGCCGCTTTCTTTTTTGCCGGGGCCGGTCTGGTAATAACCTTTTTGGGAGCAGCAGGTTTTTTGGCTATTTGTTTAACTGCCGCTTTTTTAATACCTGATTTCTTTACAACAGCTTTCTTAACCGCTACCTTTTTTACAGCTGCTTTTTTAACTGCTACTTTTTTGGGTGCAGCTTTTTTGGGTGCAGCTTTTTTGGGTGCCAATTTCTTTGCTACCACTTTTTTTGGAACAGCCTTTTTAACTGTTCCTTTTTTTACAACTACTTTATCTACCGGTTTTTTTGCAACGGTTACCTTTTTTGCAACGGTTACCTTTTTTGCAACGGTTACCTTTTTTGCAACGGTTACCTTTTTTGCAGCTTTGCTTTTATTTGCCATAATTAATTTTTTATAAAACTGATGAAGGAAGGATTTTATAACCTATACCAAAACTGTGCCAGTACAAAAAACCCCACTTCGCAATGAAGTGGGGTTATCAGTTTTATTGTTGCCATTTTATTTTATGCCGATTTACAGTCGTTAGTTCAATGCTGTCTGCAGTCGGCAAAACCTGCCTGCCGGTAGGCAAGTACCATCTAAGATTTCGACGTAGCCTCTGGCTACTATAAAACCAAGATGGTATTACCAAGCGTATTTATTTTCTGCAATCAGCTTATCTGCAATTCTTCTTCTGGCGTCTTTACTGTTGAATGGTTCTGTTTTTGTAAATCGCTTTAAGCCCAGCAACATCATACGCTGCTCATCGCCACCGGCAAATGCATTAATGGCTTCCTTACCAGCCTTGTTTACTTTGTCAACAGCATCGTTTAAATAACAACGCATCATATCAATCTGCAACTGAGATGCTGCTTCACCTTGTTTATCCACCATCTTCATAATGCGCAGCAATGCACTTTCGGCTTCAAAGGTTTCAATGGCCATGTCGGCAATGTTCATCAGTATTTCCTGCTCATCATTCAGTTTCATCATCAGTTTTTGCACGGCAGCACCAGACACCATCAAAATACTTTTCTTCATATTTACAATGGTCTTGCGTTCTTTGGCAAAAGCTGTTTCATCCTCATTACCAAATTCGGGTATGCTCATCAATTCTTTGCTAACCGCCATGGCCGGGCCCATCAGGTCTAATTTACCTTTCATGGCCCTCTTCAAAATCATGTCAACCGTAAGCAGGCGGTTAATTTCGTTGGTGCCTTCGTAAATACGATTGATGCGGCTGTCGCGGTAACCACGGCTGGCTGCATATTCATCGCTGAAGCCGTTACCACCATGTACCTGCACACCTTCATCTACCACATAATCCAGTACTTCGCTGCCATGCACTTTTAAAATAGCACACTCTACAGCATATTCTTCAGCAGCACCCAGTAACGCTTCAGCGAAGGTTTTACCAGCAGCTTCCAGTTCGGTTTCTTTATCATCAACCCATTTGCTGGTGCGGTACAATGCACTTTCGCTGGCAAAAATGCGAATGGCCATCTCGGCCAGTTTATATTTTATAGCACCAAAGTTGGCGATGGCTGTTTTAAACTGTTCTCTTGTTTTTGCGTAAACAATGGTATCGTTCAAACTCATTTTAGCACCGCCAAGAGCAGCCGCACATAATTTTAACCTGCCAATATTTAAAATGTTGAAAGCAATGATATGGCCCTTGCCAATCTCTCCCAATAAATTTTCAACAGGCACTTTACAATCCTGAAAATATAATTGAACGGTTGATGATCCTTTGATGCCCATCTTGTGCTCTTCGGGTCCTTGTGTAAATCCTTCCATACCACGCTCAACAATAAAGGTTGAGAATTTATCGCCGTCAATTTTTGCAAACACGGTATACACATCTGCAAAACCTCCGTTGGTTATCCAGCATTTTTGTCCGTTTAAAATATAATTTTCACCATCGGCCGAAAGCACCGCAGATGTTTTTGCACTAAGGGCATCGCTGCCGCTGTTGGGTTCTGTTAAGCCGTAAGCCCCCTTCCACTCGCCGCTTGCCAGTTTTGGAATGTATTTTTTCTTTTGCTCTTCGGTACCAAAATATAAAATAGGCAAAGTGCCAATACCCGTATGTGCTGCAATGGCCACGCTGAAAGAGTAACCACCACCCAACCCTTCGTTAACTAAGGTGGAGGTGATGAAATCTTTCCCCAATCCGCCCAGGTCTTCGGGTACCGAAGTGCCCAGCAGCCCTTGTTCGCCGGCTTTCACCATCAGCGCTGGCATGAGGCCCGGCTCCATTTTATCAATACGGTCAACAATGGGTAACACTTCCGAATGTAAAAACTGCAGGCACATATCCTTCACCATCAGTTGTTCCTCGTTAAAGTCTTCGGGTGTATAGGTTTCAAAAGCATTGCTTTCTTTAATTAACCATTCGCCGCCTTTAAGCGATGTGGTTGTGGTTGTTGATGTGCTCATAAAAGATTATTTGCCCCCAACCGCCGTCCGGCCGGTCCATCCGGGCGGGCCTAAAGGGGCTTATGGAGTATTATTAATAAAAATTCTTTTCAACTTTCTTACAGCTCACCCGCTAAGTTTAGTTCCCCCTTGGGGGATTCAGGGGGCTAAGTTATCATACACCATCTGTAACACTTCTTTCGCAATTTCAATCTGCCCGTTGGTTACGCCGCTCAACGCTTCATTTAAAGTAGTGTTGGCTACAACCATGCAATGTTCTTCCAGTTCTTTTCCCTCGGGTGATAATACAATCAGGTTTTTGCGGCGGTCTTCTTTAGATGCATTGCGTTTTACCAGTTTCAGTTTTTCCAGGTTATCAACCAGGCGGGTAATGCTTGGTTTATCCCTGAAAGTTGCATCGCACAATTCCTGCTGACTCATACCATCTACCTTCCATAAATGATATAACACACTCCACTGCTCAATCGTAATTTCAATATTGGCCTGCTTAAAATTCTTCTGTAGCCTGCGCCCGATTGCCGTACTGGCTTTACCGGTTATAAAGCTGTAGAGCTCTCCTTTCTTAAATTGGTTGTTTGACATATAGTTGTTTATGCAACTAAACAAAGATAATCATTCGTTTGAGATTTTAAAATTTATTTTTGTACCCAACGGTACCGCTTTGGACGGCTTCATTGGCAGTTTATCCTGAGAGAAGCCGAAGGGTACTCTTGTACTGTAAATCTTTATTGAACAATTTTAGTACATCAATATATATTTCGTGTTTTATTTCATCATTTCTATTCTTTTTGTCGTTTGGCTTTTTACATTTCTTTCTTTTTTAATCATGAAAAAAAAGAGGAAGGCACGACTTCAAAAAATCAGCAGTGAGTGGGCCCAGCAGAATTATGATTACCGGAATTTTGACTTAATTGAAACCTACACTCTACTCAATCCTTCAATTGGCTTTCATCAATTATCTGCACAAACAATAGCTGACATAGATTTTTATGACCTGTTTTGTTATCTCGACAGAACAAGCAGTAAACCCGGACAACAATTTTTATTTGATAAATTAACCAGGCCTGTAGATAACTTAGCTGAGCTTAAAGAGTTTGACGGGCAGATAAATTTCTTCTCTGCAAATAAAGCTGCAAGGGAAGATGCCCAGTTTCTTTTGTCGCAACTGAATAAAAATGAAGCTTATTATATTACAACCTTATTAAAAGATAAACTCTTAGAAAAGCCAAAATGGGCAAAGCTGTTTGTTGCAGATACTTTATTGGTGATAGTTCTGCTTGTGTTATCCCCCTGGATTCCTGTTCTGCTAATTTGGCTATTGCTGCCTTTTTCTTTTAATCTCTTCCTTCACTATTGGAATAAAAAAAATACGTATAAATTCAGTAAATCTTTTCCACAGCTTAATGTTCTACTAAATGTTTCAAAAATATTTTTAAAAAAGGATATTCCCTTTAAAAAAAATGAAGTTGAAAAAAGCATAACCGGCCTGACAGCATTTCAAAGAAAGTACCGGCTGTTGAATTTTGGCGATTACGGGGAGAATGAAATAGCACAGATCTTTTTTATGATTTTTGAATTACTAAAAGCTATTTTTCTTATTGAGATCCATTCGTTTTTCAGTGTGCTTAAAACATTGCATAATAAAAAGCGAGACATTGATACAGTATTAAAATATATCGGTAGTATTGACTCTGCTATTTCTGCAGCATCGCTGCGTGCCGGGGCAAATAAAATTACCACTCCGGTTTTTATTGAACGTAAAAAAGAATTGCAGGCTACAAACCTGTATCACCCCCTTTTAGAAAACTGTGTAGCCAACTCAATAAAAATAAAAAATAAAAGCATTTTAATAACCGGCTCCAATATGTCGGGCAAATCAACCTTCATACGTGCTGTTGCCATAAACTCTATTTTAGCACAAACAATTTACACCTGTTTTGCTGATGAATTTATAACCCCATTTGTAAAAGTATTTTCATCTATCCGCATTGACGACAGTTTATCTGATGCCAAAAGTTATTACTTTGAGGAAGTAAATGTAATATCAGGTTTAATTAATCAATCAACCAATTCATTTCAAAACCTGTTTATTTTGGATGAAGTATTTAAAGGCACTAATACCATAGAACGGGTTGCTGCCGCAAAAGCCATCTTATCTTACTTAAACAAAAATGAAAATCTGGTATTGGTTTCAACCCATGATATAGAGTTGGCGGAACTTTTAAAAACAGAGTACGACTTATACCATTTTGTAGAAGACATAGAAAATGATAAGCTTATTTTCGATCATAAATTAAAACCGGGGCAATTAACTTCCAGAAATGCAATTAAGATTTTAGAATTATCGAATTATCCTGCAGCAATTATTGCTGAAGCAAAATCAATTGCAGCTAACAAATAAGCAAAACATGATTGTACTTTTTATTATAGCTATCCTTTTTTTGCTGGCATATAGTATACTCATTCTTTACTATTGGCGAAGTTGGGGTTCAATTCCTGAATTCAACGTCAAAAGCCAAAACCTGCCCGGCAGGCAGGCGGGGTTAAAAACAAAAATATCTGTTATTATCCCGGCACGTAATGAAGAAGAAAATGTTGCCGCTTGTTTAGATTCAATTTGCAATCAAACTTACCCCAAAGAACTTTTTGAGGTATTAGTAGTTGATGATCATTCAACCGATAACACTGCCTCTATTGTAAAGCAACACGAAGACCAAAATGTAAAACTTATTTTCTTAAAAGATTTTGTGCAGGATGAATTAAATTCCTACAAAAAGAAAGCCATTGAAGTTGCAATCGCCCAATCAACCGGCGAACTGATTGTTACCACCGATGCAGATTGCCTGGTGGGCGAAAACTGGCTACAAACCATTGCTGCCTTTTATGAACAATATCATCCACAGTTTATTGCAGCACCAGTGGCCATCAACTGCAGCAATCGCTTTATAGAAATTTTTCAGGCGCTTGATTTTATGGCCCTACAGGGCATCACTGGTGCTTCGGTACATAAAAAAATACACAGCATGTGCAATGGTGCCAACCTGGCTTATACCAAAAAAGCTTTTGAAGAAGTGGGTGGTTTTAGCGGTATTGATAATATTGCCAGCGGCGATGATATGCTGCTGATGCACAAAATTTATAAACGATATCCTGGTAAGGTTTTGTTTATAAAATCAAAAGAAATAATAGTACAAACTGGGCCGGTTAATACTATTGGCGAATTTTTTAACCAACGCATACGCTGGGCCAGCAAGGCCGATAAGTATGATGATAAAAGAATTTTTGCTGTGTTGCTGGTTGTTTATTTGGTAAATGTATTGCTGCTGATTCTGCCAATTATTGCTGTTTTCAATAATGCTCAATATGCAATATTTAATATTCAATATTCAATTTGTACGTTATGGTTGTGCCTTCTTCTGTTAAAGACAATTGTTGAATTAATTTTTCTCTATCCGGTTGCAAAGTTTTTCGGCAAGCAATCAATGTTGCTGTTATTTCCGTTGATGCAACCCTTTCATATTGTATATACGGTTATTGCCGGCTGGTTGGGTAAATTTGGTAGCTATAAATGGAAAGGAAGAGATGTAAAATAAAGTTTTGAAATTGTAACTTACAGCATGGCCCAAATCGAATTTTCATTTAAAGCCCAAATGTGGAAGCGACTCAAAAAAAACCGGGGCGCTTTATTTGGTTTATGCATTATTATACTGGCAGTATTGATCTCTATTTTTGGATATGTTATTGCTCCGGATAATTCGCACAATGCCGATCTGCAAACGGTGGAAATACAGGCCAAGAAACCAGGATACAGTCAACAGTTTCTAAAAATATTCAGCAAAGAAACTTCGGATGGTAACTGGCTTGATCGTTTTATCAGCGGAAAAAAAAATAACTTTCAACTCATTCCCATAAAAGGTTACCGCATAAAAGGCGACAGTCTTTTAATTAATAAATTTATTGATGATGATACCACAGTTCTTCAGTATTATTCCATCAACCAGCTAACCTTTAATAATCCGGCTTCTATTCAAAAAAATATCATCAGTAAAAAATACTGGCTGGGTACCGATAAATTTGGCCGGGATATTTTAAGCCGTTTATTGATTGGCACAAGGGTTAGCCTGGCGGTGGGTTTAATTGCAGTGTTGATCTCTTTAACATTAGGCATTATTTTAGGTTCATTGGCCGGCTACTACCGCGGTTGGGTTGATGAAGTAATTATGTGGCTGGTAAATGTAACCTGGAGTATTCCAACATTGCTGTTGGTTTTTGCAATCACCATGGCCATGGGCAAAGGTTTCTGGCAAATATTTATTGCAGTTGGCCTAACCATGTGGGTGAGTGTAGCCCGCCTTATACGTGGCCAGGTAATGGCTATTAAAGAAATGGAGTATGTGCAGGCTGCCCGTGCGTTGGGCTTAAAAGACAGCCGCATTATTTTGCGGCATATTTTGCCAAATATCCTCGGACCGGTTTTGGTAATTGCTGCCGGTAATTTTGCAACGGCCATTATTGTAGAAGCTGGTTTGAGTTTCCTCGGCATCGGTATTCAACCCCCGCAACCAAGCTGGGGCCTGATGATAAAAGAGAATTATAATTTCATCATCACTCACAATCCAATGTTGGCATTAATGCCGGGCTTTGCAATTATGTTGCTGGTACTTGCTTTTAATTTATTGGGTAATGGATTGAGGGATGCGGTGGATGTGAAGGAATGAAGAATTAAAAATTTGTCAGCTTAACAGTCTATGATGAATTAAAGACAGCTTACTGAATTATAGGAATTATTAATTCTTAATTTTTAATTATCAACGGGTGCCACCTGCACATTCCTGCTGAAACCTTCTTCCAGTGATATAAAAGTTTCAGTTCTATCAATGCCTTTTATTTTCTGCAGTTCATCATGCAAAACAAAACGCAACTGGTTTATATCTTTACAAACAATTTCTATAAACATGCTGTAGTTACCGGTAATGTAATTCAACCGCACAATTTCAGGTATGCTCATCAGCTCTTTGGCAACTGCATCATACAAGGAACTTTTCTCCAGGTAAATACCAACAAAGGCGGTGATATCGTAACCCAGTTGTTTTATATCCACATCCATTTTATTACCTTTAACAATGCCAAACTCCTGTAGTTTTTTTATACGTACATGTATGGTACCACCACTTACAAAAAGCTTTTTACCCAGTTCGGCATAAGAAATCTCTGAGGTTTCCATCATTTCATGAATGATCTGCAGATCGAGTTTGTCGAGATTTAATTTATTTGCCATTATTTAACATGTTTTTAAATGAAATTTAAATCAATTAGCAAATATTTGAATTATTTCTATAATTACCAAATATTTAATAAAATATATTAAACGTATGGGCATTTTAGCTTAGTTTTGAGTTATCAAACATTCCGATAGAGATCGGATCAAAAATGTGGGGTGATGAAATTGCGTAAGCATGGCAGACATGCCCCCTTGTCTCGGGGGTGAGGATAACAGGATAAATATAGCATAGAGCCGTTTTGTCCGCCGCAAGGCGGATGATTCGACCGGGGTCGACCACCGAACTTTGTGCTACAACTAACTGCCTCGTGAAGGTTCGATCCCTTCCCCTACAGCCTTAAAAAGCCTTTAAATAATTGATAACCAATTACTTAAAGGCTTTTTTGTTTTTAGAAGTTTCACTAAGGGTTTCACTATATTTATTTTTTATTTACTCCCTTATAAGATTTTCTTTTTTTCTATTACTTAAAAGAATTAATCAATAATATTAAATTGGGCACAGACTTTTACTGTTAATCAGAGGGTCGCTGGTTCAAGTCCAGCGGGGGGAGCAAGCCACCACAAAGGGTTTCAGCCATATGTTGAAACCCTTTATTTTTGCCCTTCCGACACAATTCCGACACATTTTGGTCTTTTTTGGTTGCTGAAGCGGCTACTTCTTCGGTATCGCTTAAATAATATAATCGGAATAGTTACATGAAAGGTAAGCATTGGCAGCTTTATAGTGTAAGAGTATTTCTGCATCGGGGTTTCGCAGAAACTGTGTTTTAAAGAAAAAGATTACGTTGCGAAAACCCCGCTGGGACACAAGTCCGGTAGAATTGGCAGGCACAAGTGATCCATAAGCTTTACGGGATTAAGAAATGGTTGTGGAAGGAACACTTGCGCCAGTGGGGCAATCCCAATAAATTATTATTCTTAGGTTCAGTTTCAATTTTAAAATTAATCTTGGTTTCATTATTGCCCAACTTGTTGAACATTTCAGCCGCTGATTTACTACCTGAACTGTTAACAAGGTTTGCCATTCGTTTTAAATCTGCCGACGCATTTTTGCCCACAACAACTTGGCCGGCTTTATTAACAGACACACTTACTTTATTATGTTTACTGTCCTCAAAATAGCGTCCATCTACTTCTTTGTACCTTATAGGATTATTAGCTGCAAAATGATAAGGTGAGTATGCTACATATTTTTCAGCAAGTTTATCTATTGTGTGCCATCTTCCAATCTGTCCATCATACATTCTTGCTCCATAATCGTACATTTCCAACCCACTTCCATCGCTGAACTCTTGGCTTTGTAACTCTTTGCCTCCGAACTTATTTTTATTTGTGAGAGAGCCTGCTGATTTCGAGGAGATGCCGCTCATAACTAACCCAAACGGGTAATAGTGAGTTTCCTCTAAAATTTGATCTCTTGTATGTATCACCTGTACATTATCAAAGAACACATCAACTGGACTTTCGTTGTTACAGTAAATATAAACTAAACCACACACTTAACCGCATACAGGATATTGATAAACTGAATGAAAAAGATAAGGAACTCGTTTTTGAGTTCCTCGATTCGTTTATCTCTAATAGAAAAATTAAAAAAGCACTGAACTAAAATAACAAAAATTATTTGTAAAGTCTTACGGATTTAATTGCCTCATCGTATTTTCTTTTTTCGTCTGGCTTTACATTTACATAGCCAACAAAAATATCATTCAGAATATTTTCCTTCCAATATCTGCCATCTAATTGAACGCCTTCAAAATAAAGAGAGTCCGTTAAATTTTTTCTATTTATCCCATTTATTCCCTTACCAACCCGGTTATTTAAATTTAATCTTGAGCCATGCCAGGTATCATTTCCAATGTACAATATCGAGGAGTCTGGATAGATGATTCTATATTCGGCATAATTACTGCCTGTAAAATCATGCTTTCCTTTAATTAATTTTCCACCACGTAATACATCAAAGAGATAATCTTGAACTTTTAATTCTCCTTTGTTAGGTATTTTTTCTTTAAACCTGACTATCTGATATTCAGCATTGATTATTTTATTACTTGTGCTACAGGAAAATATTGCCAATATAAAAATTATACTGAAAATTTTCATAATTGCTATTTTAGTTAAATTTTAAAGGGAACCATGTTATTGATGGAGGGGATATGTTTATTGGGTTGCCAGACTGATCTAGTAAAGCTGGACGCAATGGGTCTTCTAAATTTCCACCATATTTTTTTCTTAATGGGTAACTAGGTCCAAGTTGTTGAGATACTTTGTTTTGAAAATATGTCGCTCTAATTTCGGATCGATCTTCATAAAGTCCATTGAACAAAACATTACGGGTATCCAGTAACCCGTTATCAGCATCCATAGCATGGAAAATTTCATGTGCCAAAACTGTCATCGGGTCATAAGTTACTCCACCTACACCTTCGGGAGTATTAGGGTCATAGTAAATAATTCCTCCCGAACCAACCGCATTAAAGTCATAGTCTCCAATAACTTTTTTACCTTCATCTAATACTCTTACTGCTTCTGCATTATTTCTAAAGCTTTGTGTCTTATCAAAAGTGCCTGCATCAAAATGACTCCACTTGCCCAATGCAACAGTAAAGTTATTTTGAGAATTCTGAAGCTGATTAATTCCTGCACCTCCTGTTGTGGTACTTCCAATTTTATCTAGGGCCCCAACGGCACTTTTGAGAAACGAATTCGTAATTTTTATACTGCCATCTTTTTTAACTTTAACTCCTTTCCCTGTATATTGGCTACCATCTGCATTAAGTAATTTCCCATCTTGATATAAAGCTTTGTTTTTATTCCTATTCCCAAAAGCAATCCATAAAGAGTCTCCATTTATATCATTAAAATTTATAGGATTGTTTGCCGTAAAACTATAAGGGCTAAGCCCTTTATATTTTGTCGCAAATCGGTCAATAGTAAAAAATCTACCAATCTGTGGATCTTGCATTCTTGCACCAAAATCATAAAGTTCCAAACCTGAACCGTCGCTAAATTCCTTTGATTGTAATTCTTTCCCGTTGTAGAGTTTTTTATTTGTAAGTGAGCCTGCACTCTTAGAAGATATCCCCGCCATTGTCAATCCGAACGGGTAATAGTGAGTTTCCTCTAAAATCTGCCCTCTTGTATGAACAACCTGAATATTATCAAAGAACACATTTATCGGTGTTTCGTTGCTACAGTAAATATACACAAATCCGTTCTTAGGTATTGTTATATTTTGCAAATCAGGATAGTGGTTTTTAACCTCGCTGTTGGCACCCACCATGCTTGTTCTAAAATCAACGGCCTTAAACTGTTCATCAAAAATAATACAGTTTATAAAAGCCCCTACTGGCGCAAGTGTTCCCGTCTGAAATGTTTGTTTTTTAACGAAATGATTCTGGGATCACTTGATGCCTTTTTAGTTCTGCCGGATT
>Ga0209181_10003897_pt1 | contig 22581 bp, 21 predicted proteins | sample MAT05_FD_187208 | JGI IMG/M metagenome (GOLD analysis project Ga0209181, IMG submission 187208) | Freshwater microbial communities from Lake Fryxell liftoff mats and glacier meltwater in Antarctica - MAT-05 (SPAdes) (version 2) | ecosystem: Environmental > Aquatic > Freshwater > Ice > Liftoff...
CCCGTCTTTTCCTAAACTATCGTTTTTATAGCCTCTAGCGCTTATCGCATAAGGGCTAGAGGCAGTTTTAATGCTTATTCTGGAAATGTATGACTTTCACAAACCGCAACAGAGTTCAGGTTCTGGCAGGCACTGCGCTGGCGCTGTTGGTCGCCCTGGCGGGCGGCTGCAGCCGCTCTGACGAGCCCGTGGTCGGCCAGTTCAAGGGGCTGGACATTACCGGCGTGCCGTACGGCAAAGACTTCAAACTTACCGACCACAACAACCAAGAGCGCACCCTGGCCGACTTCAAAGGCAAGGTGGTGATGCTGTATTTTGGTTTTGTGCAGTGCCCGGACGTCTGCCCCACCGCGCTGACCCGCGCGGTAGAGACCAAGCAGCTGCTGGGTGCAGACGGCGAACGCCTGCAGGTGATCTTCGTCACGGTTGACCCCGAGCGCGACACGGCACCCATCCTCAAGGCCTACATGGATGCGTTTGACCCCAGCTTTCTGGCCCTGTCCACCGACGCCCAGCACACCCGTGAAACCGCCGACAGTTTCAAGGCGTACTACAAAAAAGTGCCTACCGGCAGCTCATACACCATGGACCACTCGGCCCTGTCTTACCTGTTTGACCCAAGCGGCAACTTGCGCGTAGCCATGCGCCATGAGCAAACCGCGAAAGACTACGCGCATGACATTGCCCTGCTTCTAAAAACACCGTGATGCCTACCTATCCACCTACCCACTCAATCCAACCCGAAACCCTGACCATGAAAAAACTGACCCTCTCCCTGATCCTTCTGGCCACCGCTGTCGTGGCGCAAGCCCAGATCACCATCACCGATGCCTGGGTGCGCGGCACCGTGCCAATGCAGCAAGCCAGCGGCGCCTTCATGCAACTCAGCGCCGACAAAGACACGCGACTGGTCGCCGCCAAGTCGCCGGTGGCCAATGTGGTGGAAATCCATGAAATGTTGATGGACAACAACATCATGAAAATGCGCCAGATCCCCGGTCTAGACATCGTGCCCGGCCGCGTGCTGGAACTCAAGCCCGGTGGCTACCACGTGATGCTGATCGAACTCAAACAACAGCTCAAAGGCGGCGACGTGGTTCCGATCACGCTGGTGTTTGAAGACACCGCCACCAAGAAGCAGTTCACGCAGGAAGTTCAAGCGCCGGTGACCGCGCTGGGCGCGGGCAACATGCCGATGAAGCGGTAATTCCATTTTCAGATCGATAGGAGCTTAGGCGCGAAGCCGCAGACAGTGCAGACGCACGGCAAGGCGAAGCAACAACAGATCCTATTGATATGGAAACGGAATAAGACGCTGTGCCCCCGCCCTGCTCACCTATTCAACTTTTCAAGAAACACCCATGTCATTCAAAACAGCCTCCCCCCTGCTCGTCAAACTGCTGATGGTTGCTGCGCTGGTCGCCAGCGCGTCGCTGGCGCAAGCCAAATCGGTCCCTGGCGACGGCGCCACCCCGGTGGTGGAACTGATGCCGCTGACCATGAAATACGAGGTTGACCTGAAGCTCACCTCCGAGCAGATCAGCGCCCTGGACGCCTACCGCAAAGAAGCTGCACCCGGGCGCATCGCCATCCAGAAAAAGATCATTGCCCTGCGCGGCCAGCTGCGCATGGCGATTCTGGACAACGCGCCCACAGCCCAGCGTGAAGCCTTGATGAAAGACATTGCGGACGCCGAAGTCGCCCACTTCAAGGGCCGTGAGCGTTGTGTGGAATTCATGCGCAAGGCGCTGTCTGCCGAGCAGTTTGCGCAGTTGAAAGACCTGTACCTGACAGGTCTGCGCTAAAAATTACACCGCCTCCAGCGCCAGCAGCTCAGCCACCGTCTGGCGCCGCCGGATCAAGCGCGGCAGACCGTCCTCAATCAAGACCTCAGCGATCAGCGGGCGGGTGTTGTAGTTGGATGACATCGACGCGCCATAGGCGCCGGTGTCTTGTAGCACCAGCAGGTCACCCACCTGCGCCACCGGCAATGGCCGCGTGAGCACCACGCCGCCCTCACCTTGGGTGAACACATCGCCCGACTCGCACAGCGGCCCACCCACCACCGTGTCCTGAAAAGCGCCTGGCACCGCGCTGCCATCGGCGTGAATGATCTCCATGCCGTGAAAACTGCCGTACATGCTTGGGCGCATCAGGTCACTAAAGCCGGCATCGACCATCACAAACGGGTTGCTGCCCATGGTTTTGGTGGCGCGCACCTCGCTCACCAGCACGCCGGACTCAGCCACCAGATAACGCCCCGGCTCAATCTCCAGCACCACGGGGTGACCCAGCAGGTCGGCAATCTGCTGGCGCGCGGCGTCCCACAGACTGAAGTAATGCGCGGTGTCGATTTGCGGTTCACCCGCTTGGTACGGAATCGACAGGCCGCCGCCCGCCGATATAGCCTGCAGATCCAGCCCCTTCACCGCGACGACTGCCACCAGCTCGACCATCGCGCCGCACACCTCTTGCAGGTGCGCGTAATCCACCCCCGAGCCAATGTGCATGTGCAAGCCCATCAGCTTCAGGCCATTGGCGCGCAGGCGCTCGCAGGCCAGCGGCAAATCGGTGTGCCATATGCCGTGTTTGCTGTGCTCGCCACCGGTGTTGGTTTTGTTGCTGTGGCCGTGGCCAAAACCGGGGTTGATACGCAGCCAAACCGGGTGGCCGGGGCTCACGCTGCCGAGTTGGTCCAACATGTCGATGGAGCCGCAGTTCACCGGCACACCCAGGTCAGCCACCCGCGCCAGCGTAGCGCGGTCGAGTAAATCAGCGGTAAAAACAATCTCCGCATGGCCGTCATGCACGCCTGGCGTAAAACCTGCGGCCAGCGCACGCTCAATCTCGCCCAGCGACACCGAATCCACCATCACGCCGCAGCGCTTCATCAGTTTGAGGATGTGGGTGTTGGAATTGGCTTTCTGCGCGAAGCGGATCACGTCAAACGGGCGCAGCGCTTCAATTTGGCGCTCGATCGTGCTGGCGTCATAGACCCACAGCGGGGTACCGTGGGTTTTCGCTAACGTGGCCAGGGTTTGGGGGGTAAATGGGTTCATGCAGTGATGATGCCCGCCTTCACCCATGCCATCAATGCCGATTTATTTCGCCAGCTATTCACTATGGATATAGTTGATGCATGCATCGCGCTCAGCCCCAAGCCACCGCCCCGACCTTGACCCACCGCCAACTGGCCATGTTTCGCGCCATCATGCTGCACGGCAGCCTGAGCCGCGCGGCAGAGGTGAGCGCCTCCAGCCAGCCAACCCTGAGCCGTGAGCTGGCCCGGTTAGAGTATTTACTGGGATTCGCGCTGTTTGACCGGGTGCGCGGGCGCTTGCGCCCCACCGTGCGGGCGCTGGCGCTGATGCAGGAGGTGGAGCGTTCGTTCGTCGGGCTGGATCAGATTGCCGCGCGTGCGCAGGAATTACGCACCTTGTCCGCCGGGCGGCTGCATCTGGCTTGCCTGCCTGCGCTGGCGCAAGCCCTGGTGCCGCGCGCGCTGCTGGCGTTCCAGCAGGCCCTGCCAGAGGCCGCGGTGAGCGTGGTGCCGCTGGAGTCGCCCTGGCTGGAGCGGGCCTTGAGTGAGCAGCGCCTTGATCTGGGCTTGAGCGAAACCTCTGAGGCACCTGCTGGCGTGGCGCTGCACCCGCTGTTGCAGGCCAACGAAGTGGCGGTGTTGCCACGCGGCCACGCGCTGAGCCGCTTCGCCGTGTTGACCCCGCAAGCCTTTGAAGGCCAGCGCTTCATCAGCCTGGCGGTGGGTGACCCGTACCGGTTGGCGATTGACCAGATGTTTGCCGCAGCCGGTGTGACCCGCCGCACCAGTTTGGAAACTGCCAGCGCTGCCGCCGTGTGCGCCATGGTGCGCCAAGGTTTGGGGGTGGCCATCGTCAACCCCTTGACCGCGCTGGAGCTGTCCGGGCCCGACCTGTTGGTGCGCCCATTGAGCGCACCGATCACCTTCCAGGTCAGCCTGCTACTGCCCGAAGTAGCCGCACCGCACCCGCTGCGCGACGCGTTGGTGGCGGCCCTGTGCGCCACCGCAGCGCAGATAAGCGCTCGTCTGACGCATCAGTGCGACCCAGCTTGATTTGCCCACCGGGTTTTACAGCGCTCCCAGGTACCAAACGCCATAACTGCCCGGCTTTACACCCTTTTTTGTAGCCAACGAGCGCGCACGACCGGCGCAAACTTCCGCGCACCGCAACAGAAATCACAAGTTTTTCGCGACAGAAAAATCGTCAACCCCAGGAGGGCAGGCTATGAACACTGAAACGCTATACAAATCAATCGACCCAGCAACCGATGCTGTGACCGACGCACGCTTGGTGCTGCTGGAAGAAGTCGATTTCAAGTGGCTGATGGCTGGCCAGGGCTGGTGGATTGATACCTGCCGCTTGCACACCGACACCGGCTACGCCAGCCACTTGTTGCATCTGGTGGAACAAACCCCGTCTGCTGCGCTGCGAAACTGCGCCGCCCACCTGCAGGCCAGGCTTGGGCTGAGCTAAGCTGGGTTGCGCTGGGGGCACTCAATCCACCAGCCGCAGCAGGCCCAGGCGGTGCTTCGGGGTTTACTTTTGGATACAGTTCCCCCAGCCGCCCAAGCTGCTTGTGTGAACTAACGCACACCATAATGACACTAGCGTCCAGTATGCTGAGCGCCATGCCGATCCGGCATGTTTAAACGACCAAGGAACTCCCCATGCAAAACGCATCCACCCGTCGAAATTTCATCCAGATTTTCCCGCTGGCCGGTTTGGCCATGATCGCCGCCTGCTCCGACAAACCGGCACCCGCACCGGCGCCCGCACCCATGCCTGAGCCGACACCAGCCCCCGTAACGCCCGCGCCAGTCGTGCCAGCACCGGCAGCAGAGCCAGCTGCAGTGCCGACCTCTAATACTCCTTCGCCAGCCGCAGAGCCGACACAAGCAGCACCAGCTTCCGGTTCCCAGAGCAGCATGCCGATGGTTGACCCCAAGAGCTCGCAAGCCACTGCGTTGGGTTATGTGGACAACGCCGCCAATGCCGACAAAGTCAAGTACAAAACCTTTGTGGCTGGCAGCAATTGCGCCAACTGCGGCCTGTTCCAGGGCAAGGCAACCGATATGGAAGGCGGCTGTCCACTGTTCCCCGGCAAGCATGTGGCCGCGGCGGGCTGGTGCAGCGCCTGGGTGAAGAAGGCTGCTTAGATAAGCACTAAATAGCCCTCCAGCCCTTACCTATCATGGGCTGGAAGCTATTGTTTTGGATATACCCGACCCGGTTTAAGCCACTCCGTGTGACTTGAACCAGGCCAGTGCCCGGGCAAAACCGTCTTCGGCGGGCGCTTTGCGGTAGCTCGGCCGGTAGTCGGCATGAAAGGCGTGACCTGCGTCTTTGTAAACCACGAACTCGCTGGCTTTGGCGGCCTTGTTGCCTTTTGCAGCAGCGTCTGCCAACGCGTCTTTCATCTGGTTGACGGTCGTCAGCGGTATGCCGCCGTCCTGCCCGCCATACAGGCCCAGCACCGGTGCCTTGAGTTGGCTGGCGAGTTCCAGCGGGTGCTTGGGGGTAAGTTCTGAGGCTGCGCCGACCAGGCGGCCGTACCAGGCCACACCTGCCTTGACCTTGTTGCTTTGCTCAGCGTAAAGCCAAGTGATGCGCCCACCCCAGCAAAACCCGGTGATACCGACCTTTTTCAGGTTGCCAGCGTTTTCACCGGCCCACTTAACTGCACCATCCAGGTCGCCCATCACCTGCGCGTCAGGCACCTTGGAAACCACTTCGCTCATCAGCTTGGCCATTTCGCCGTAGCTGCTGGGATCACCCTGGCGGGCATACAGCTGCGGCGCAATCGCCAGAAAACCGGCCTTGGCAAAACGCCGGCAGGTGTCGGCAATGTATTCGTGCACGCCAAAGATTTCCTGAATCACCAGCACCACCGGCAGATTGGTTTTGCCTGCCGGGGCCGCAAAGTAAAACGGGACGGAAAAACCGTTCACGTCATAAACCGCTTGGCCTGTACGCAAGCCATCTGCAGAAGTTTTGATGGCGGTCTGCGCCATGATCGGCATGGCAGCAGCAGCGTAGCCCACGCCGAGCGCAATTTTGAGTGCGGTGCGCCGGTTAGCCCCGGCTTCGGTGGACTGGCCGGGCAGCAGCGACGAAAAATCCTGGGTCTGGTTAATGTCAAGCACGGGGGTCTCCTCTTTTAAAAACGAAGAGCTTAGCAAGCCATAACACCCCACCAATCAGTGAGGAATTGCGCGCCAAAATCCGCTATGCTTTCATCATGCATCCGAGTACCGCAGCGATCCTGTGGCGCGGGTAGCACACTCAGGCTAGGTGCTTTACCCGATGCACCCGGCTGTCAATTCAACGTATTCTGTGGCGGACCATAAGCCCGCAAGGAGACTTTTCATGCCCCAGCGCAAACCGCTGCACCTGCACGTGCCAGAGCCCACCGGGCGCCCCGGCCGTGACACTGATTTTTCTTACCTCCCCCTGTCTGCTGCGGGTGCCAAGCGCCGCCCGCCGGTCGATGTCGCCGCAGCCCAGACCAACGATCTGGCCTTTGCGCTGATCCGCGTGCTGGACGACTCGGGCAACGCTGTTGGGCCGTGGGCGCCGCAGGTCGACCTAGCGCTGCTCAAGCGCGGCCTGCGCGCCATGATGCTGACTCGCGCGTTTGATGCGCGCATGCTGATTGCGCAGCGGCAGAAAAAAATGTCGTTTTACATGCAGTGCCTGGGCGAAGAAGCCATTGCCTGCGCCCACGCGCTGGCCATTGGTGAGGGCGACATGTGTTTTCCCACCTACCGCCAGCAGGGGCTGCTGCTGGCCCGCGCGGACAACAACATGGTGGACATGATCTGCCAGCTTTACAGCAACGCGCGTGACCCGATGAAAGGCCGCCAGCTGCCGGTGATGTATTCGAGCAAGAAGCAGGGCTTTTTCTCGATCAGCGGCAACCTGGCCACGCAGGTGATTCAGGCGGTAGGCTGGGCCATGGCCAGCGCCATCAAGGGCGACAACAAGGTGGCCAGCGCCTGGATTGGCGACGGCGCCACGGCAGAGTCTGACTTTCACACCGGCCTGACCTTTGCGCATGTGTACCGCGCGCCGGTGATTCTCAACGTGGTCAACAACCAGTGGGCGATTTCCACCTTCCAGGCCCTGGCCGGCGGCGAAGGCACCACTTTTGCAGCGCGCGGCGCGGGTTGCGGCATTGCCAGCCTGCGCGTGGATGGCAACGATTTTCTGGCTTGCTACGCCGCCACAAAATGGGCACTGGAGCGCGCCCGCAGCGGCTTTGGGCCGACCCTGATTGAGTGGGTCACCTACCGCGCCGGCCCCCACTCCACCAGCGACGACCCCAGCAAATACCGCCCGGCCAACGACTTGCAGCGTTTCCCGCTTGGCGACCCGATTGAACGGCTGAAACAACACCTGATCGTCTCTGGGGCCTGGTCGGATGCTGAACACGAAGCCGCGCAAAAAGAGCTTGAAGCCCAAGTGCTGGCCGCGCAGAAAGAAGCCGAGAAATACGGCACCCTGGCTGACAGCCATGCACTTGACTTGGCCAGCATGTTTGAAGATGTTTACCAAGACATGCCCGCGCACCTGATCCGCCAGCGTGCAGAGATGGGAGCAACATCATGAGCGCGAGCAACGACAGCAGCAACGAAAACACCCCCTTGAACGCAGCGCCGAGCCGCCTCAAGCAAGTGAACGCCCCCTCGGGGGGCAGTGCAGTACGCGAAGCGACAAACCCCGGTTCGAGCGATAGCGAGGACCGCACGGGGGCCACCTCCCCCATGACCATGATCCAGGCGCTGCGCAGTGCCATGGACGTGATGCTCACGCGCGACCCGAATGTGGTCGTTTACGGCCAGGACGTGGGCTACTTTGGCGGCGTGTTCCGCTGCACCGAGGGGCTGCAGCAAAAGCACGGCAACCAGCGCGTGTTTGATGCACCCATCTCAGAGGGCGGCATCGTCGGCACGGCCGTGGGCATGGGCGCTTACGGGCTGCGCCCGGTGGTTGAAATCCAGTTTGCAGACTATGTTTACCCGGCCACCGACCAGATCGTCTCGGAGGCGGCGCGCCTGCGCTACCGCTCGGCGGGCGACTTCACCTGCCCGATCACTATCCGCATGCCCTGCGGCGGCGGCATTTACGGTGGCCAGACACACAGCCAGAGCCCAGAGGCCATGTTCACCCAAGTGTGTGGGCTGCGCACGGTGATGCCGTCCAACCCGTATGACGCTAAGGGCCTGCTGATTGCGTCGATTGAAAACGACGACCCGGTCATTTTTCTGGAGCCCAAACGGCTTTACAACGGCCCGTTTGACGGTCACCATGACCAACCGGTGGTGCCCTGGAGCAAACACCCACTGGGCAATGTGCCAGACGGCTATTACACCGTGCCTTTAGATTCAGCTTCTGTGTATAAACCGGGTCTAGCCCTTACTGTGATTGCGTATGGCACTATGGTCTATGTAGCAGAAGCGGCTGCGCGTGAAAGTGGTGTGGACGCCGAAATCATCGACCTGCGCAGCCTGTGGCCGTTGGACCTTGACACGCTCATTGCGTCCGTGAAGAAAACCCGCCGCTGCGTCATCGTGCATGAAGCCACCCGCACCAACGGCCTGGGCGCCGAGCTCACAGCGTTGATTCAGGAGCACTGCTTCTACCATCTGGAAGCGCCCATTGAGCGCGTTACCGGTTGGGACACCCCCTACCCGCATGCGCAGGAGTGGGCGTATTTTCCGGGCCCGGCGCGTGTGGCGGCGGCGTTCAAACGTGTGATGGAGGCCTGAGCCATGCTCATTCAAAGTATCAAAATGCCCGACATTGGCGAAGGCATTGCCGAGGTGGAAGTGGTGGCCTGGCGCGTGGCCGTGGGCGACGAGGTGGCCGAGGACCAGATCCTGGCCGATGTGATGACCGACAAAGCCACCGTAGAAATCCCCTCGCATGTGGCTGGCATCGTGCTCTCGCTGGACGCGGCGGTCGGCCAGGTGGTGGCGGTGGGCACGCCTATTATTCACATCAAAACGGCTGCAGCCCTTATAGAACAAGCGCAAGTAGCTATGCTTAATGAAGCACCCGACTCAGCAGAGGCACCTTCCGCGCTGCGACCGGTGTCGGTGCCCTCTGCCGCCGCGACAACGCTAGCCGCCTCCCCCGCTGCAGCGCCCCCTGCAACGCCTGAGGCAGCACCTCACGCAACACCGACCACAGTAGCCACCCCCGTCGACGCCGCTGCCCGCAGCAGTGCCCCCGCCGCACCGAATACCGTGCCTGAGCCGGCGCCAGACGACCGCCCGATTGCCGCCCCAGCGGTGCGTCGGCGCGCCTGGGAGCTGGGTATTGATCTGAGCCAAATTGCTGGTACTGGCCCGGCCGGGCGCATCACCCATGGCGATCTGGACCAGGCCGCAGCCCACGGCAACGCAGGCGCGCCAGCGATGGGCGACACCCGCTACGCCCGCCTCACGCGTGAAGAGACGCTGCCCGTCATCGGACTGCGCCGCAAGATTGCGCAGAAGATGCAGGAGGCCAAGCGCCGCATTCCGCACTTCACCTACGTGGAAGAGATCGACGTGACCGAGTTGGAGGCCTTGCGCGCAAGGCTGAACACCGAGTTTGGCAAAACACGCGGGCGCCTGACGCTGCTGCCGTTTTTGATCCGGGCGCTGGTGCTGGCCGTGCGCGAGCACCCCGAGGTGAATGCGCGTTATGACGACGACGCGGCCATCATCACTCGCTACGCTGCAGTGCACCTAGGCATGGCCACGCAAACCGATGGCGGTTTGATGGTGCCGGTGATCCGCCACGCCGAAACGCTGGATGTGTGGGCCTGCGCCGCCGAGATATCCCGGCTGGCCGAAGTCGCCCGCAGCGGCCGTGCCACGCGCGAGGAGCTCAGCGGCTCCACCATCACCCTCACCAGCCTCGGGCCGCTCTCAGGCATCAGCCACACCCCGGTGATCAACCACCCGGAGGTGGCCATCGTTGGACCCAACCGCATCATTGAAAAGCCAGTGATCCTGAAAGGGATGGTGGTGGCGCGCAAGATGATGAATGTGTCGTCTTCCTTCGACCACCGGGTGGTGGACGGCATGAACGCTGCCGAGTTCATCCAGCGCCTACGCGGCTACCTCGAAAGCCCCGCCACGCTGTTCATCAGTTAGCCGATGCGCCTGCAAGGCCTGCCGCCGCTGGTGTCTGCCCAAACCCAGCTTCTGGTGCTGGGCAGCTTTCCGGGCGTGACCTCACTGGCGCGCCAGCAATATTACGGGCACCCGCAAAACAGCTTCTGGCGAATTCTTCAAGCCATTTGGCCTTCCAGCCCATATGCATATTGCGCGGACAGCTATTAAAAACGCAGCGAGTTACTGCTCAACCAAGGCCTTGGTTTGCGGGACGTGTACGCCTCCTGCGAGCGAGTAGGCAGTCTAGACACCGCCATCAAACACCCGCAGGTCAACGACATTGCCAGCCTGCGCCAGCGCTGCCCCCAGCTGCGGGCGATTGCGCACAACGGTGGCGAGAGCTTTCGCCACGCCCGCCACACCCAAGCGCTGGGGCTGCCGGTGTACCGCCTGCCCTCCACCAGTCCGGCCAACGCCAGTTGGCGCTTTGAGCGCAAACTGTCCGCCTGGCGTGAGGTGATCCAGGCGGCGGGCTTGATCGACAGGTGATTCTGGCGGCGCCGGGCGCGTCGTCTGATCCGCTGCAGTGGCCGTCGCCGTCGCCGTGGCGATGTCATCAAACTGCCACATGGGTGTCAAAAAATAGCGGGTTGCTGGCAGCTCTTGCGCCCGCTGTGCGCTTGTCACCCTCCTCTTTCACAGGACACCCTTCCATGAACCTCTCTTCTCTCTTTCAGCCGCTCGCCTTGAGCCTGGCCATTGGCGCAGCACTCAGCGGCTGCAGCAGCATGACCACCGGCGCTGACAGTGCCGCATCTGCTGCCTTCACCGTGGCGGTGATCGGCGACATGCCCTACGGCACCTCGGCAACTGACACCAAGCAGTTCGAACTGACGCCGAAATTCATCGCCGCCATCAATGCCGACCCAGATGTGTCGCTGGTGCTGCACGCGGGTGACATCCATTCAGGCAAGCAAGCCTGCACCCAAGCCTACGACGAGGCCATCTTCAAACAGTGGCGCGCCTTCAAGCAGCCGCTGGTCTACACACCCGGCGACAACGAGTGGGCTGACTGCCACAAAGCCAAGGAAAGCGGCGGCAAATACAACAAGGCCACCGGCCAGATCGACTATGTGCTTGACGATAAAGGCAACCCGGTGAACTACGCCAAGGGCAGTCCAACTGCCAACCTTGATCTGCTGCGCGCCATCTTCTTTGCCAAGCCCGGCCAGACCCTCGGTGGCGCTATGGCGGTGACCAGCCAGGCGACAGCGTTCGATGCCAAACACCCCGGCGATGAAGCCTTTGTGGAAAACGTCATGTGGGAAAAATCGGGCGTCTTGTTTGTCGCGGTCGACATCCCCGGTGGCTCCAACAATGGCACCGACCCGTGGTACGGTGCTCTGGCCATGAGCGCTGCCCAGCAGCAGGATGTGGCACAACGCTCCGGCGCTACGCTGCGCTGGATTGACGCCGCTTTCAAACACGCCATGACCCGGGGCAACCTCGCCGTGGTGATCCTGACGCAAGCCGACATGTGGGACATTGACGGGGCTGAAACCGGCGCGGCGCACCTCAGCGGCTACCGCCAATACATCGACAAGATCGCCGTGAACACCCAGGCCTACGGTATGCCGGTGCTGACCATTGTGGGCGACTCGCACATCTACCGCTCCGACAACCCGCTGCTCAAAGGTGCGCCTTGTGTGATCGAGCCCGCAGCGGGCAAGCCTGCCGTCGCCTGCACCGACAGCCAAGCCAAGACAGCGCTGCAAACCGTCGCCAACCCGACTGACCCCTATCTGTCACAGCCCCACGACTACAAGCTGCGCAACTTCCACCGCATCGTGGTCCATGGCGAGACCCAGCCTATGGAGTGGCTGAAGCTGCGCATCGACCCCGCCGCCCACACAGCACCTAGCGCTGATGCCTTTGGCCCGTTTAGCTGGAAGCGCGTACAGCCTGCCCTGTGAGGATGCGGCGCGCCTGAATCAGGCAAACACCGCTGGCACATGGCGCACGCCGGTTTGCTTGGCCAGTGCGTCACGCACGGCCTCCATGGCCCTGAGTTTGCAAAGGTTGCGCACCGCCTCTTCACTCGCCAGCGTGTTGCCATAGACCCGCGCTTGTGGCACAAACTGCGCCTGCAAATCTGCCAGCAGCGTCGGCTTGTCGGGCACCTCAGCGCTGCAGATCACCAGGCTGGACAGGGTCTTGATTTTTGGCTCGCCAAACAAGCTGGGGCGGACGATCTTAAGGCCGACTCCGTTGGACAGCTCGGTGAGCGCCAGCCCCGCCGGGCTCACATCCAGCGCAAAGGCAAACTCTACGGCGTACCGGATGATCACCGTGGCTTCGGCTTTAAGCTTGTGTTGGCCCAAGGGCAGTGACTCCACCTGCACGACCTCGCGGGTGAGCTTGAGCACCGGCGCTTTCAGAGCGTCGGCGGCGCTCTGGCGGCTGGCTTCCAGATAGGTCGCGTATTGGGTGTAGCCCTGCAGCGTTTTCTTGGTGGTGGCGACCTCGGTTTCAGCCTTCAACAGCTGGTCGGTGAGTGTCTGGCTCACGCCAAAATGGCTGACTTTCATCGCCACATAGACCATCACCGTGCTCAACACACCGGCTGAAATCGCAAAAATCGTCATCGGTTCCATCTTGTCATGCTCCCTGCATTTCTGCGTTTGGTGCGTTTGGTGCGATTGCCGCGCTTTGTACGCCTAATGCGCTTTATCCCAGTTCAAGCCCACACCCACCTCGGCCAGAAGCGGCACCCTCAGGTGCGCCACACCGGCCATGAGTTTTGGCACCTCGTGGCGCACCCAGTTCACTTCTGACTCTGGCACCTCAAACACCAGCTCATCGTGCACCTGCATGATCATTTTGGTGGCCAGCTTTTGTTCGTCAATGACGCTTTGCACCTTGACCATGCTGAGCTTGATCAGATCCGCCGCGGTGCCCTGCATCGGCGCGTTGATGGCGGCGCGCTCGGCACCCGCGCGGCGCGGGCCGTTGGGCGAGTTGATCTCGGGCAAGTACAGACGCCGGCCAAACACGGTTTCCACATAGCCCTGCGCTTTGGCCAGCGTACGGGTTTGGTCCATATAGTGCTTCACACCGGGGTAGCGCTCAAAGTAGCGGGCGATGTAGTTTTTGGCAGCGGTGTTGTCAATGCTCAGCGCTTTGGCCAGGCCGTAAGCGCTCATGCCGTAGATCAGGCCGAAGTTGATGACCTTGGCGTAGCGCCGCTGCTCGCTGCTCACCTGGGCGGTATCGACGCCAAAAATCTCCGCTGCTGTGGCGCGGTGCACGTCCATGCCGTCGTGAAACGCCAGTAGCAGCGCGGCGTCGCCGCTGATGTGCGCCATGATGCGCAGCTCGATCTGGCTGTAATCAGCGCTGGCAATGAGGCAGCCTGCTGGTGCCACAAAGGCCTCACGCACACGCCGGCCTTCTGGGGTGCGGATCGGGATGTTTTGCAGATTCGGGTCGTTGCTGGAAAGGCGCCCGGTCACCGCCACGGCTTGCGCGTAGTGCGTGTGGACGCGCCCGTCGCTGGGCAGGGCGAGTTGCGCCAGCTTGTCGGTATAGGTGCCTTTGAGCTTGGCCAGGCCGCGGTGCTCCAGAATTTTGGCGGGCAGGGGGTAGTCTTCGGCGAGTTTTTCCAGCACTTCCTCGTCGGTGCTGGGCGCGCCGGTGGCGGTCTTTTTGACGATGGGCAGGCCGAGTTGGGTGAAAAAAATCTCACCAATCTGTTTTGGCGAACTCAGGTTGAAGGGTTGGCCAGCGAGCTCGTGCGCCTCTTTTTCGAGTTGCAAGATACGTTGGCCCAGCTCATGGCTTTGCGCCGCCAGTGTCGGCGCGTCGATCAGCACGCCGTTGCGCTCAATGCGGTACAGCGTTTCGCTGCTGGCGATTTCCAGTTCGTAGACAAACTTCAGTTTGTCGTTGGCGGCAATTTGTGGGTACAAGGCGCAGTGCACATCCAGCGTCATGTCGGAGTCTTCACAGGAATACTCGGACGCTTTGGCAATATCCACCTGATCAAAACAGATCTGGTTGGCACCCTTGCCGCACAGGTCTTCAAAACTGATGCCTTTGCGATCCAGATGGCGCTCTGCCAGGCTGGCCAGGCCGTGCGGTTTGTGCACTTCCAGCACATAACTTTGCAGCATGGTGTCGTGCGCGTAGCCCTGCACCTCGATGCCGTGATTGGCAAACACGTGGCGGTCGTACTTGATGTGCTGGCCAAGTTTGTGCCGCGCCGCATCCTCCAGCCAGGGTTTCATCTTGGCCAGCACCTCGCCCAGCGGCAGTTGCGCAGCGGCGTCCGGGTAAGCATGCGCCAGCGGAATGTAGGCGGCTTCGCCAGGCGTGACTGAGAAGCTGATGCCCACAATGCGCGCACGCATCTCGTCAAGCGAGGTGGTTTCGGTGTCGATGGCGACCAAATCGGCGGCTTGCAGCTTGGCAAACCAGGCATCGAAGGCCTCCCAGGTCAGGATGGTGTCGTAGCGCAGCGTGCTGACAGGTTTGGCGGTTGGCGCTGGGTCGGCTGATGAAGTGGGATCGGAGTCGTCAAACAGATCGCGTTCGCGGGTGGGTGATCGTGCGGAAATGGGGTCAGAGCCGTCTGCGCTGCGCGTCGCGGATCCGACCTCAATGCCTGAGCCAGCGGCGTCCGGCGCACTGGCAGCCAGCGTTCGCGCCAGGCCTTTGAACCCATATTTATCATAAAAAACGGCCAAAGCCCCCGTATTCATTGCGCCAACAGCTATTTCATCCATAGCAGGCAACGCGGGCAGCCAGTCGTTCAGATCGCAGTCGGTCTTGATGGTGACCAGGGTTTTGCCGGTGGGCAGCCAGTCCAGCGACTTGCGCAGGTTCTCGCCCACCGCGCCTTTGATGCTGTCGGCCTGGGCCACGATGGCATCGAGCGAGCCGTATTCATTGAGCCACTTGGCGGCGGTTTTCGGGCCGACCTTGGGCACGCCGGGCACGTTGTCCACAGTGTCGCCCACCAGCGCCTGGTAGTCGCGCATCAGGTGCGGCGGCACGCCAAATTCAGCCGTCACGCCCGCCACGTCGCGGCGACGGCCATTCATGGTGTCGATGATGGTGATGTTTTCATTCACCAGCTGCGCCAGGTCTTTGTCGCCACTGCTGACAATCACCTGCATGCCCTGCGCGTCGGCAGTAGCGGCCAGGGTGCCAATCACGTCATCAGCCTCGACGCCGGAGATGGCCAGCACCTTCCAGCCCATCAGGCGCACCACCTCGTGGATCGGCTCGATCTGGGCGCGCAGTTCGTCCGGCATGGGCGAGCGGTTGGCCTTGTAGGCGGGGTAAATCTCGTCGCGAAAAGTAGGGCCTTTGGCATCGAAAACACACACCGCAAAAGCGGCAGGCACCTCTTTGCGCAGGCTTTGCAGCATGTTGATCATGATGCGGATGGCGCCGGTCTTCTGAACGCTGCCATCGGCAAGGGTCACGCTCATGGCGTCCCCGCCAGCAAAAAAGGCGCGATACAGGTAGCTGGAGCCGTCAACAAGCAGCAGTGTTTTGGTTGGGGCAGTAGTCATGGCGGCATTTTGCCTGCGACACCGGGATATAGCGGCACAACTACAATCAAATGATGCACCTTACACACACCTCCACGCAGCTTTCTGCCCGCGCATTGGCCTGCGCGCTGCCCCTGTGCCTGCTGCTTTGCGGCGCGGCGCAGGCCCAGACACAAGCCCAGACGGTGGCCAGCCCACCAGCCGCTCAACCTGCCAGTGCAGCAGACGCCGCGAAACGCGCGCCCGAGCAGATCACGCAGCACATCGTTGTCGAAGATGCCGCCACGCGCATTGACGAAGTGCGTGTGGGTAGCGAAACCAAAAGCATCGACGTGAAACCCAAAAACGGCATGCCGACCTACCAGGTGGCACCCGCCAGCGGCGAGCGCACCTGGAAAGTCCTGGGGTTTTAAACGATGGCGGTTTACACGGAAGTCTCTGAGCAAGAGGCGCGCAGTCTGATGCGTGCGCTGGGCTTGGGGGAAATGACTAGCCTGAAAGCTTGCGCTGGCGGAATAGAAAACACCAACTACTTTGCCTCGACCGAGCTCTCTGGCCAGACCCACGACTTTGTATTGACACTGTTTGAGCGGCTGACCTTTGAGCAACTGCCGTTTTACCTGCGGCTGATGAAACATCTGGCGCTGCGTGGCGTTGCGGTGCCTGAGCCGCACGCCAATGCGTCTGGTGAGCTGGTGTTTGAAGTCAACGGCAAGCCCGCAGCGGTGGTCGACAAATTGCGCGGTAAAAGCGAGCTCAACCCCACCGAGGTGCACTGCGCCCAAGTGGGTGCGGCCTTGGCGCACATGCATTTGGCGGGGCGAGATTTTGAGTTGGCCCAACCCAATCTGCACGGACTCAGCTGGTGCAATGTCATGGTGCCAGTGGTGCTGCCACACCTGACAGACAGCCAAAAAGCCCTGATTCAGGGCGAATTGGCCTACCAAAACAGCATCGCGACCCGGCCAGACTACACCGCCCTGCCCCGCGGCCCGATTCACGCCGACCTGTTTCGTGACAACGTGATGTTTGACACGCGCAATGGCCAGCCGCACTTGAGCGGCTTTTTTGACTTTTACTTTGCCGGTGTTGACACCTATGCCTTTGACTTGGCGGTGTGCCTCAATGACTGGTGTATTGACCCTGAAACCGGCGTCCATCATGCCCAGCGTGCGCATGCATTGATAGCTGCTTACAACGTAGTGCGATCGCTGCAAGAGGCGGAGCGCGCACTGCTGCCGGCCATGCTGCGCGCTGGTGCCCTGCGCTTTTGGGTGTCGCGCCTGCACGACTTTTATCTGCCGCGCCCTGCCAGCGTGCTGCAGGCACACGTCCCAGACCACTTCGAGCGCGTGCTGCTGGAGCGCACCCGCCACCCCATGGCTGTTGAACAACTGGCAGGCGCCGCATGAAGCTCACACTGGTACCAGCCCGCACGGGTGCCGTCTGGGTCAAGCTTGGCGTGCAGACTTTTTTCAAGCAGCCGCTGGCACTGGCCGGGCTGTTTTTCATGTTCATGGCGCTGATGTCGATCGCCACCATGGTGCCGCTGATTGGCTTGCCGCTGGCCATGACCTTGCTGCCCGCCATCACCCTGGGCCTGATGGCCGCCAGCCGTGAAGCCACCCAGGGCCGCTTTCCGATGCCGTTGATCCTGCTCACCGGCTTTCGCGCCGGGCCGGTGAAACTGCGCGCCATGCTGACACTGGGCGCCATCTATGCGGTGGGTTTCCTCTGCGCGATGGGCGCGTCGTACCTGGTGGACGGCGGTGGCTTTGCCACCATGTACCTGGGCGGCAAAGCGCCTACCGCCGAACTGATGGAAAACAGCAGCTTTCAGATGGCCATGTGGACGTTTATCGGCCTGCATCTGCCGCTGTCCTTGCTGTTCTGGCACGCACCAGCGCTGGTCTACTGGCAAGACATCGCGCCCGCCAAAGCCATGTTTTTCAGCATCGTGGCCTGCGGACGCAACTTCTGGGCGTACACCGTCTTCGCCTTCGTGTGGATGGTGGTGATGGTTGGCACGGTCCTGGCGCTGACCGCGCTGTCGGCCGCGCTGAACATGCCCACCCTGGCTGGCGTCATGCTCTTGCCTGCGCTTCTGCTGGTGGCAGCGATGTTTTTCACCTCGCTGTTTTTTACCTACCGGGATTGCTTTGAGGCGCCGGGGGATGCCACCCCCACCAAAGAGTAGCCCGGCGCTTGCCAGGCTCTGGCGCCAGCTGGGGTCACTGGACCGCCAACAACACCCCGCGGCGCGCCAGCCGCTCCCGCGCTTCGACCAAAGCCTGGTGCAGATGCTGCTCCAGCTCCGCCTTGGGTGGCAGCTCGGTCCAGTATTCGGCCACGGTGATGCCGTCTTTGTGCATTTGCAGCAGTTCCACTTGTTCGCGGCTGGATTCAGCGCAGAGGATGAGGCCAATGGGGGCTTCTTCGCCTGGCTGGCGTTCAAACTTGTCCAGCCATTTCAAATACAGCTCCATCTGGCCGTTGTGCGCAGCTTTAAAGCGTCAGCTTAGCCACGCTCAGCGGCGACACCGGATCGGCGTATTTAGAAGAATAAGAACCAAATTGGCCTCTAGCCCTTTCAGAATAAGCGCCAGTAGCTCCTGAATTTAAAGCGTTGTCTGAGCCAAAACGGCAACGCTGCCTTGTCTTCGCGCAAACCCACCGGGCACAGCGAAAGAAAATCGCCTCTTGGCTGATGAGCGGTGCGGTCTGCTTGGACAATCCCATGCATAACAAACAAAGATTGGATTTTTTTCGCATGAGCATGTTCCACTGGACAGAGAAGCCTTGCGCCACGCTGCAAAGCGGTGGTGTGATTGGCCCCGACGAGCGCCTGCCTTGGCCTTCCACCACGGTGATGGGTGTGCAACACCTGATCGCCATGTTCGGCGCCACGGTGCTGGCACCCATCCTGATGGGGTTTGACCCCAATGTCGCCATCCTCATGAGCGGCGTCGGCACCCTGATCTTTTTCCTCATCACCGGCGGCAAGGTGCCCAGCTACCTGGGTTCGAGCTTCGCCTTCATCGGTGTGGTGATCGCGGCCAGCGGCTACACCGGCCCCGGGCCGAATGCCAACATCGGCGTGGCGCTGGGCGGCATCATCGCCTGCGGCGTGGTTTACACGCTCATCGGCGTGCTGGTGCAGGCGATTGGCACGCTCTGGATCGAAAAGCTGATGCCACCGGTGGTCACTGGCGCGGTGGTGGCGGTGATCGGCCTCAACCTGGCTGGCATCCCCATCAAAAACATGGCACCCACGAACTTTGACGCCTGGATGCAGGGCATCACTTTTGTCTGCGTGGCCCTGGTGGCGGTGTTCACCTCGGGCATGGTTCAACGCTTGCTGATTCTGGTGGGTCTGATCCTGGCCAGCCTGATTTACGCGGTGCTCACCAACGGCATGGGTTTTGGCACGCCTTTGAGTCTGTCGGGCATTGCCAGCGCTGCCTGGTTTGGCCTGCCGCATTTTGCAGCGCCCGTATTTGAAGCCAAGGCGATGAGCTTGATTGCTCCCGTTGCTATTATTTTGGTGGCAGAGAACCTAGGTCACATCAAGGCCGTGACGGCAATGACAGGTAAGAACCTGGACAAGTTCATGGGCCGCGCTTTCATGGGCGACGGCATTGCCACCATCGTGGCCGGCAGCGCAGGCGGCACCGGCGTGACCACTTACGCGGAAAATATTGGCGTGATGGCTGCCACCAAGATCTACTCCACCGCTGTGTTCATGGTGGCCGGTTGCATGGCCATCTTGCTGGGCTTCAGCCCCAAGTTTGGCGCGTTGATCCAGGCCATTCCCCTGCCGGTGATGGGCGGTGTGTCGATCGTGGTGTTTGGCTTGATCGCCATTGCGGGCGCCAAGATCTGGGTCGACAACAAGGTCGATTTTTCTGACAACAAAAACCTGCTGGTGGCTGCCATTACCCTGATTTTGGGCACAGGCGACTACACGCTGAAGTTCGGTGACTTCGCCTTCGGTGGCATCGGAACCGCGACCTTTGGCGCGGTGTTCCTGCACCTGCTGCTGAGCCGCAAGCGCTGATTTAGCGACCGCTGTACAGGCCTGTCGCCCGTGGCAGTTAACGGGTTTACGGCAGCGGCGTCAGCTTGGCCACACTCAGCGCCAGCCACTTCACGCCGTGGCGCGGGAAGTTGATCTGGGCACGGGCATCGTCGCCACTGCCTTCCAGCGCCGTTACTTTGCCTTCGCCAAACTTGGCGTGAAACAGCTTCTGGCCGACCTTGAAACTGTGGCCAGAGGACTCCTGACGCTGCGGCGGCACGGGTGCGGCGTATTTTGAATAATCAGTGCCAAATTGGCCTCTAGCCCTTTCAGGATAAGCGCCAGTAGCTCCTGAATGTGCAGCGTGTCCTGAACCAAAACCACCGCCAAAACCGCCTGAGCTGTGCCCACCAAAGCCGGATTGCTTGGGCGTGATCCACTTCAAGGCTTCTTCGGGTAGCTCTTCAAAAAAGCGGCTTTTCAGGTTGTAACGCGTCTGGCCGTGCAGCATGCGGGTTTGCGAGTGGCTCAGGTACAGGCGTTTACGCGCGCGAGTGATGGCCACATACATCAGGCGGCGCTCTTCTTCCAGGCTGTCGCGGTCAGTCATCGAGTTTTCGTGCGGGAACAGGCCTTCTTCCATGCCGGTGATGAACACGCAGTCAAACTCCAGGCCTTTGCTGGCGTGCACGGTCATGAGCTGAATGGCGTCTTGCCCGGCCTGCGCCTGGTTGTCACCAGCTTCAAGCGCGGCGTGGGTCAAAAATGCGGCCAGCGGCGACAGGGTTTCGCCGGTATCAGCATCGGGCGCGGGAATGTACAGCACTGGCTGGCTCATGTCCAAGCCTTGCGAGGCGGGGGATTGCGTCAAGGCGTTGCCAAGCTCGTCCACTGGCAGCGCTACGGCGTCGCGGCCAAAACCTTCAATGCTGACAAAACTCTCGGCGGCGTTGACCAGTTCTTCCAGGTTTTCCACGCGATCAGCGCCTTCGCGGTCGGCCTTGTAGTGGGTAATCAAGCCGCTGTGGTCGAGTGTGGCGGCAATGATGTCGCGCAGGCTCAGGCCCTGGGTTTGCTCGCGCAGCACGTCAATGCCTGCCAGAAACGCGCCAATATTGGTGCCAGCCTTGCCAGTGAGTGCGCTAACCGCGTCGCTCAAAGCGCAGCCGCTGGCACGCGCCACGTCCTGCAACTGCTCCAGGCTGCGCGCGCCAATGCCGCGCGGCGGGAAGTTCACCGCACGCATGAAACTGGTGTCGTCGCGCGGGTTTTCCAGCAAGCGCAGGTAAGCCAGCGCGTTCTTGATTTCGGCGCGCTCAAAAAACCGCAGACCACCGTAGACCTTGTAGGGCATGCCCGCGTTGAACAGTGAGGTCTCAATGACACGGCTTTGGGCGTTAGAGCGGTACAGCACGGCGATCTCTTTGCGCTCGACGTCTTCACGCACCAGCTGTTTCATCTCGTCGACCATCCAATTCGCTTCCAAAAAGTCGCTGCTGGCCTCGAACACCCGCACCGGCTCACCCGGGCCTTGCGCGGTGCGCAGGTTTTTGCCCAGGCGCTTGCTGTTGTGGCTGATGAGCGCGTTGGCACTGTCCAGAATGTTGCTGCCGCTGCGGTAGTTTTCCTCTAACTTGATCTGATGCTGCACGCCGAATTCGCGCACAAAGTCGGCCATGTTGCCCACCCGCGCGCCGCGAAAAGCGTAGATGCTCTGGTCATCGTCGCCCACCGCCAGCACACAACCGGTGGGCTGAAAGGCGCCGTCGACACTGCTGTGCGCGCCGGTGCCAGCCAGCATCTTGATCCAGGCGTATTGCAGCTTGTTGGTGTCTTGAAACTCGTCGATGAGGATGTGCCGAAAGCGCCGCTGGTAATGCTCGCGGATCGGGTCGTTGCCCTGCAGCAGCTCGTAGCTGCGCAGCATCAGCTCGCCAAAATCCACCACGCCTTCGCGCTGGCATTGCTCTTCATAGAGCTGGTAAAGCTCGACCTTTTTGCGGGTTTCGTCGTCGCGGGCCACGACGGCATTGGGCCGCAACCCGTCTTCCTTGCAGCCGCCAATGAACCACTGCGTTTGTTTGGCGGGATAGCGTTCGTCGTCCACGCCAAACTGTTTGTACAGCCGCTTGATGCTGGAGAGTTGGTCTTGCGTGTCGAGAATCTGAAAAGCCTGCGGCAAATTCGCCAGCTTGTAATGTGCGCGCAAAAACCGGTTGCACAGGCCGTGGAAGGTGCCAATCCACATGCCACGCACGTTCACCGGCAGCATCGCACCCAGGCGGGTCATCATCTCTTTGGCGGCCTTGTTGGTAAACGTCACCGCCAGAATGCCGCCGGGCGACACCTGCCCGGTTTGCAGCAGCCAGGCAATGCGGGTGGTCAGCACCCGGGTCTTGCCGGAACCGGCGCCGGCGAGGATCAGTGCGTGCTCGGCTGGCAGCGTGACAGCGGCCAACTGCTCGGGGTTAAGGTTATGCAGCAGACCGGCATCAGCGGTTTGGGGGGTCATGGTAGAAAACATGGGTTCATTGTAGAAAGGCGCTTGATGACATCACCTCTGCAAATTCCCACTTTCAGACATTGGGTGCTGACCAGCTTGCTGCTTTTGGCGACGCTGGTGTCACCCCTGGCGCACAGCCAAAGCGCTTGCAGCAGCGACAACCAACCCCTGCCCAGCGCGCTGGTTGAGCGCTTCATCAACGCCGATTGCGACACCTGTTGGCGCGACCCAGCCGCGCCGCCTGCCCCACGCGACGCGCTGGCACTGGACTGGATCGTGCCCGGCAGCCGGGGTGACGATGCGCCGCTGGCCGCAGCCGCCAGTACGGATGCACTGGCGCGCCTCGCGGAGCTGC
>Ga0209181_10003898_pt1 | contig 22581 bp, 16 predicted proteins | sample MAT05_FD_187208 | JGI IMG/M metagenome (GOLD analysis project Ga0209181, IMG submission 187208) | Freshwater microbial communities from Lake Fryxell liftoff mats and glacier meltwater in Antarctica - MAT-05 (SPAdes) (version 2) | ecosystem: Environmental > Aquatic > Freshwater > Ice > Liftoff...
GGTGAGTTTAGCAGAAGCCTCAGCCTTGCAGCATCGCTTAAAATATTAGAGCTAAGCGGAATACATTTTACTATTTCAGGAAAAAATATCAAGGTGTTGAATCGTTGATTACATTTTTTTGAATGCGAACAGATAGGCCAGCAGGGCATTTACTGCGTTTTTAATCCTTCTTCCCTCAAACCAATTTTATTTTTTGTTAATAGCATAAGGCAATACGATGGAATTATTTTTTTACGAATCGATTACTTTCGATCAGGAACGTTTTAAACTAAAATTTTTTAGGGTTATGAAAATTACCGTTGTCTTATTGACTTTTTGCTGTTTACAATTATCTGCCAAAACATTTGCACAGAAAGTTTCTGTTTCGGGTAAAGACATGCCGCTGGAAAAAGTTTTCAATACGATTAAGGAACAAAGCAGTTACACTTTTTTTTACGATTACGACGTGTTGCGGCAGAGTAATCCGGTGAGCATAGATGTAAAGAATGTAACGGTAGAGGAAGTGCTTAATATTGTTTTAATAGGGCAGCCTGTATTGTATAAGATAGAGGGTAGTGTAATTGTAATTGCCCGTAAGGAAATCACCTCCAAATCAACTGAAAAATTCAGTGACCCGATTATTGTAAAAGGGCATGTAACCAATGAAAGCAATGAACCGCTGGCAGGCGCTATCGTAACGTTGAGGGGAAGTTCCAGGGTAACGGCCTGCAATGAGAATGGAGATTTTGAATTGACGCTTACGCCCGATGAAGCTGCAAGAGGTGTATTGATCATCTCGTTGGTGGGCTACAACAAGCAGGAAATAAGAATCAACAAAAGGAATATTCTGAATATAGAACTGGATAAAAATATCCAGGAATTAACAGATGTGATAATTACAAATTCGTACTCGAAACCAAAACGAAAAGAGGAAGTTACCGGCAGTATCTCCACCGTTACCAGTGAGCAATTGCAGGCAAACAGACCCATCGAAAGCTTTGATAAAATGCTGGAAGGACTTGCAGCGGGCGTGCAGGTAGAGCAAAGCACCGAATTGGGTACACCGGTTAAAATTAATATCCGTGGGCAAAACTCCATATCTCCGCTCAGTAGTTCAAACGTAACACAGCTTACCACTTCCTCTCAACCGTTGTTTATTGTAGATGGCGTACCGGTTACAGAACAGCGCAAAGGCGATGAGCCGCTGGCTTTTTTAAACAACGAACAATTGTTGAATCCGCTGTCTGGCATTAACCCGGACGATATTGAAACCATTTCCATTTTAAAAGATGCTGCCGCCGCCGCTATTTATGGAGCCAATGCCAGTAATGGTGTAGTGATTATCACTACCAAAAAAGGGAAGTCGGGTAAAACCAAACTGAATGTAGGCTACTCCAATGGCTGGGCACAATCTATCAATAAACTAAAATGGCTGGATGGTTCCCAGTATCATGGTTTATTAAAAGAGATGTATATTAATGACCGCAGATCGCCGTTTAATGCGGAACTGCTTGCAGGCGCAAACAATATCAATACACCCTGGTTTGAACTTGTAAACAGGTACAGTACCTTCAATAATATAGATGTGGATTTATCCGGCGGCAACGACAATACCACTTTCCGGTTGTCTGGCTCTTACCTTAACCAGCAGGCAATTCAAAAAGGCAACGATTACGAAAAGATATATTTCCGGCTGCGGGTAGATCACAAGATCAACAACCGGCTAAACATGAGTATCACCATGGCGCCTACGCTTACTTCCAAAAATGCACTCAATGTGTATTCCAACGTTCCAATCATTCCCAATGCGCCTTCTTACAATGCGGATGGCAGCTTCTATAAATTTAGCACACTGGGTGTGCCCAATCCGCTGGCAATACTGGCGCAAAATACCAACAGCCATTCCGGTGGTTCATTCAATGGCAATATCCGTTTTGAATACAACATCCGAAAAAACCTGCGGGCATCTACTACCGTTGGAATGGATGCTTTGCAAAACAAACTGAATCTTTTTGATTCGCCACTGAATGCAACCGGCGAAAGCAAAGGTGGTTTTGCACAAATTTTCGACCGCACCAATTTTAGCTGGATCAACAGTTCGCAGATCAATTGGTCGCCGGTATTAAAAAAAATACACAAATTCGATTTAACTACCGGGTTTGAAGCACAGGCGCAAAGTACCAGGCTGTTAAAGGGATCGGGTACAGGGTTTACCTATTACCGTCTGAATGAACTAAGCAATGCCAGCAATCAAAGCTCTGCATCATCCCGTCAAAACGCTACCTCTGTTTCTATTTACGGACAGGGCACCTATAACCTTTTAAATAAATACTTTGCAACATTGAGTGGCCGATACGATGCGGCCTCCATCTTTGGCAACGACGTTAATGCCACGGTAAATGCTGCCGTTGGCGTGGGTTGGATCATTAACAAAGAGGCTTTGCTCAGCGATATAACCTGGATAGATATGTTGCGGTTAAGGGCCAGCTATGGCAGCACCGGCAATTCCAGAATTGGTAGTTACCAGGCGAGGGGATTATATGGGTTTAACAATACCGGCTACAATGGTAATACTTCATCCAGTCCTTCATCCGCACCCAATGCAGCGCTTGGATGGGAGAAAAACAACAAGAGCAATATTGGCATTGATTTCAACTTTATAAAGCGTTTCAATTTTACGATTGAATTCTATACCAATATCCTCAACGATGCCATTACACCCATTCCGGTGGCCGCACAAAATGGCTTCATAAACGTATTGGCAAATATTGGTAAGATGAGAAACAGGGGTGTAGATATCAGTTTGAATGCCCAGGTGCTCACCGGCAAATTTACCTGGAATACCACGCTCAATGCAGGGTTTAATAAAAATGTAATACTGGAAATAAAAAATAAAAATGCATTGTACGGCGCATCTACAGAAGGAACGGTTCTAAAGGAAGGCATCAGTACGAGCGCAATTTGGGGATTCAATTTTGCAGGTGTAGACCCCGCCACCGGAAGGGAATTGTACACAGACAAAACCGGAAAAGTAGTGTCTGTTTTTGATCTTGACCGAAACATTATAACGGGTGGTTCTTACCTTGGCGACCGGTTGCCCGCAGTGCAGGGTGGATTTATCAACAGTTTTGGTTACAAGGATTTCACCTTTTCAATCAATACTGTTTACTCGTTCGGCAGTAATATACTCATTAACAATATCAATGAAAACAATGGCAGAAACCTTAGCAACCGGAACCAAAGTGTAAACCTGCTGGATCGCTGGCAAAAGCCCGGTGATATCACCAATATCCCCCTGCTTTCTGCAAGTACCAATCCGTTGGTTTATACGTCCTCCAAATACATGTACGACAACACGTACATCAAAATCAGCAACGTGTCGCTGGCATATACTTTTTCTAAAAAAACATTCCGTAAACTAAAAGGAACCAGGATTACTGTTTACGGCAATGCGACCAATCTTTTTTATTGGTATCGGCAGGATTCGCCCAACGACAGGAATGGAATAAGGGAATATAAATTTGATTTTCCGGAGGCACAAACATTTACCACAGGAGCAAGAATCAGTATTTAAATAATTTTGTAAAGGCATTCAATAGAAAATACAATGAAACAATTACTCCACCTGATTTTTGCTACCGCACTCCTTTTTACTGCGGGTGGTTGCAAAAAGTTTTTGTACCAGGAACCGTATAACAACATTTCTATCAACGATATCTTTAAAGATTTTGAAGGGGCAAGAACCGCATTGGCCGGTTGTTACGACGATCTTAAATCCAACGATTATTACATGCGTACGTTCTCCCTGTATCCCGAGGTTACTTCCGGCAATATTAAATATTCAAAAGTGTCCAACCAGGCCTTGTTGCTTTCCTACAATTTCAACAATGATGCGGCAACCAATGATATGAAAACCTTCTTCATCATGAGTTATTCCATCATTTATAATACCAACACCATTATTGCCAATATTAATAGCGTGAAGGATGCAAGCAGTCTGCAAAAGAACCGGCTACTGGCCGATGCCTATACCATCCGGGCGCTGGTTCATTTTGACCTGGCAAGAGTATTTGCACAGGGCTACAACTTTACACCGGATGCAAGTCATGCAGGCATTACCATCAGAAACCAACTCGTGCCTGTGCTTGCGCCTGTTAGTGATGTGCAAACTTGTAAACAGGTATTTGACCAGGTAGCAAGCGATCTGGATTCTGCCACGTTATTGTATCCTAACAGTGCCCGGGTTTTCACTCTCGGCGACGATAAAACCTACTGCTCCGCCGATGCAGCAAAGGCTTTACAAAGCAGGGTGGCATTGTATAAAAATGATTGGAATAAAGTAATCGCATTGGGTACAGATTTAATCAGCAGCAATAAGTATTCGTTGATATCCAACAGCAATTATGTAGCCAGCTGGAAGCAAAGGAATATTTCGACTGAATCTATTTTTGAACTGGCATTTGGAGACAGAACCGGCGGCAGCCTGGGTGATTACTACAATTCATCCAACACACAGTTTGGCCAAATGGCTACCAGCAACGATTTGCTGGGGCTTTACACCAGTGACGATGTAAGAGCACAGCCATCCATGTATGTGAAGGCAATCGTAAATGCAACAGATTATTATTTTACCAGAAAATACCAGGGGATGAATGACAGTGCCAACAATGTAAAAATTATTCGTTTGAGTGAAATTTATTTAAACAGGGCAGAGGCCTATGCGGAAAGCGATAACCTTACCGCAGCACTGGCAGATTTAAATGTGATTAGAAAGAGAGCCAATCCCGCTGCACTCAATTTTATAAGCACTGACAAAGCAACCGTGATAAACGAAATACTGGATGAACGCAGAAGGGAATTGTGTTTTGAAGGACATACTTTTTTTGACCTGAGCCGAAAAAAGAAAAATCTGGTACGCACCGATTGTACCAGTACCCAATGCAATTTTATTTATCCCAACACCAGGTATGCCTGTATTTTTCCACTCACCAATTAATTGAATATGAAACAGTTTCTTTTTGTGGCAATTACTATTTTCTGTTTTACAGCCTGTAAAAAAAATTACGATGCTCAGCCTACGTATGCGGGCACACCCATCGCCGGTACCTGGGCCAAACAACAGCCTTTTTATCAGCCATTTGCGCAACGGTATGATGAAGCAACTGCTACCTGGAGAAGGTTTCTCGCATTTACTTTTACTTCGGATGCAGAACCTGATAAGATAGGCTTTGCAAATCCCTATGTAGCAGGCAGAGGCACCAATGCACTGGATTTTAACCGGCTGTATTCGGCAGAGCAGCTCTCTTCAGATTCCGGATTTTACAATGTAACCATACCAAAGTGTTTTCAGTTTATTCCCAAAAGCATTGATTCGGTTTTTACTGGTACGGTAGTAGTGTTGGCACAAACGGTAACCTGTTACAGGAGGGATAAATCATCTTTCAAAATCCTGATTGCCCCTTCTACACAGCCGGGTACTTATAATACCATTACCGGATTGTTTGAAATAGAAGTGCAATTTGATGAATCAGGTATTGGAGGTAGCAATAACATTAAACGAAAATACCGGTTTACGCCATAAAAAGATGTCATTTGAAGTTATCTAACACCAATAAAAATCGTCATTTTGTAAGATGCATGGTACGATGTAAAGGATTGTAAAAAAAAACGGTTGTGTTTTTTTAATCTGCGATCGTAGCAACAATTTGGCATACCATTTAGTTATGTTAACACTAAAATGACTCATAGTGAATACCGGATTAGAAGCTCGCATTATGGGTATAGTAACGTATGAATTCGTGAAATTCGTGTCTTATAATTCGTGTAATAAAATATACAATACCTCAATTTAGAGTTAATACAGCACTCGTAATAATAAAAACAGAAGTTCATTATATGAAGAAAACAAGCGTAGCAATAGCATTAATTACCGGCTTTATGGTGATAGCAGCTTTTTCCTTTAAGCAGCAGGAAGAAGTGGACATTGCAGCATTGCGAAAAGCCTACAGCAGTGGCGATTACAGCCAGTGGCCCAAAGCAGTGTTGGCCGAAGCCGCCCGCAAAGATTTTAAAGACATTGGCCCGTTGGGCGATGTTCCCTTTCCTGCAGATAATCAACCGGGTGATGCAAAAAAGGAACTGGGTAAAATGTTGTTTTTTGATCCACGGCTGTCCGTGTCTCAGCAAATAGCTTGTGGCTCCTGTCATGAGCCGCAGTTGGGGTGGGGAGATGGAAAGCGGGTAGCCAATGGGCACGACCGGCAAACTGGCAAGCGCAATGCGATGACGATTTTAAACACTGGATATTACGAAAAGCTTTTTTGGGATGGAAGAGCCGTCAGCCTTGAAGACCAGGCAAGTTTTCCCGTACAGGACCATGTGGAAATGAACATGGATGCGAATCAGATGGAAAAAAATGTACAACAATTTAAGGGCTATGAACCAATGTTTGAGAAGGCGTTTGGTAGCAAAGAGATCAACCTTGATAAAATTTTTAAAGCCATTGCCACTTTTGAAAGGTCGGTGGTAAGTCCGCCAAGCCGGTTCGATTTGTTTGTAAAAGGGAAGCCTGAAGTACTCAAGGATGAAGAAGTGCTGGGATTGCATTTGTTTCGTACCAAGGCCGGCTGTATCAATTGCCACAATACACCTTTGTTCAGCGATAACCAGTTTCACAATGATGGACAGACTTTATTTGCCAGTGTCAGCGAAGATTTAGGACTGTATAATGTTACAAAAAACAGGGAGGATGTAGGTAAATTCAGAACGCCATCGTTGAGGGAAGTGGCCAATACCGGCCCATGGATGCACCATGGTAATTTTCCCTCTTTAAAAGATGTGGTATTTTTTTACGATAAGGGTAATCCGGCTCCTATTCAACGATCTTATAAAGGCGATCGGGATTCCTTATTGCCCAAAACAAATCTGATGCTGAAGAAACTTGATCTTTCAATGCGGGAAGTTGATGCCCTGGTGGCCTTTATGCAATCTATCACCACCATACCCCGACGAGTAAAAACCCCAACAGAATTTCCTCAATAGCAATTTTCTATCCACACACATAAATCAAAAAAGAATGAAAAAAAATCTACTGCTAATTTTTGTGGTAACCATCTCTTTCCTTTCCGCCAATGCGCAATGGAATGCAGATCCCACTGTCAACAATGTGGTAACCGGAGCTTCTCCTACTACTACCAAATTAAGTAATGTTGCTGTAAGTGACGGAGCCGGAGGAATGCTGCTGGCCTGGATCGATTCAAGAACCTCCAGCAGCCAGAGTATTTATATCCAGCGGATTTTAGCTGATGGCTCACTCAAATTTTTAAATGAAGTAGTGGTAACCGCGGCAACCGGCACCACAGCTTCCACCAAATCTAATCTCAACATAGAAGAAGATGGTGCAGGCGGTGCAATATTGATATGGCATGATGCCAGAAATACGACTGGTGCCAATAGTAATACTGATATTTATGGACAAAGGGTAAATTCCGAGGGTGTTGCGCTCTGGAGTGCCGGAGGAATAAGGCTTACAGTATCGGACAATACGGTTTCCAACAAATTTGCACAGGCGGTTTTAAAAACGAGTGCTACGTCGTCCACCATTATTTTTACCGATAACCGGGCAGGTACGCTGGACGTGTTTGCTCAAAAAATATCGCTGGCTACAGGTGCGACATTGTGGGCAGCAGACGTAAGTGTGCATGGTGCACAAACCGGTACGCAAACCGGTATTGCTGCATTGGCAGATGGCAACAACGGCTCGTTTATTATTTGGCAGGACCCCAGAATTGCTACTACCAATTCTGATATCTATGCACAGAGACTCGATAGTACAGGCGTTGCATTATGGGGAGCAAGCGGTACGGTGGTTTGCGATGCCGTTTTCAATCAAATAGGTCCCAAAATAATTTCGGACGATGCCGGTGGAATAGTTGCAACCTGGCAGGATAACCGTGCAGCGTCTGCTGATGGAGATATATGGGCACAACGTTTAAATGGCAATGGAGTAGCGCAGTGGACTGCCAATGGAATTGCAGTCTGCATTCAGGTGGGTACCAACCAGAGTGCTGCAACCATTATCAAAGGCGGTGGTGGATACATTATTTCATGGCTGGATCCACGGGCTGCCATCAGCAATAGAAACCTCTATGCCAACAGTATCGATGCCAATGGTGCTACCACATGGACAACCGCTGCAGCAGGTGGCAAAGTTATTTGTACCGCTACCGGTCATCAACCCAGTACCAGCACCGCATCCGGTTTAAATTTAATTTCAGATGGCATCAATGGCGCCATTTTTATTTGGGATGATGCAAGAGAAGGCAGCAGTAATGTAAACATCTATGCCCAACGATTGAACAGCACTGGTGATGCACAATGGACTGCTGATGGAGTGCTGGTAAGCACAGCCGCTAGCAACCAACTGGCGCCGGTTTCTGTGAACAGTATTGCCAACACGGTAATTATTGCCTGGCGGGATTCGAGAAACGGAACTGCCAATACTGAATTGTATGCAAGCCAATTATTGTTGAGTGGTGTATTGCCGGTTACGTTTATTGATGTAACTGCCAGCTTATTGAATGAGACGGCCACCATCAATTGGCAAACTGCTGCGGAGTTAAATTCCAATACTTTCACGGTAGAGAGAAGTGAGAATGGCATACAATTTTACCCCATTGGTTCATTGAATGCGATTGGTAATTTCAACGGTAAATACGATCTCAAGGATACCAAGCCAGTAAAAGGAACCGTTTATTACAGAATCAAATCAGTTGATAAAAATGGCCTCACCCAATATTCTGCCATTGCGAGGGTCACTAAATCCGGTAAGGAAATATTTGTAAATGTTTTCCCTGTTCCGGCTATCAATACCATTTATATACAGTTAGGAAATATGACGGCGGGCAACTATCAATTGCAGCTAGTGGATTCCAAAGGAGCTGTTGTAAAAAGACAGTTTGTAAATATTACTGGGGCATCTGTACAAACGAACATCAATGTAAACAACCTGCAAACAGGTAATTACTTTGTTCAGGTATTAACAGCCGACGCCAAACTGGTTAAAACGCTGATGATTCAGAAGTTGTAATGTTGCAAATCAACCAGCCGGGCTGCATCCATTTTGTCCGGCAGTGATCAGTAACAATTATGGAAATTTGAAAGAATAAAAAAGGAGTTGAATTATTCAACTCTTTTTTTATTCTTTTCCCTTCGGGCCTTTGCTTCAATTCATCAGTACGTACCCGTCATATCCTCATCCACACAAATGATATAATCGGCTTTGCCTTTATTTTCAGCCAGTAATTTAAAAACATCTTTCTGCGAAACAGTGGTTACCGTAGCTATTTTTAATTGGGGTTGGCTTTGTTGCAGGTGCCACACAATGCCATCATGGTTATCAGAATGATAACTGCCATTATAATGAATGAACAGGCTGCCGGGTACAAAATATCGTAGAATAAAATACGCCATGGTAGCGTCTTTGATAGCTTGCGCTTTTGGCATATTCACACTGCCATGGCCCGCCATCATCTCCATCATATTTTTATAGCCCGGTAATTCCGAATCGTATTTGATGGGCAACGGTGCCATCCATTTTTTTTCCTTATCGGATATGCTGTCTAATGCCTCAAAGCCTGCCTTAGAAACGGTGGAAGCATATCTGCGTGGAATATTGGTGGCAGCAAAAGCAATCTTGTTTTCTTTGGCAAAATCTAAAAGCGGCGCATAATCGGTTTTGTAGTTACTCCACAGCCGGGCAGCGGAATCTAATCCTTTGGCAGTTAATTTTCCCTGCAGGTAAAGATCAAGTGCCGGTTGGTTATCCTGTTCAAACATTTCGGCACCAAGCACCAGGTTACGGTTGGTTTTGCAATCTTTGGTAATCTCCAGTTCCATCCAATGACTGATAGGGTTATTGTGGTATTCACCAATCAACACAATGTCTTGTTGAATAAGACCAGCAATCATTTTTTTATAAGCAATTTTTTTGCCCTTGGCATTGTACAATACATAAGCAGCCTTGTTTTGAGCAGCCAATTCAAATAGTATCAAAAAGGTAATTGGAAGAAGAAGTAGTTTTTTCATAAATGGAAGATCGGTAATTTTTTATTATTGCGGTAGATTTGGAGTTGTTTAAAATTGTTGCAGATTAATGGGATTGTTGTCAAGGTTGTTCCGAAATTTGTAATACGCCCCGTGCAGGTGCTGGCAGCAAACAATGCCTGCAAGAAATCAAACGCAACTTTTTGCTATCAACATATTGCATTATTCCTAAATCTAATAATGCCTGTAAACCGGCCGGGTTAGACAGGTTGGACCGCCGCCACCTTTTACGCTAATCTCTTCACCTTTGTACACAATTACTTTGCAGCCTGCCTCCTCCAATGCCGCAGCAGTTTTCGGATTGCCATCCACCACCATACATACCCGGGGCGAAATGGCCAGCACATTGCAACCCATTGATTCAAATTCATCTTCCGGAACTTCTATCAATTGGCAACCCCGTTGTAACAATAAATTACGGAAGGCGATGGGCATCAGCGGAGAATATACCACCGCCAAATCGGTATCAACCGGACTTAAAATTGACATCAGGTGAAACACGTCGGAAGGGCCTTTATAATGTGGCAATGGAACGGTGATGACCATTACATTCATCGGATGTAACAGGGCCGTTAATTGCCGGATACCTTCTTCGTTGGTACGATAGGTATGCCCTACCGCCAGCGTGTTTTCATCCAGCCAGGCCACATCGCCGCCTTCCAATGTGCCGGGGGCAGTAATGGTTCCCAACACCTTAAATCCATTCGCTTCAAACGCTCTTTTTTCAGCCAACGGTTCGGATGCTCTGGCGGCTTTACCCATATTGCAAATGACCATTCCATTGTTGGTGGCAATGGCGGCATCCCGGCAATAAATCGAGTCCATATTTACAGTATCATCCTGCGATAAAAAAAATATTTCAGCACCATGGTCTCTCAAAATGGATTCAAATTCTTTATACTCTTCTACAGCGATGGTGATAGCAGGCTTTCCCAAATAATTTAACTGCTCCCAGTATTGTTCAATGTGTTCATCACTTATAAATGCGGCGGAAACTTTTTTTATAAACAGCGATTTTATCTGGCCGGTTTCAGAGTGGCAGGTTTGGGACATGTTGAATTGTTGGTTATTGAATGTTAGTTGATGGTTGTTGTTGGTTGTTTTGTTAAGTTGTTGAATACCTAACAGGTCTGCCCCATTACAGGAAAGACGTTGCAATTACTACCCCGCTTTATTCTCCAGACTTTTTATAATAGCCATTACATCCTCATCACCCAAGCCTTCCGCCAGGGCCTGTCGATAACTGTTAAATAGCGGTGTGATCAATGGTGTATCCAAGCCAGCATCTTTGGCCAGTTGCAGATCTTTTACCAAATGTTTCAATGCGAAAGCAGCCGGATAATCATTGTTTAAAATGGCAGCCGATTTAATTTTTGTAATGCCATTGCCACAGGCACCTTCATTGATGATGGTGAGCATATCTTTTTTGCTAACGCCATTCTTTTCTGCAAAGAGGATCGTTTCGGCCAATCCTTGCAGGTTTAAACCAAGCAGGTAATTGATTGCCAGTTTAGCCGAACTGCCCACACCTGCTTCGCCTACATGAACCGATAATTTACCCAGCACATTAAAAACAGGGATCGCTTTTTCATAGTTTGCAACCGTGCCGCCTACCAATATAATCAACTGGCCATCCTGCGCCGGTTTTACGCTACCGGAAACTGGAGCTTCTAAAAAATTCATTCGATGATCGGAACAACGGCCGGATAAATAGCGGGAAGTTTCCGGTGCTACGGTACTCATATCTATCAGTAGTTTTCCGGTAATACTGTTGGATAGTAAACCGTTGGTTCCATCAAATATTTCTTTCACCGCTGCATCATTGCTCAGCATGGTGATTACCACATCACAAGCCTGCAGCATTTGTTGCGGGCTCTCTGCAGAAGAAGCACCTGCTTCAATCAATTCATTTTCTTTTGATCGGGTTCGGTTATACACCATTAATTCAAAGCCTGCCTTTAACAGGTTTTTTGCCATCAGATTGCCCATATTGCCAAGGCCGATCCAGCCTAATTTTAATTGATTCATCGTTTTGTTTCGTGATTGTTTATTACTATTTATAATTGTATTTGCGCCGAGTGTTTAACAAGGTTTGTTTTACTTGGAACAAGTTGGTTTATCCGTCGGTCTACTAAATTAAGGGATTGCGGCAATCAAAACAAAAGCACATTTTTTGGTAACATATTGCTAATACACCAGCTTATTCAACACAGAATTTTAGTATTGCTTTAAGGTTGTCGGCATGGTTGAAATTGCTATTGTGTGCTTTAATAAAAGCGAATCTATTCTTGTCTTCAAAAATCAGGTAAAACATTTGCCTGTAGCTTTTAAAAATGGGTTGGATGCGCTGACAATTCAAAAGGAATGTGGTTCTTGAAACGTTGCGACTTTTTACCATCAATTGATAAATCTGGCTATTGTTGTTGATGGAGCCATAGATTTTGATAGAAGATGTACCCAAAGCTGCATCGTAAGTACCCCAGGTCATATCGGCAATTTGCACCATTTGCTGCCGGATAGCAAGTTTGTATTTGCCGGCAGAAAAAATCTCCCTTACACACATCTTATCATAATAAAAAGAAAAGGGTATCTATGGTAACTGATTTTAACAATACCTGATCCCAAATGGGTAGTGTGTTGTTGGCATTACCGATAAACTGCAACTGATGTAGAATTCATTGCATCACCGGTGCCTGACTATCTGGTAAACCAGCGTTTATTTACTCCTCCAGCAACTTGTAAAGATTGTCTTTCAGATGTACCCTTTTCATTCTTAGTTCGTTTAGATGTTCATCGGTGGTAGGTTCTATGCCTTCTTCAATGCGGTGAATGTAAGTGTCGGCTTCCTGGTATTCTTCCGCCATTTTTTTAAAGCGGTTGCTTTGCTTTTGCAGCGCCAGTATCTTCTCCCGGTGTTCAGGAAATTCGTGTATCAAATCGTGCTTTTCCATATAGCTTATTTTTATACGAATCTATTTATTCCCTAAAATCAAGAGATGAGCAACCGCAGCTAAAAATATGATTATTGTCAGATAATGGCATTCGATCGGGATGATTTAAATTATAAGACCTGCCTTCCTGGTTTAAAAGATTTATGAAATTTCCACTTCCGGTTTCCTTTTCCTTGTTGAAAGATTTTGAACCTTACATCCTGGTCAATTATAAGTCAATGCTCTTTTAAATAAACCATACCAAGCAAAGCAATTGCCCAAGTTCGGAAAATTTGTTTCAATTCGAGGATCGCTTTTTGCACAATGCAGTTTGTATCTAATCCATAGGTTAATAAACCGTAAAAATGACAATTATTAAACCGCAGGGCTGTAATAAACGAGTAACTTTGCCCGCATTTAATTGGTAAGTTGGATATAAATGCAGCACCCGTACAATGATTGTAACAGGATGTTTTATCCTTTTCTAAGCTGAACTCCTTTTCACTTTTGCCCTCAAAAAAATCATGATCGTTGCGGCTAATAAGCGGCCTGGAAGATGAAGGCAACCGGGGCAAACTTTTATTTTCAGCATTATTGAGTAAAAATTTATTATTAAACAGGCTTATATGATGAAGGGCAAAACAATTTGGTAAACAGGTTGTAAGTGTATCAATCATTCAAAGGTAGCCATGCCAAAAATTATGTATGGTGGGCCTTTTAAAAATTAGCGCATGAAGCATCTTTTATTGTACTTTTTTTGTATCGTTTCATTTCTTGGAGCCACTGCACAGGGCAGTCCCGAGCCACCCTCAGGAAATGGAAATGTTTCCGGACTGGCCCGCAATGGAGGGGATAAAAAAACCATCTACGGAAAATTGATTAATAAAAGTACTGGCAAACCCATTGAAGCAGCCTCAGTGCAGTTATTTTTCAAAACAAATGGTCAAAAAGATAGCCTGGCAGATGGGATGCTTAGCAAACCAAATGGGGAGTTTCGTTTTGAAAGGTTGCCGGCAGCCAATGGCTACTGGTTAGAAATATCGGCGCTTGGATTTAAAACCATTGAACAAATGATTCGGTTTGATGCAGGTATTAAAACGCTGGGTAGTAACAGAGATCTTGGTAATATTGCGCTAGAAAATGATATTCAACAGTTGAGTGAAGTAGTGGTAACTTCTGCAAAGCCGGCACTTCAAATGGGCATCGACCGTAAAGTGTTTGATGTAAGTAAAAGCCTGCTGGCCACCGGTGGAACAGCCGTTGATATTATGAAAAACATCCCCTCTGTTTCGGTAGATATTGAAGGGAATGTAGAATTGCGGAATAGTGCGCCACAAATTTTTATAGACGGACGGCCAACAATATTAACCCTTGATCAGATTCCTGCCGATCACATTGATAAAATTGAACTGATTACCAACCCATCTGCCAAATTTGATGCGGCTAGTTCGGGTGGTATCATCAATATTGTTTTAAAGAAAAATAAACGCATTGGGTTAAATGGAATGGCAGCTTTAAGTGGCGGCACTCCAGGCATATTTAGTGGTAATCTTAACCTGAATTTGCGCCAGGGTAAGTTTAACTTTTTTGCCAGTGGCGGTCACAACCAGTCGGGCGGTATCGCCAGAGGGCAAACGCTGCGGCAAAATAAAAAGGGGGGTATTATTACGGATTACTTTAATCAGTTTTCGGCCAATGAGCGTTCCCGCAATTTTAATTCAGTTCGGTATGGTGTCGATTTTTTTATGGATAACCGAAATACCATTTCCATTTCGCAGGATTTTGTATCCGGCAAGTTTGGCAATGTTGAAAACCAGGACCAGGAATATCTGGATGCCAATTCAATCCTGCAATACAAAGGTGATCGGGTTTCTGATGGAACGTCACAATTTAACAGGAGTGGCACCCGCCTAAACTTTAAACATGTTTTTCCAAAGGAAGGAAAGGAGTTAACTGCCGATGTAAATTATAATAGTGGCGGACGAAGCAGCGATGCAACGATACTAAATACCTATACGAAACCGGATGGCAGCCAGTACCGTATTCCATCCAATGTGTGGAACGATGGAACCAGCAGCGAAAAACAGTTGACCATACAAACAGATTATACCAATCCTGTTACGGAAAATAGCAAAATTGAAATGGGTTTGCGGAGTTATCATAACAGGTATGTAAGTGAGTTTAATGCGTATACAAGTTTTCTCGGTCAGGTAGTAAAGTTACCGTTGAGCAATAAGTACGCTTATACTGAAATGGTGAATGCAGCTTACTTCACCTATTCTTACAAGAAAAAAGATTTCTCCTATCAGGCAGGTTTAAGAACCGAGTATTCAAAATTTGATGGTGAGCTGGTAGATAGCGCTTACAAATTTGGTTATGAATATCCCAGCAAAATCACCAGCATCTGGGATGCGCTGTTTCCGAGCTTTTTTGTAACGCAAAAATTAAGTGAAAAAGATGAGCTGCAATTCAATTATTCCCGCAGAATCAGGCGCCCGGATTTTTGGCAGATGAATCCATTTATTGACATTAATGACCCTGCTAATTTACGGCAGGGAAATCCACAGTTAAAGCCTGAATTCATCAATTCGTTTGAAGTTAACTACAACCGAACCTATAGCCATGGAAGTTTGCTGGCTGTGCTGTATTTTAAAAATAATCCCAACGATATTACCCAATATAGCGATACAATAACTGATGCTCAGTACCAGCAGTTGAGCAATGCAGCCATTGATCCAAATGCCATACTCAATACATTTATCAATGCGAGTACTACCAATCGATATGGGGCAGAGTTAACGCTCCAGCATAAGGTGGGTAAAAACTTTGATATCACGCCGACAGTAAACCTGCAATATCGTACAGTAAAGGCCAACGTAAATAAGCTGGACCTTAGTAATAAAGGGTTTAACTGGGAAGCAAAATTAATCACCAATTATAAAATTGAGAAGCCTGAAAAACCATTCCTCAACAATTTAGGTTTTCAAATGATACTTGATTATGAATCACCAAGCGTGATACCGCAGGGGCGAAATATCGCAGAATTTGATGTAGATATGGCCATTCGTAAGGATTTTTTAAAAACCAAAAAAGCTTCGCTCACTTTTGCAGTAAACGATGTGTTCAATAGCCGCAGATGGGGAGCCGTGTACGACACCGACCAGTTTTACCAGGATTCATACCGTCGCTGGAATGTGCGGAGTTTTCGGGCTACTTTTAGTTACAAATTTGGCGATAGTAATTTCTCACTTTTTAACGGCGGAAATAAAGGCAACGGGTCCGATACTGATTAAAGGATATTAGCTTTCCCTCCCGGTGAGTCAGCCTTTGGGGGTGACTCACCGGGAGGGAAAATCAAAGTTGATACACCAACAGGCGTTTTTTAATGATCAATTAAAATTTATCCTACGATGTTATTCTAAAAAATTGTTATCATTCGGGCAATGTGCTGAATATTTGATTAAACGGTTACCGAAGGCAATACAGCCTTTGGTAACCGTTTTTATTATTCCGGAATTGTAGGAGCTACCGTTTTATTCTCTACTACTATTTTAGTAGCGCCGGCTCTTTCAATCATTACTTGTTTTCCTAATTCCTGTAAACCTTTGCTTTCATACACTTTCATGGCGGTGGATACATCAATGGCTTGCCGGGTTTGTTCATCTAAATAAAAAGTGAGGGTAATAAAATTCAGGTGTACTCCAATTGGTTCAAGTATTTTATTGGTTTCTGTCAATAGTTTATTCTCAATCTCTGCCTGGCCCATGTCTACAATGTCTTCCAGTAAAAACAAGGATTTAACCACATCCCTGATTCGCTTATCAATCACAATATTTTCAGCACCTTCAAATGCGGCATTGCTTAAAGCGGCTTCGCAATCAGCAACTGTTAAGTGATGCTTACCCGCTGGCGCTGCCCGCCGGTTGAAGAATAAAAATACCCTGCAGTGGGTATAAAAACATTTTTTTATTAAACTAATATTTGCTTTATAAAAATTTAACTACATGAAAAAATTACTTACATGCTTATTAACCATGCTAATGGTTAGTAGTTTATTTGCACAACAAGCTGCAAAAGAATGGGTGAAAAAATTTCCGGGTAATGTAAAATGGTACCAGATATCTGATGCAGGAATATTGGTAGTTTGCACCGGCGATGCATTGTACGGCCTTAATCCTGAAACGGGCGATGAGGCATGGAAACTGGATAAACTGGATGATATAAAAGAAGAAAACTACGATCCAATTGAAGGAACACCGTATGCAGCATTAATTAAAAGTAAAATGATGACCGGCGCACAGCATACTATTATTGATGTGGTAACCGGGAAATTATTGGCCAATACCAAAGATCTGGATATAACATTTGTAACTAAAAGAATTCATATACCTGAGTTGAACAGTATGATGTTTTATGGGATGGCAAAAAATAATGGTAAGCCTTTAATGATGATGATTTCTTTGGTGGATGGTCATAAAGTGTGGGAACAGCAAAAATTATTTGATAAAAAAACAGAGGAGGTAACTTCAAATGGTATAGCCACCAATGATGGAATTTATATTGCTACCACAAAAAATATTTACAAGCTTAACCAGCAAACCGGCGAAATACTTTGGAGTGTGGATATGAAAACCGAAAAGCCTGTAGTAGCTGTGGCAGAAAATAAAAAAGGAGGATTTGGGAAATTAATGGGCGGTGGCAATAAAACACATATTGATGCAAGCGCCAACGCCACATCAACCAGTGCACAGTTTTTTTTACGCAATAATAACAAAGACAAAGTCTATTTCTGGAACCAGGATGTATTGCTTGCCTATAATAATGCAGATGGCAAGCCGGTTACCAAGGAAGTGGAATTACAATCTCCGGTAGCCTATATTTTATACGATACGCATGGCATGTTGGTTACCACTACAGAAAAAACGCAGAAAGATCAAACTACCCAGGGCGGTGGTGGCGGCGGTTTAATTGGAAAGATAAAACGCAAATCGGCTTCCGGAAAAAACAGGGCATCGCTATTGTGTATTGATCCTGAAACGGGCGATAGTAAATGGGGCGATGAAATAGATTTACAGGGTGACGTGAGTGCCTATAAGCTGGTAGGTAATAAATTAATTTTGGCAACAGAAAGAGACAATGGCGATAATTACATTAGCATCATCGACCTGGACGCCGGAAAGTCAATTACCAAAAAGCCATTGGGCATAAATGGTGAAATACGGGATTTGCAGGTAGTGCCACAGGGCTTGTATTACAGAACAGCCGACGAAATAAACATCCTCGATTTGGCAACCGGTGATAAAACTTACAAAAAAGGATTTAAAGTAAAAAGTTGCGTAGGGGATAATCTGAGCAACGAAATGGGATATGTGTATGCGAACGATATTATTTACAAAGTTGATTTTACCAAAGGTGAAGTGAATGAGTGGGTTAAAGGAATTGATTTTAATGGTAAAGAAGATCCTTCTTCACTTCAGGTAAGAGAAAATGGCATTTTACTTACTTCAGATCAAAATGCCAGCCTTTTTGGAGCGGATGGAAAAGTGATTTGGCATTCCTACAACAAAGCGCCCGGAAAAACAGGCATGGGCAAGGTATTAAGTGGTTTGAGTGGTTTGGCTTCTTCTATGATGGCCGCAGGCGAAATGAGTAGAAATGCGCAATTAAGTTATGCCAAAGGTTATTATGGCAGTACCAGTCCGGCTTTAGACAGAGATATCAAAAACAGCGCAGCCAATGCCGCTGCCTTTGCAGGCGCAGCAGCAAGTAGCTTTGCCTCTATCAGCAAACGCTTTAAAGCTACCATACAGGCCAACGATTTTATGACTGTTCTTACAGCCTTGGGTGGTAACAACGAAGCTAAAAGTTCAGGAGCAGTGATCGTAAGTAAAGTAGATGGAAAAAATATATCCAGTATTTTGTTAGGCGATAAAACGCCGGATTATAAATTGGATGAGTTGGGCAGAATGATATTTCAAAAAAGTGAAAACGATGAGTTGAAAGGATTTAAGTTTTAAACCAGCATTGTAAATATAAAATGGGTTGCAAAAAAGCAACCCATTTTTTTTGCACACTGATAGGCTTAATTAAAAAAATGAGCAAGCAAATGTCCCGGAATTGTTGAGTAAGAAATTTTATATAGTAAAAGCAATTTTAAATGTTAGTGCAAATATTAAAGATAAATGCTGTTAGTGTTTTTAAATTTTTGATTTGGCACGAAGTAGAAAAATTGGCTGAAAAAAGTCCCTTCCTTTACAATGGCAAAAGAAGGGTACTTATTGTTACAACAACTACAAACAGGCCTTTATTTCTTCCACCGTTTCTATAAAAGCCTTTTCTTTTTTGATGCCCTTTTTCCAGGCAAGATCTCTTTCAATCAGGTCGATTTCCTGTTTGATGGTAGCACCTGCTTTGCCGGCTTCATTGCCTAAAATGATGACCGTATCTGAAATGGCCACGGAGGTGCTAATATCATGCGATACAATGATGAGCGTTTTTCTTTCATCAGATACTGATACCTGCAACAGCAGTTCGGTTACTTTTTCCAGCACATACACATCCAATCCTGAGAAGGGCTCATCCAGCAGTAAAAAATTAGAGCCTTTTAGTAATTGTTGAATGATGCTTACCCGCTGGCGTTGCCCACCTGATAATTGTTGTGGATACTTTTTTAATTCTTCTGTTAAATGAAAGTCGGCAGCATACTGGTGGATGGTTTCATCTTCTTTGCCTTTTAAGTCATAGTTCTTTTTTACTGCCAGTAACAGCGACTGATAAACAGTTCTCCATTCAAACAAATAATAGTTTTGAAAGATGACACCCATATCACCGGCCTGCACATTTTTATCACCATGGATCGTGACATTTCCGGTACTGGCTTGTTGCAAGCCAGACAGTATTTTAAACAATTGCGTTTTACCAATACCACTTCTGCCAATCAGCGAAACTACCTGCCCCTGCTTCATTTCCGGACGAATGATGTCTTTGATGCAGAAATTAATATCTCTCAAAATTATTTTTTTGTTGTAGGAAAGTCCTACGTTTTTTGCTTCCAGCAATACCTGCGATTTGATATGTGTTGTCATGCGGTAGCTTGTTTTAATTTGCTGTGTGGAAATAGCCAATGCCGGGTAGTGCCCAATAAGAAATCGAAACACAACCCAATTAAAAAGATGACGAGCTGCAATGCGATTACATTGGTTAGATCGTTGTACTTGTTGTATTTTATCAGCAACGATCCAATACCACCTTCGCTCATACTCAACCCTTCCACCATGGTAATCATCAGCCAGGAGATGGCAAAGTTTTGCCGCAGAATTTCAAATACCTGGTCGGCTTTGCCCACGATGATTACTTCGTACAACGTTTGCCAATTATTATAACCGAGGGTCTTGCACAATTCATATTCCTGCTTGTCGATATTAAGAATCACCGCTAAGAAGGATGTTGTAAAAAAGGGCACAATACCAAAAACCAGTAACGATAATTTCAACTCGCTGCCATCTTTGGTAAGCAGGGTAAAAATGAATATCAAACCGGTTAGGGTGAGATATCTGCATTTTACAATAAACTGTGCAATGGTTTTAAAGAATGGTATTACTGAAGTATATGCGAAAAACAAGGTAATGATGATAGAGTACAACATGGCCTTTAAAGTAAGTACCAGGCTTACCAGCATATTATCCAACAGTAATTTGGTGGTGAGTAATTTGCCAAACGCCATGGCAACAGTGCCTGGTTTTGGAATGAGCCCATTGGAAGTGGTATGCCATATTAGCAAGGTCGCCATCACCTGCAGCGCAATCATTGCGATGATTGTTTGCTTGCTAATTTTACCAAATGGTTTAAAAATATTTTTCATGTTGATGTTTTTATATTTTTGATCCGATTGCTCCCTCATTTTACCTCTGGTGGGTCACCCCTTAAAGGGTGGCTCACCATGAGGTAAAATGGAAACGAGTGCCAGATTGAAATGTAGGTGTATTTGGCCAGGCCAACTTTCAGTCGTTTCAGTTCGTGGTGAGCCACGGTGACCCAGCAGAAGCTTCCGCTGATTCAATTCGTGGTGAGCCACCCTTTCAAGGATCACCCAGCAGAAGCTTCCGCTAATTCATTTCGTGGTGAGCCACCTTTTAAGGATCACCCAGCAGAAGCTTCCGCTAATTCATTTCGTGGTGAGCCACCCTTTCAAGTACCACCCACCAGAAGCTTCCGCTGATTCAATTCGTGGTGAGCCACCCTTTTTGGGGTGACCCAGCAGAAGCTTCCGCTAATTCATTTCGTGGTGAGCCACCCTTTAGGGGGTGACCCACCAGAAGCTTCCGGCTGATTCAGTTCGTGGTGAGCCACCTTTTAAGGGGTGACCCAGCAGAAGCTTCCGCTGATTCAATTCGTGGTGAGCCACCCTTTAAGGGGTGACCCACCAGAAGCTTCCGCAGATTCAGTTCGTGGTGAGCCACCCTTTTTGGGGTGAGCCACCAGAAGCTTCCGCTGATTCAATTCGTGGTGAGCCACCTTTTAAGGGGCGACCCACCAGAATTGAAAGCTTTTTTTTAGTGGATGGGGTTACTCTCCCAGAACAATTTCCACCCTGCGGTTCTTGCTTTTGCCGGCTTCCGAATCATTGTTTGCAATTGGTTTGGCGCTGCCAAATCCTTTTGCTTCTATCCTGTTTGTTTGTAAGCCTTTTTGTTGCAGATAAGCTTTTACTGCATTGGCCCTTTTTTCTGAAAGTGGCGTATTCACTGCATCTGAACCACTATTATCGGTGTATCCAAATACGCCAATCTTTAATCCTTCGGCCACTACGGCTGATTCAAAAATTTCATTTAGCAGTTTGTAAGATGCCTTTTTAATATTGGCAGATCCGGTTTCAAATTCGATGCTGTAGCTTTTTGAAGAAACAGCAGACGTCATCTCATCGGCATAAGTGGTTTGAATGGCCTTGCCTTGCAACAGCTCCGGATGATTGGAAATTACACTCAGCAAATAGCTTTTATCCACAGCCTTCTCATAAGGCAAAAAAGTGGGCATCAGCGATGGATACATTTTCACCATCAGGTTGCCAAATGTGTTGTACACCGCTTTGTAGCGGTCAACTTTATCTTCACCCAAACCAAAGGTGTTGGCCATATCTGCCAGGTTAAAAACGGTTGAGCCACCCAGGCTTACCTGCTGTCCCTGTACATCTTTTTCAACCACACCGTTGTAGTATTTCAACCAGTAAGCGGCATCTTTTTCCTGATAGACTTCGGCACTTACCTGAGCGGCAAATGTTTTGGCTTCATTAAAAGAACGGACCTGGTCGCCTGCCTGTGCAAGCGCAATGATCATGTTCTCAATATCGGTGCGGTGATCGTTGGCCCATTTACGAATGGCAATGGTTTGGTTAGGCATCTGCGATGCATATTGCTTTGTATTGGCAATGGTAATCAGTCCGCCTTTTTTAGTAGCAATGTTTACATCACCGGGTGTCCAGGTTGCTACACCATCCACACCTACAGTGGTATCTCTTCCGGTTGTTTTGCCATTTTCCACGATCTTTCTTTTCTCACTATAACCGGCGATG
>Ga0209181_10003899_pt1 | contig 22572 bp, 27 predicted proteins | sample MAT05_FD_187208 | JGI IMG/M metagenome (GOLD analysis project Ga0209181, IMG submission 187208) | Freshwater microbial communities from Lake Fryxell liftoff mats and glacier meltwater in Antarctica - MAT-05 (SPAdes) (version 2) | ecosystem: Environmental > Aquatic > Freshwater > Ice > Liftoff...
TAAGTTACTGGGAATCTATGAGTGAGCAGCATGGAGACACCTAAGCCCTCCGTCAAGGGGACGTCTTGCGGCAAGCCGCAAGACGTCCCGTACGTCGAACGTTAGGCCCCAAAACATGCGTTCTGCCGTGCTTGCCATTCTTGAATACATCATCGGCTTCATCGCACTGGCGTTGTTCGCCTACTTGGCATTTGGCCGTGGAGCGTCAAGCGAGGAATCTTTCGTCTTCGCCTTCAAAGCAAGCTCGATCCTCGCAGTTGTAGAACTTTCGTACCTACTAACGCGGGCCGCGCCGGCCAACCGGCTGATTCTCGGCGCGAATATTTGGCTCATCATCGGTGGGTTAGCTGCCTTCCTCGAGCAGTGGTGGTGGCTCCGGATTTACCAGCAAGCCGGAGAAGCCAGCTTGTTCTTGACAATGCTGCTCGTCGGGCTGGTCTCTACCTTCTCGTCCCCTTCCGGGTTCATCGCCAAGCGCGGACCAGCAGCTTCAGTTAGGTACGCTTCACTAGTACTTCTGGCAGCAGTCGGCTGCGCACTGGTCGTCGCCATCTACTTCCGCGGAAACGTCAAGTACGCGGCGGTCATTCCCATCATCGCGCTGTCATGGCTCAATCGCCTCTTGCGCCACAGGCTGCCAAGTGGGGACTAACCGCTCGCTCAAGCAGAGCGCCAACGCCACGCCAGCAGGCTCGGCCTGGCGGTGCGCGGTACATTTTTTTCGCCAGCCCGGGCCTGGCTTCCCGCCTCTGCCGCCCGCTTAGCTCGAACGTCATGCCTCACATGACACACTGCTGGTGCGCGCTGCTGATAGCTGGCGTTTTTGGCCATGCCGGGCGCTCGTATGCCGCTGAATCGCCACCCGTACGAGCACCAGCATTGCTTGTCGTCGACATGCCCTACGGAGGATGCCGGTTGGTAGTTCGCCAAGATGGCTCAGGCTCGCTGTTTTATGGGGCACTTCCACAGAGCATCGAAGTTGGCGCTGGCACATTTGAGCCGTTGAATATTGCTTCCGCTCTCAAGGCGCGATCCGTTCCGTCGAGTGAGCGCAGCTCGCTTGCAGCGCCGGTGGGTGGCATTCAACTCGGCGAGAACAGCGAGACTCTCTGGTTTAGTGATGTAAGCTACGCAAAGAGTCTCTTCAAGCGCGCGTTACGTCATCGCCTCAAGCCAACGCTTAAAGAGCAGAATCAATCCAGGCTCTTTGTATCAAAAGCATGTACCTCTCCGAACTGACAAGCCATGAGCAAGCGTCCCTTTATGCGGCCTAAACCCTCGCGCAAGCGGTATCGCAATCAACGGGGCCGGGGTGAATTGTCTTGCAGGCTTTCAAAATGATGACCCTGACGCTTTTGGCGCGAACCTTGCGCCCTAACCCTCGCTTCGACGGCGTTGCCGGGAAGTTGTGCTTCTTGGTACCCCCTGACCTTTGGGGGCCGGCCGCCTCTCAAGTTGAACGTTAGGCGGCACTCATGACGATGCGCAATGCCCGATTCATCATCGTATTGGTTGGGCTCTTGCTGCCCTATGCGGCACGTTTGCCAGGTGGTATCGGATGGCTTCAGCAGTACACGGACACTGGTTTTGGTGGCTGGCTGTTAATTGGAGTGCCCAATGCCATTGCATGGGGCGCGATACTCGCGACTAGCTTCGTGTATCGGCGGCCCGCCTCACTATTTGCACCCTGTCTGCTTGGCTTCGGCTTCCTTGCCTGGGGGCACTACACCTTAGACCTTCTATCAGACGCACAGGCGGCAATCGCAATCGCTTTTATTCCAATCTACGCGCTTGCGCCAATTGCAATAGGCGGGGTAATCGGTTACGTCGTGGACAGAAAATTGCGGGGTCGTGATGCCGCCTGACCATTCATGCAGGTCGACGTCGCTTCGCGCAATCAAAGGGGCTATCGCGAATCGCCCTGCAGGCTTTCTAAAAATAATGACGGTGACGGCTTTGTTGCGAACCCTGCGCCCTAATCATCGCCTCGCGGGTGTCGCCGCGAAGTTGCGCTGCTTGGTACCCTCTGACCTTAGGGCTCTGGCAGCCCCTCACGCTAAGCCCCGGGCGTTATAAACAATATGCGGTGGCGCGTCGTACTCATCAAGACACTACTCACGCTGGGGGCCTTTTTTGCCATAGGTACAGGGATCCTTCTAGTCGAGCAGGCAGTTCACTTCGAAGGAACCTGCGGTGGGCTCGTGCCCTCTTTGGTTGGCGCTACGCCTTGTACGCTGCCTCAGTACCTATGGCAAAGTTTGGGGTTCACCTGCATTCTCCTGTTCGTCGTCTTTTGGCCCCTGCTACTATTCGCAATCCTCGTTTCTTTTGCCATCAGCGTCTTGATCGAGAAATACCATTCGAGGAAAGCTTAGGGTGAAACGCGACCCCAAGGGTCAGCGTCGTGGGGTTCCGGGGATGCTGAAATGAGTAAGCGACGGGCTGCGATTGATCAGGATTTAACACTAACCCCTGCGGCTACGGGCGTCGCCCGTTGGCTAATTCGTTAGACGCCACAATTTAGATCACGGAGTGTGTTCATGAGCAAAACAACTATCATCGTTGGTTATCAGGTTCTTCCCGATCAAGTCGACACTGCCATTCGCGAGATCGGTGCGCTCATAGCCAAAGTCCAAGCACTTGAGCCAGATTGTGGTGGCATCACCATGCTTCAGGATGTAAACGACTTGACCCGCATCAGCCTCATTGAGCGGTGGCCTAGCCAAGAAGTCTTCCTCGGCCCACACATGCAACAGCCACATATCCAATCGTTCATGCAGGCCGCCGGCACTTTCCTCGCAGGACCTCCGGATATTTCGTTCTGGACCACGGTCGGTGGCGTCTGACGGTTCTTCCAAGGCGCCGCTCCGCGGGCCGGCTTAATTCACGCGTTGGGCACCAGAATCTGCGCTTGGTGGAGCACTCATCATCAATACAGAAGACCTAAACATGCAGCCCGACGACTTCGACTTCATCACCGGCAGCTGGACGGTTGAACACAGTAGGCTGAAAGAGCGTCTGAACGGGTGTCAGGATTGGGTCGGCTTCAGCGGCCGGTCAACCACAACAAAAATTCTGGGTGGCCTTGGGAATCTTGAGCACAACCTACTTCACCTGCCTGAAGGCGACTATCGTGCTGCCGCTTTTCGTTCCTAGGATGCGAAATCGAAGAAGTGGGCGATCTGGTGGTTGGATACAAGGAATCCGCACCGCATGGACGTGCCTGTCATCGGTCATTTCAACGACGGTGTGGGCGTGTTTTACGCCGAGGACGTATTGAATGGCGCGGCAATTCGCGTGCGCTTCACATGGTCAGTGCCCAGCGACGGCGCTCCTCGTTGGGAGCAGGCTTTCTCAGCAGACTTGGGCGTCACTTGGGAAGCGAATTGGAGAATGAAGTTCGTTCGCGCCAAAGAACCCAGCTGATGCCTAGCCCCCGCTTAGGCAAAACGCCAACGGCTTGCCTGGCGGCCCACCCACGGCTCCCCTTTAGCTCAATTGTTATGGCTCCTGCACCATGATCCCTACTGATTGTTTTACCGCGAATATCGAAGGCACCTTCATTGTCTTTAATCAGCAACGCAAGGGGCCCGAACGTTTTCTGCAGTGCGCAATCGAGTGAGCAGCAAGTTAAGAAATTGACTCCCAGTGTTCCCAAGCAATCATAGTCAAAATAGCATTCCAAATTAAGGAGAGCAACATGAACCCAATATTTGATAGAACAACAATTCTCGGGGCAGCGCGGTATTTTCAGCACTGTATCCGCAGCGGCGATATTGAAGGAGCGCTAAGCTCTTTTCATGACGATGCTCTATATGTGTCCCAACCCGGAAGTTTCGTCAAAGGCAAAACTGAAATACGAAAAGCCTTGGAATTTCTATGCGCAATGAAACCAGATTTACAGGCGCAGCGCAGCGTATCGTTTGAAACGGGCGATATTGCCGCGTGGGTAGACGAATGGACGCTCAAAGCAACGACGCCAGATGGTATGGCGCTAGATATGAATGGCACGTCCAGTGACATCATGAAGCGGTTGCCAAACGGTCATTGGGTGTACTTGATCGATAATCCGTACGGCGCAGCGGCGCTTCCAACCGTACCCTGAACAAACGCCGTCGCCTAATAATTTGCCGAAGGCTGACAAATAAATGGTTCCAGACTTTCATGTCACTACCTTAAGCGTGTCTCGCCGGCGGACAGCCACAGGGGTTGCGCCGGACCGGGGTCCAAGTTTCGTCAATTCAATGAAACGACCGACTTGGATCCCGACCTTCGTCGGGATGACAGAATTGAGATGGGCAGCCCTGCCGCAATTTTCTTTCGCGACCAACTGAATTCAAACGCCTGGGGTCACAGCCGAATGGTCTTGACGAGTACAAAGATGAGCGAAAGGTGTAATGCAATGAAAACGAATTTGACTCTTGTTCCCGTGGCTGCTTGCCACCTCCCATGACCGAACTCACAATCAAAGCCGCACAAGCCGATATGCGACGCGCCTACTTCTGGGGTGCGCCTGGTGTTCTCGCCTCTGGCTTGGTCTGGCTCACGGCCGGCGTCGTTGCCGCTCAGGTTTCAGAGAAGACGGCGGTATTGGCTCTGCTTTTCGGCGGTGCGGCGATCCACCCGTTGGGCATTGTCGTTACCAAGCTGCTCGGCCATTCCGGAAAACACGCCGCCGGAAACGCGCTGGCCGGCCTTGCTGGCGAGAGCACAGTCTGGCTGATCGCTGGTTGCGCCATCGCCTACGGCATGCATGTGTTACGCATCGAGTGGTTCTTTCCAGCGATGTTGATGATTATTGGTGGGCGCTATCTCACGTTTCAAACGCTTTTTGGTTTGCGTGTGTATTGGATATTCGGGGCACTGCTATGCGCGGCCGGTCTTGGCCTGGCGCTTACCCGCGCACCAGTCATCTCTGCTGCGCTTACGGGGGCGGCGATTGAGTTGATCTTTGCTGCGGTCATTTATGCGCAGGCCAAACGTGGCGCTGCAGCCTAGCCAACACCGGGTATAACACTACAGCGTGGCGTTTCTTCCGCCAAACATATGCCGGTGCATCCTGTGACCGCTGTGTCTCGATTCGCCGCCCGCTTGCCGATCCTGCGCTAAGCCGCAAGATGCCACTAGTGCTAACATCCCGCGTCGCCAGAAAATTGGCGCTATGGTTGTTCGCGATTTCATACCAAGGCGCGCAAAATAGAGTACTTCAACTCCAGCCAAGCCACCACGACTTATGCCAATCATTCGCGCGATCACCAACGAAGAATACGAACTGTGGCTGGCGAAAGTGATCCCCAGTTACGCCGCAGACAAAGTAACGACGGGCAAATGGACCGAAGAGACGGCTCTGGAGCTATCACGCAAGGAATACGCGACGCTGCTTCCGCAAGGCAAGGACACGCCGGACAACCATATGTTCGCCGTTTTAGAGGACGCAGGAACGCAAGTCGGCACGCTTTGGTTCGCCGTAAAGGATAGGGGCAAGGACCGGGTCGCCTACGTCTTCGATATCGAGATCATGCCGGAGCACAGACGGCAAGGTTATGGACGGCGGGCGTTCGAGGCCCTTGAAGTCGAGGTCAAGAAACTCGGGCTCTCCGGAATTGCGCTGCATGTCTTTGGTCACAATCTTGCTGGACAGGCGCTCTACGCAAAGCTGGGTTACGTGCCCACCAACATCAGCATGTACAAACCACTCGAGGGTTAGGGTGCCTAAAAAATCGTAAAGGTAATCGATGACCTCGCGGCTCCGGCTTTAGGCACCCTCTCGACAGCGTATGCCCTCGCTGTCAAGAAAAACGACGTCCCAATGAAATGTGCTCTCGCTGCCGCGCCGGCTCCCGCGCTGCTTTTGAGTCTCTACTTCATGCACAACGCGCAGGTCGGCCGCGCGCTGGTAATTCAACACATCGGAGCGGCGCTTGCATCGGCCGCAATTTGCGCTCTGGTGATCGCGCTTTCGCGCAATCCTATCAGCATGGGTGCTGCGCAATAGATGCTTGCTACGGTCTTGGTCGCGGTGTTCGTGCCGCTGTTTTTGGGTTCGAAAGACCGGGGTCGGCGTGAACGGTTTTGCGGAGCACTCGGTTGAGTCGCGAGCCCCACGCGCTGAAAAATAGATTGACTCTGACCCCGGGGCTGCCGGGGCTGGGCCTCCAAAGCAGCTTCCGTCGCGGACAGAGGCTGCACAAAGCTGTCACACTCTGCCAATGAAGATCGAGTTTGTTTCCGCCGAGCCTCCGCCGACACCCCGCTTTGCGCTGTGGGATTTGGGCTTCCGGCCGTTCTACCTGCTCGCCAGCATTTTTGCGGCGATTTCCATTCCGCTGTGGGTGTGCCAATACGCGGGTTTTTGGCCGACCGCCTATGTGCGGAGTATGGTTTGGCACGGGAACGAAATGTTGTTTGGCTACACGGTTGCGGTGATTGCCGGTTTTTTGTTCACCGCCGTTCGCAGCTGGACGGGCCAGCCCACGCCCACTGGTCGCGTGCTCGCGGCCTACGCGCTGCTTTGGGTGGCTGGCCGTGTGCTGGTGCAGACACCTTTTGAAGTGACTGCCGCATTGGTGAGCGCGGCGTTTCCGGTCGCGGTCGCCATCGGTATTGCGATCCCTATGCTGCGTAGCGGCAACCGCCGCAACTATTTCTTTGTGCTGCTGTTATTGCTGCTCGGCGCGGCAGCCTTGTCGCTGCATTTATCACGCATGGGCGTGTTCGCTTGGCCCGAGCTCCTTAGCGTGCAGGTCGGGCTCGACCTGGTGCTGTTCATCATTACCGCAATCAGCGGGCGGGTGTTGCCCATGTTCACCAACAACGGCGTGCCCGGCGCCAATGCCACCAGCAAACCGCTCCTTGAAAAACTGGCGCTGGGCAGCGTCCTGCTGCTGCTGGCCGCCGACTTGTCGCAGGCACCCGCCGCAGCGATTGCGGTAGTGGCGGCGCTGGCGGCCTGCGCGCATGCGGCGCGCCTCGCGTTGTGGCGGCCGTGGCGCGTGTTGAGGGCACCGCTTGTGTGGATCCTGCACGCTGCGTACGGCTGGATCGTTGTCTATCTGCTGCTGCGTGCGCTGGCTGCCTGGGGCCTGGTGGCCGAAACGCTCGCAATACACGCACTGACGATCGGTGCCATCGGCGGCATGACCATCGGTATGATGACGCGCACGGCGCGCGGCCACACTGGGCGCATCCTCAAAGCGGATGGCTTTGAATTTGCGTGCTTCACGCTGATCCAACTCGCGGCTGTGAGCCGTGTACTCGGTGGTTTGTTCTTAACCAATTTGTATATGGCGACTGTGGTGTTTTCCGGCCTTTGCTGGTCGCTGGCGTTCGCGACCTACGCCGTTCGCTACTGGCCGATCCTGTCGATGTCGCGCGTCGACGGCAAACCTGGTTAACTGCGCCTTCGGGGAGAGTTTCTATGGCGATACATCATGCAGTGTCCGGAGAAATGGTCGATGTCCGCCCCATTACGGGCAAGATCGAGAGCACACTATCCAGAGCGCTCTACAAATCGAAGCGTCTGCAGGTATTCCGCATGTTCCTAGAGGCGGGCAAAGTCATCCCCGAACATCAGGTACCGGGCGAGCTGACCGTGCAATGCTTGGAAGGTAGCGTCGAATTGTCCGTTAAAGGGGTCATCCGGCTGATGCGGCCGGGCGACTTGATATGCGTTGCGGGCGGCGCGGCGCACGCGCTCAAAGGCGTAGAGGATGGCTCGGTTCTGGTGACCTTGTTGTTGCATCCTCGTAGGGCAGAGCAAGGGAAGTCAAGTCGCCTTGATGAGTGCTGAGATGACTGCACTTGTTGGAGTCGGATCACGATTGTTTTCTTGGGACGCCGAAACCCCTCAACGATGAATCTCGCTGCCATCAAGAAATTCTGCGCATCGATGCCCCACGCCACCGCTGACGCGAAATGGCAGATTGATCACGTGTATTCCATCGGCGGCAAGATGTTTGCCATCGCGTGCAAAACCAAGGCCGGCGCGACACATCTGTCGTTCAAGGTCGATGACGATCGCTTTCTGGAGTACACCGACCGTCCCGGCTTCATCCCCGCTCCGTATCTGGCGCGAGCAAAGTGGGTGCAAGTTGCTGATCTCACCAAAGTCACCGACGCCGAACTCAGGGCGTTGATCAAGCGCTCGTATCGACTGGTCGCAGCAAAGCTCACCAAGAAGGTGCGGCGCGAGTTTGGGCTGATCTGACTATGGGGAAGTCGCTGCCATTTGTTTGGCGACGAGTTTGACGAATGCCGGGTCTGCTTTGCCGATCACCGATGTGCGTCCGACGATGCGGCCGTCCGCGTCGAGCAGAATCAATACGCTGGTGTGATTAAAGTCGCCCCCTGACAATTCGCGGTATTGGATGTTCAGCAGAGCAGCAAGCTTGCGCGTGTTGCGCTCGTCTGACCGCGCCAGCGTCCAGATCGAATCGTCAAGATGGCGTTCCAACGCCATCGCTCTCAGGACTTCCGGCGTATCGTTCTTAACGTCGAAACTCACCATCAGAATCGGCACGCGATTGCGGATATTCGCGGGAAGACTGGTCTCCGTTTTGCGCAGTGCCTCCACAATGCGCGGACATACGAATTGGCAGCCGCTGTAGAACATCGTGATCAGCGCCGGCTTTCCCCGCATCGCGTCTAGCGTAAACGCGCGCCCGCTTTGATCGGTCAACGGTACTTCGAGTGAATAGATCGAGTCGGAAGATGTTGTGGTGGCTGCCACCGATTTTGCGGGTGCGGCAATCGCGACTTGGGGCGCGACGCACGCGATGAGCAGTGAAATCACGAAGGTCAGGACCCGGCTGGCACCGCCGATGCTCACGTGAAGAGTTGATTTCATTTGGGGCCTTTGGAGACGGGGATGACGCAGCGGAAGCCGAGATTGCGGGTGGTGTCGACAGCCTTGAGCGATGACAGCAGGGCGATGCGCATTAAGACGGCATAGTTATCTCGGTCTTTGAGGCTGATGGCACCCGCCCCACAGAATTGCAGCTTGTCCGGGTCGCCTTGGCTGCGGCTGTCGGCAGCGACCAGCAGCGCATTGAAGTCATCGACCCACTCCCAGATCAAGCCGTGCATGTCCTGAATACCGTAGACGTTGGCGGTGCCGCCAGTGTTGGCTAGTGTCACGCTCGTGGCGGTGCTGTACCAGCGCAAGATTTCGGCGCGCCATGCCGGGTTGGGGCGCGCATCGGTATGCGTGGTGTCGGCGGCGGCGACGCGTTCCCACTCAAGCCATGACGGCAATCGACCTCCCGCACCTTCTGCTTCGCAAAACGCCTGCGCGGCGAACCAGCTCACGTTGATGACGGGTTGGTCGGCGAGGGCGGCGTCACCCAGTTCACGCGGTGTTCGCCAATGATTCAAGTACTGTGTATCGGCAAGCACCCTGGATACACGCCCGCGAGCCCAGCCTTGATTGCGCTTGACGAATTCGAGAAATTCGCGATTGGTGACTGGGCTGGTTCGCATGGCGAACGCAGGCACGGAGGAGGGCTTCACCTCTGTGTCGCCCGCCAGGACGCTGGCAAACTCTCCGGCGGCGATCGATACGTAGCCGGCCGCGCGGGCGACGGCAGGTACCGCCGCCCCAATACAGAGGCTAAACAGCCCGCGCGACACAACGCGAGTCCAGTGCGAGCGCGATCGGAGGGTCATGCTGGTTGCCGCTAGTGTTCGGCCCTACGAGCAACCGGTGGTTGCGCGCGCACCGCTTTAACCTCATCTGATGTGACGCGACCGCCGGGGTTGCCCCAAGTGTTGTACACATAGGTAAGTATGTTGGCGACTTCATCGTTGTTCAGCTGGTTCATCGGTGGCATGACGGAGTTGTACTCCTTGCCGTTGACGGTCACTTTTCCGCTTAGGCCGTGCAGTACGGATGCGATAACGCGTTTGACATCGCCTGCGAGGTAGTCGGACTTTGCCAACGGTGGGAACACACCCGCGAGACCTTCACCATTGGCCTGGTGGCAGACTGAACAGGTGCCGGTGAACAGCACCTTGCCTGCGTTGATCTGTTCTTGTTGTGTAAGGTTTCCTTTTGCCGCAGCAGCGGTAGCGGTCGTCACCGCCGACAGATTCGGCTGTGCTCGGTCGCCCAGATAGACGGCATCAAGCTCTTTGCCCGAGTAGATCGCTTTGTTCTCAGGCCCGTCAACTTTGAGGATGGCCAGCGCGCCTTTGTTGAATGCGCGAAAGATTGAGTGATCGACCAGTACGTAGCTTCCCGGTACTTCTGTGCGGAATTCCACGACCGCCGCCCCACCGGCCGGTATCAATGTCGTTTGCACATTGTGCTGAACATTGCTACCGCCTTCGTAGCGGACGTTATCGAAGATTTCGCCGATGACGTGAAAGCTTGATACCAGATTGGGTCCGCCATTGCCGACGAACATCCGCACTTTTTGATTCGTTTTCGCGGTCAACGCTTTGTCGCCCGTGAGTGCGCCTTCCGCGCCGTTAAACAGAACGTAAGTAGGACGCTCATCGATGGCCTTTTCCATATCGAATGCCTGCAAGCCTTTCTCACGATATTTGCCGACCGTATAAAAGTCGCCCTGCATGACGTAGAACTCGTGATCGACCTTGGCCATGCCGCCGGGCGGCTCGACCAGTATCAATCCGTACATGCCGTTGGCCACGTGCATGCCGACCGGCGCGGTGGCGCAGTGATAAACGTAGATGCCTTCGTTCAATGCTTTGAACGTGAACTGCGACTCGTGTCCCGGTGCCGTGAAGCTCGACGTCGCGCCGCCACCGGGGCCGGTGACGCCGTGCAAATCGATGTTGTGCGGCATCTTGCTACTCGGGTGATTCTTCAAGTGGAACTCGACCGTATCGCCCTGGCGAACGCGGATAAAGCTTCCAGGCACCGTGCCACCAAACGTCCAGAATAGATAACTCACGCCTTCGGAGATTTGCATCTCCTTTTCTACCACCTCGAGTTCGACAATGACCTTGGCGGGATACTTGCGAGTGATGGCTGGCGGGACGTGCGGCGGACTGGTCAGTACCGCCTTGATCGGCTTACCTTGCGGTGGGCCAAAGTCGCCAGGAATGCGCGCCGTTGCCGGTGCCGCCGTGGCGGCGTGTACGCAAACCAGCAGCACGGTAGCCGCCAGACTGATGAAAGCGCGTAGTGTTTTCATGGTGTTCTTCCTTCTGCGCGGATGTGAACACTCAGGTTAGGCCTCAATGGCGTTGAAGTGTTGACTTACATCAATCGCGAGTGGATCAGCCTGGACCTAGCCGCCTGAGTTGCCTTCGCCGCCGAGCGCTTCATCGCCGGGGTGGCGGGTGGTCAACAGAAAGCAGCTCATGGCCGAGGCCGTCGCGGCAATCGACCAGAGAATAAAGAACCCTAGCGAGTAAGCGGCGGTGCGCGAGGCGTGTACCTGCTCACCAAGCACGACCAACTCCATCGGATCGACCAACGTGAAAATCAAGCCGATGCCAACGCCCGCGGCGATGAATGACGGCCAGAGTATTGAAAGCGTGAGGCGCAACATGCTGGCTAGGGCGCGTGGTTGAGTGAGCTGGCGGCTTTGGGAGGCGACAGCTCCAAGCGTGGAACGGCAGCGGTGCCGACATTCATCTCGCGCTGCAACCGCCATTGTTTTTGCCGGTCTTCGAGCAGCACGTTCCATTTGCCCACGCGCAACCCCGGTAGCGCGGCCGTGTAGCGCTCGCCTGCGGACGCCAGCGCGATGACGTTGTCGAATCCGGCGCGTGTGGCATGCACCAATGTGAGTGTGAGCGGCTCGGTGAGCGCGCTGCCGTCAGCACGTTTGACGATGACCTCGACGCGGTCGTTGACTTGATCGAAGCTCACCAGTGCGCTCAAGCCGGCTTGTCTTGCGACGTCGTCCCGATGCAGCGCCTGATTAATGGTTTTGCCCTGCTTGTAGTAGTCATCTACCACCAGCCCGTCGGCGCCGGAGACGGCCAGGTAGAGCGTAATGAAGCCGGCGACGACCACGACGGCGGGTCCGGACATCAACAGCCACGGCCACGGTTCGCGGTACCAAGGGTTAGGGGAGACGGTGGTTGTTTTCATGGGGCAGTACCTCAGCAATTGCTTAGTAGTTTGTTGAAACTCACGATATTCGGGTTACACGTGATTTTGGCGTCCCACTTTCAACTTTGGAAAAGGGGATCGAGGGGGATTTTTAGCGTTTGAATATCGACAACGACCGCAAATCCCCCCTTTGTCCCCCTTTTCCAAAGGGGGAAATGGCACACAATGAGTTCACACAAATTTGGCATCCCGAATTTCAACAGACTGTTAAGGTTTATAGAACGCAGACTTCTCGTGCAGGCTGAACAGATCCGGCGCCGGACGGCCGTCCGAGCCGACCGCGGTGATATCGAACTCGATGCGGGTGATGCCTTTTGGTGTGGTGTCGGCATCGGCGCGTAGCGAGATGGCAAACATGTTTGATGCAGCCGGTCCTATTTCCAGCGGTTGTTGCACGCCATAGACGGTGAGTCCCTCGATGCCGCGTACCGAAACCGTAAAGCGCTGGGCGCGTTCCTGCGTATTCATGATTTGCAGGCGATAGATATTCTCGATCTGCCCGCCGGCAACTTCACGCGCAAGTGTGGTGCGGTCGCGAATGACGTCGGCCTTCACCGGCGCGCGGTTCCACAGCGTGATGCCAGCAGCCAGAATGATGGTGCAAAGAATACCGGTGTAGATGAGCACGCGCGGCCGCAATACGCGCCGCATCATCTGGCGCCAATCAGCGTGCTGCTCCATGGCGTTGAGTGTTGAATACCTGATCAGACCGCGCGGGTAGTTCATTTTGTCCATCACCTGATTGCAGCCATCGATGCACGCGGCACAGCCGATGCATTCGTATTGCTGACCCTGGCGGATATCGATCCCGGTCGGGCATACCTGCACACAAATTTCGCAATCGACGCAGTCGCCCAGTCCCTTGGCCTTGTAGTCGGCGGACTTGCTGCGGCTGCCACGCGGCTCGCCGCGCGTCACGTCGTAGGTGATGATAAGCGTGTCGCGGTCAAACATGGCACCCTGAAAGCGCGCATACGGGCACATGTATTTGCAGACCTGCTCACGCAGCCAGCCGGCATTGCCGTAAGTGGCGAAGCCGTAGAAAAATATCCAGAAGGTTTCCCACGGCGCCACACTAAACGACAGCGCCTGACTGAATAGCTCGCGCACGGGAACGAAATACGCCACCAGCGTGAAGCCAGTCCAAAGTGAAAGTGCAATCCAGACGCCGTGTTTCAAGGCTTTTCGGCTCAACTTGCCCGTCGATAAAGGACTTTCATCGAATTTCATGCGTTTGGCGCGGTCTCCTTCGATATTGCGCTCGATCCACAGAAACATCTCGGTATAGACCGTTTGCGGGCACGCGTAACCACACCAGAGGCGCCCGGCCACAGCGGTGAAGAGGAACAGCGAGAATGCGCAAATCAACAGCAGTACCGTCAGGTAAATAAAGTCCTGCGGCCAGAACACAATGCCAAAGATATAGAACTTGCGCGCCGTCAGATCGAACAGCACCGCCTGACGCTCATTCCAAGTGAGCCACGGTGCGCCGTAGTAGACCAACTGCGTCGCCACCACGAAAAACCAGCGCCATCTGGCGAACCAGCCGCTGACCGAACGCGGATAAATTTTCTTGCGCACCTCATAGAGCTGCTCGTCCTGATCGTCGGGTGGACGACTGCGAGGAGGGGCGGTGCTGACAATGATGGGAATGACGCTGTCGCTATTGCTCATTTTGTGGCGCGCAATCTGAGCACTATTTCCGTTCGGACTTTGCGGCTGCTGCCGGTGCCGCTGGCGTCGCCGCTGCCGGGGTATCAGCGGCCGTAGCGGCAGAAGTGACAGAAGCGGCAGCGACGGTCACGGGCACCACAACCGGGGGCTCTCCTCCTCCCAGACTGTAGACGTAAGCGGCCAACAAATGGATCTTCGCTGCACCCAGTTTTCCGGCTTGCGCCGGCATGGCGTTTTGACCCTCGACCAATTGATTCATGCCGCGGCCGTTCTTGATGATGACCGCAATGTCTTCCGCCGAGCTGCCAAACAGCCAAACGTCGTCGCCTAGATTTGGCGCGCCCATCGTTCGGTTACCCTTGCCATCAGCGCCGTGACACGCCGCGCACACGGCGAACTTCGGCGCAGCGGCGGCGGCGAGTGCGGCATCATGCTTTAGGCCGGAGAGCGAGCGAACGTACTGCGCCATCTCCTTGATGCCAGCGTCGCCGCCGATGGCATCACCCAGCGCTGGCATCACGCCGTTGCGGCCGTTGGTGAGTGTGGCGACGATGGTGGCTGGGTCGCCGCCATACAGCCAATCCTTGTCGCGCAGGTTCGGAAAGCCCTTGCCACCGCCCGCGTCCGAGCCGTGGCACTGCGAACAGTAGTTGAGAAACAGGCGCTGCCCGGCCGCAACGGCCTGTGCATCCTTCGCCAAGGTCGGGATATCAATGGCAGAGTACTTTGCGAACAGCGGACCAAAGTCCTGGTCCGCTTGTTTGACTTCCGCTTCATACATACCCTGAGAAGTCCAACCGGCCAGACCCGCAAAGCCGCCAAGCCCCGGGTAAATCGCCAAGTAAAGCGCACTGAAAATGATGGTGATGTAGAACAGCCAGCGCCACCAGTTGGGCAGCGGGTGGTTGTACTCAGTGAGATCCTCGTCCCAGACGTTGCCATGCACTTCGACCTTGGTTCCCTTGGGCAGACGCTTGGTGGTTTGCGTCCACAGCAGCACAGCGCAGGCGATCAGGGAGACGATCGTGATGATCGTCACATACCAGTGCCAGAACGTTGACAGATGTCCGGTCATGGCTTGACGCGCTTCGAATTACGAGCCTCGGCGGTGCTGACGCGCGCAGGCTCGATCAGGTCTTCGTCGCCCTCTTGGAAGGGTAGATTGGCGGCCTCTTCAAAGCGCGGCAGGTTTTTGCCATCCCACGCCCAGTAAACGATGCCCGCGAACACAATGAACGAGAGCAGCGTGACGGCGGATCGTAATGTGGTCAGATCTAGTTCCATGGTTGCCCCTTATTTGGTTTTGAGTGCGGTGCCAAGTACTTGCAGATATGCAATCAGCGCGTCTTCTTCAGTCTTGCCCTTCACGGCCTCGGCCGCGCTACCGATTTCGTCGTCGGTGTAGGGCACGCCGACGCTGCGCAGTGCGCGCATCTTCGGCGCAAGTTGATCCGGATTGAGCTTGGCTTTTTCCAGCCAAGTGTAGGCCGGCATGTTTGATTCCGGCACCAAATCGCGTGGTTGACGAAGATGCAGCCGATGCCACTCATCGCTGTACTTGCCGCCGACGCGGTGCAGATCCGGCCCGGTGCGCTTGCTGCCCCACTGAAACGGATGGTCGTAGACGAATTCGCCGGCGACCGAGTAGTGTCCGTAACGCTCGGTCTCGGCGCGGAACGGGCGAATCATTTGCGAGTGACAGTTGTAGCAGCCCTCACGAATGTAGACATCACGTCCGGCCAACTGGAGTGGCGTGTAGGGTTTCAGTCCGGCGATGGGCTCGGTCATGGTGCGTTGAAAGAACAGCGGTACGATCTCCACCAAGCCGCCGACCGCCACCACCAGAATCACTAGAACGATCAGCAGACCAACGTTGCGCTCGATCTTGTCGTGTGTGAGCTTCATGGCTCAATCTCCTTGTGCGGTCGGGGTGATGATGGGACCGACGCCAGATGGCATGGGCAACGATCCGGGTGCCATGCCGGCGGGTATCGGTGCGTCGTAAGCTTTACCGGCGGCGATGGTTCTGGCCACGTTGTAGGCCATGATCAACATGCCGCTGAAGAACAGCACACCACCTAGCAGGCGGATCATCCAATACGGGTAGCTGGCCTTGACCGACTCGACAAAGGTGTAGGTGAGCGTGCCGTCGGCGTTCACGGCGCGCCACATCAAGCCCTGCATGACGCCGGCGATCCACAGTGCCGCGATGTAGAGAACCACACCAAGCGTGGCGATCCAGAAATGCAGCGAAATCAGCTTGATCGAGTACATTTCTTTGCGGCCGAACAGTTTCGGAATCATGTAGTACATGGCACCAATGGAAATGAATGCGACCCAACCGAGCGCACCGGAGTGCACGTGGCCGACGATCCAATCGGTGTAGTGTGCAAGGCCATTGACGGTCTTGATCGACAACATCGGACCTTCGAAGGTCGACATGCCGTAGAACGACAGCGAGACGATGAGGAACTTCAAAATCGGATCGTCGCGTAGCTTGTGCCATGCGCCTGAAAGCGTCATGATGCCGTTGATCATGCCGCCCCAAGACGGCGCCAGCAGGATCAGCGAAAACACCATGCCGAGCGATTGCACCCAGTCTGGCAGCGCGGTGTAGTGCAGATGATGTGGACCCGCCCACATATAGGTAAAGATTAGCGCCCAGAAGTGCACGACCGACAGCCGATAGGAGTAGATCGGCCGCTCGGCTTGCTTGGGCACGAAGTAGTACATGATGCCAAGAAAGCCGGCGGTGAGGAAAAAGCCGACGGCGTTGTGGCCGTACCACCACTGGATCATGGCGTCCTGCACACCCGCATAGGCAGAGTAGGATTTCCACATAGACGCCGGGATGGCGGCGCTATTGACCAAGTGCAGAATTGCAACCGTCAGAATGAAGGCGCCGTAGAACCAATTCGCGACATAAATGTGCTGGGTGCGGCGCTTCATGATGGTGCCGAAGAACACGATGGCATAACAAACCCAAACGAGGGTGATCAGAATATCAATCGGCCACTCGAGTTCGGCGTATTCCTTACCTTGTGTGTAACCGAGTGGCAGCGTGATGGCGGCGAGTACGATCACGACCTGCCATCCCCAGAAGTGAAACGCGGCCATGCCATCGGATAGCAGACGTGCCTGACAGGTGCGTTGCACCACGTAGTAGGAAGTTCCGAACAAGGCACAGCCGCCAAAGGCGAAAATCACCGCGTTGGTATGCAACGGCCGTAGCCGACCATACGACAGCCACTCGATGCCGAATGTCAGGTCCGGCCAAATCAGCTGTGCGGCGATGATGACGCCGACCAGCATACCGACGATCCCCCACACGACGGTCATGATGGCGAACTGTCGGACCACCTTGTAGTTGTAGGTATTGGCGTTGGCTTGCATCGCGGAAACCCTTTTTGAATTGTGAATCATTGAGTAAACGTCATGTTCGCAGGCAGAAAGAATGTCGTTTTGATGTGGATCAAATGATCGGCGATGCCGATTCGGATTGCCGTGCCGAAACGTCGACGCCCGACAATGGCGCGCCCGCAGGCTGGCCATTGACGGGATTGCCGCAACGCGGCGTGCGGTCGTCATCGATCAGGATGCGCATGCCGGGCGAATCAAGATCATCCATCTGTCCGTGACTGACGGCCCAGCAGAAGGCCCAGCCAATGACGACGGCGATGGCCAGCGACAGCGGGATCAGGATCCACAACGACTCCATCGCGACTATCCCTCGACCGTTCGCGCGGGCACCACCGGCACGACGGCGACCAGGCGTCGGGGTGTCGCTCGCAGACGGCTGGCATTGAGTACGACAATCAACGAGCTGAGTGCCATACCGAAGGCGGCGATCAGCGGAGTGACAAGACCTAGCAGCGCGAGCGGCACGGCGACTACGTTGTAGACGAGCGCCCACTGGAGGTTTTGACGAATCACGCGCTGCGTCTTGCGCGACGTGTCAACCGCGTCGGCCAGCGTGGTGAGTAACTGGCCGCGGTTGGCAGCGAGCACGGCGTCTGCGGTGAGCCGTGTCAGCGTTGCGCCTTGCGCCAACCCGATGCTGCCATTGGCGGCTGCCAGCATCGGCGCATCGTTGACGCCATCGCCAACCGCAACCACTCTGGCACCCGAGCGAACCAATGCAGCCACGTAGGCCTGTTTTTGGTCAGGGGTCTGCGCGGAGTGGGAATTAGCTGGTGTGATGCCCAACTGGCCGGCGCAGGTGGCGACTACTTGTTCAGCGTCACCGGATAGTAAATGTACGTTGAGGCCGCCCGACTGCAAGCGACGAACGCAGGACTGTGCATCGGCGCGCAGCGGGTCCGACAAACTGAACAAGGCGAATAGCGCGGGGTGCGCACCGTCGCTGCTGCAAAGCGCAATGTGTGTTTCGTCGCGAGGCAGCGAAGTTGCGACCAACTGCGCCCGCATGACGGGTGGCACCGCAAAGTCAGGCTTGCCGAGTCGATAAGTGCGCCCGTTAACCTGCGCCTCGATACCGCAGCCGGCCAGTGTTGTCAGTGCAGCGGCGACCGGGTATTCGGCGGCACCTTCTGCACTCCCGAAGTAGTCAAGCGCATAGGTGTTGATGGCGGCTGCGACCGGGTGGGTGGCGCCGCGCTCCATGCAAACGGCGATTCTGAGCGCGTGTGCCAGTTGGCTGCATTTGCAGTGGATGGCGGCGATACGCATTTTCCCGGTGGTGAGGGTGCCGGTCTTGTCGAACACCACATCGGTTGCGGTGGCCATGGTCTCGATCAGGTGACCACGCGCAATCAGCAAACCGTCACCCGTCATGCGACTCAAGGTGCTCGCCAGCGCGGTCGGTGCGGCTAGCGCAAACGCACAGGGGCAGGTGATGGCGAGCACCGCGATAGCGATCTCTGCGGCGCGCCCCGCGTCGATCTGCCACCAGACAATCGCCGCGCCGGCCGCCAACAGCAACGTGATTGGCGCAATCCAACGAGCGGCTCGCTCAGCCACCCCTTGGAATGCGGGGCGGTACATGAGACTGCTTTCAACCATTTTGCCGAGTCGCGACAGCAACGTCTGCTCGCCCGCCGCCGTCACGCGTGCCAGCAGCGGCGAGCCGGTATTCAATGTTCCGCCAATGACAACATCACCGACACCGCGCGCCACCGGCCGTGATTCGCCCGTCATGAGCGCCTCATCAATTTCACTCTCACCGCGCAGGATGACGGCATCGGCTGGTACGCATTCACCAGGCCGGATTGAGATCACATCACCGAGCCTGAGGTGGTCTGCGCGCACCGTCACCGCTGACTCGCTGGCGGGATAGTCCGTCAGTCGCTCGCAGACGAGCGGTCTTGCATTGGCAAGACGATCAATACTCTCAGCGGTACGCAGCCTGATTGACGATTCCAGCCAGCGCGCACCGAGCAGCAAGAATACGAACATGGTGATCGCGTCGAAGTAGTGCTGGCCGGAATCGGTCACCAGCGCCACCGTGCTGGCGATAAAGGTCAGCAGAAGCGCCAAGGCGACCGGTACGTCCATGCCGATATAGCCACTGCTGGCAGTGTGGAACGCGGTACGGAAGGCGTTGACAAAGATGGGCCGCGCGGAAAACATCAACACCGGAAGAGTCAACAGCCACGCCGTCCATCCCATCAACTGCTTCGCCTCGCGCGACACATCGCCCGCGTCCGCCAAATAGATCGGCACCACCAGCATCATCACTTGCATCATGCAAAGCGCAGCCACGCCGAATTCCAGGAGCTGGGTCCGGCGCTGGTGCTTGCGGGCGATCAGCCGCGCCTCGTGCTCGGCAGGTTCGGCACCGAGCCCCACGCGTGCCAGTGCGTCGATGATGCCGGCTGTATGCAACGCGTTGGCGTCAAAACGAATACGTGCGCTCTGGGTGGTCAGGTTAATCGTCGTGCTGATCGTTCCTGGCAGATTGGCCAGCGTGCGTTCGGCCAACCAGACGCACGCGGCGCACCGCAGTCCGCTCAGATAGAGGTGCAGTTCGGATGCCGTTGCGCCCGATGCGTTGGGCACGGTGGTAACGCTGGCGTGGCCAAACGTAGGCTCTGACACTTTACTTGGCGCGTCGTCGAGCAGTAACGTGCTCGGATCCAGCTGTTCGGAAAAGCCAATCCGGTGACGGTAAAAATCGACCAGACCCGCTGCCAGAATTGTTTGCGCGACGCTCTCGCAACCGACGCAACACATGCGCCGCTTCTGCCGGTCGATCTCGACCTCAAAATGCATGTCGGTGGCGACCCGCAGACCGCAGTGGAAGCAACGCAGTGCGCCACTTGTAAGCGCCTCAGCGTCGCTATTCGGATAGTCATGCGCAAAGAGGCTATCGGCGCGGGAATTCATGCGCTACCAAGGCAAAGCCGCGCCAGTGCCGCGAAGTCAGACAGTTGCGCGGCGCGGGAAAGGCCGAGGAAGCCCAATCCGACCACGATCATTCCCGCGGCAAGGCGCGCGCGTGGCATTTGCGCGAGCTTTCGCATTGGCACAGCCGCAGCGCTTGCCGTCAGCATTGCGGGCAGTGTGCCCAGGCCGAATGCCAACATGATCAATGCGCCGTTCTCGGCGTTGCCGCTGGCCATCGCCGTGGCCAGCGTGCCATATACCAGTCCGCACGGTATCCAGCCCCACAGCGCACCAAACGCGAACGGCTGTGACTGTCCGTCAGTAAAATGGGTGTGTAGTCGTGGGCCGACCCAGCGTTGCAGGCGCTGCCAGAACCACTGTCCCGCGCGTTCGAACGGCGCCAGTAGTTTGGTCATCCCTGCAATGTACAGACCGGTGGCAATGATGAGACATTGGCCAAACACAAACAGGGCCAGCCGAAGTGGTGTCAGGTCGTTGATCACCAAGCGAGCTGCAATGCCGCTGGCTAGGCCGGCGACCAGCGCGCCCGCAACCATGTAGCTTGTGATGCGTCCCGCATTGAACGCCAGACTCGCTCGCATGAGCGCAGCGTTGCCGCCCACCGTTTGCCGGTGGGTTGGGGCCATGCTGGCGTTTTGCCGCGATGGGCTGAACACAATGACGTCAACCATCGTCACTGCGGAACTTCTACCAGTAAGGTTGGCGCTGCCAGTGCGACGCTGCATCGCGCTGGCGATGGTAGCGCCACACATACTGATGCAATGCAGGCTGCCGAGAAACCCCGTTGCCAAAGCGGCAACAAATGCGGACAAGAGCGCAGCGTCCATTCCCAAGCCTAAACCCATGATGCGAGAAGGTACTGCATTTCAGATCAACTGGGAGAAGCGCGTGCGGTCCCGGTCCTGTTGCAGATGCCAGTCGAACGCCATGGCCACCACCCGCGCCATGACACGCCCGCGCGGGGTCACGGTAATCCAATGATCGTCCCACTCGACCATGCCGTGTTCGCGCAGCTCCGCAAGCGCCGCCATCTCGCTCGCGAAGTGCTCGGTGAATTTGATCATGTAAGATTCTTCAATGGCGTCAATGGACAACTCAAACTGACACATCAACGTTTGAATCACATTACGCCGCAACAAGTCATCGGCTGTAAGTGCGATCCCGCGCATCGTGGGCAGTTCGTCCCGGTCGAGGCAATCGTAGTATTCATCGAGTGTGCGCACGTTCTGGCTGTAGGTCGGCCCGACCTTGCTGATCGATGCGATGCCTAGTGCGATCAGGTCGCAATCGGGTTGCGTTGAATAACCCTGAAAATTCCAGTGCAGCAGACCCTTGCGCGCGGCCACTGCCAGGCTGTCATGCGGCAGGGCAAAGTGATCCATGCCGATGTAGATGTAGCCGGCATCGGTGAGACGGCGGATGCCCAACATCATGATTTGCCGCTTGGCTTCCGCGCTCGGCAGATCTTCCGACAGGATGCAGCGCTGCGGCTTGAACACGGTTGGTAGGTGCGCGTAACCGTAGAGGGCGATTCGATCCGGCTTGATCGCAATGATGCGGTCGAGGGTGCGGTTAAAGCCGATCACGTTCTGCTTCGGCAGCCCGTGAATGAGGTCGATGTTCACCGAGGTCATGCCGTTTGCGCGCGCAGCGTCGATGACCGCTGCTGTCTCGGCCTCGGACTGAAGCCGGTTAACCGCTTTCTGTACTGCCGGATCGAAGTCCTGTACGCCGACGCTGATACGGTTGAAGCCTAGGCCCGCCAACGTCGCGATCTTGTGTGCATCCGCAGTACGCGGGTCAATCTCCACCGAGTACTCGCCCGGCGCCAGCGCGAAGTGTAACGACAACGTGCGCATTAGTGAGGTGAGTTCTTCAGCGGTGAGGAAGGTCGGTGTTCCGCCGCCAAGATGCAGTTGCTCGACGCGGCGGGTGCTGGACAGCTTGTCTGCGGTCAACGCGGCCTCGCGTCCCAAGTAACCCAAGTATTTGGCGCTGCGGCCATGGTCGCAGGTAATGACCTTGTTGGAGCCGCAATAGAAGCAGATAGCGTCGCAAAACGGTAGATGGACATACAGGGAAAGCGGCGCATTGGCATCACGCACCCGACGACGGCTGAGCGTTTCAGCGTGGGTTGCAGCGGTATATGCCTCGACAAACCGGTCGGCTGTGGGATAGGAGGTATAGCGCGGCCCGCCGTGGTCGTAGCGACGGATTAAATCCGCATCCAGAATCAGGGCTGGTGTTCGTGCGTCGTGGGGTGTCGCTGGTGGCGTTGGATGCAGCATGTTGGATGGATGGTGGTGGTCGTTAGCCGCAGTAACTGGGGAACGCGCCGCTCGGACGCCGAATGGGTAGAATGATGACGTGACGGCTGCAGATGGTTTTGATTTGGATCAAACGACCGGTAACTCCATGCCCTGCGCTGGAATCGCCTTACACTTAAC